>Ga0115565_10000751_pt1 | contig 27502 bp, 25 predicted proteins | sample COGITO_mtgs_1105_FD_87199 | JGI IMG/M metagenome (GOLD analysis project Ga0115565, IMG submission 87199) | Pelagic marine microbial communities from North Sea - COGITO_mtgs_110530 | ecosystem: Environmental > Aquatic > Marine > Epipelagic | place: Germany:Helgoland, sampling site Kabeltonne... | reverse complement strand
TTTTAGTTAAAAAGTTACAACGGAAATGACAAATGCAAAAATAAAACGTAGTATTATTACAGAATTGCTAGCATCTGATGCTTGTGGATACCAAAAAATGAATATCTTAGAAAAAATTACACGTCAAAAGACGGAATTTAGTAAGTCAGAAAAGAAAGTAGCTGAAGTGATCTTGGCGAATCCGCAGGTAGCGATCCATTCAAGCATTGCAACACTCGCAAAAATGTCAAATGTAAGCGAACCAACCGTCAACAGGTTTTGCAGGCGGCTAGACACCAAAGGCTATCCAGATTTCAAATTGCATCTCGCCCAAAGTCTCGCCAATGGCACGCCATACGTGAACCGCCATGTAGACGAATTCGACGGTCCTACCGAATATACCAACAAAATATTCGAATCCACCATGGCTTCATTAGAAGTTGCAAGGCAGTCTGTTGATGTTTCCGTGGTCAATAGAGTGGTGGATTTGTTAACCCAAGCAAAAAATATTTCTTTTTTTGGTTTAGGCGCTTCGGCATCAGTCGCGCACGACGCGCGTAACAAGTTTTTTAGATTTAATGTACCGGTTGCTTTTTTTGAAGATGTATTAATGCAGAGAATGAGCTGCATGAACAGCACCGAAGGCGACGTCGTTATTTTAATATCTCATACTGGGCGAACAAAAAGCCTGGTTGAAGTCGCACAAATAGCCAGAGCAAACGATGCAACGGTCGTAGGAATTACATCAGCAGGTAGCCCTCTTTCCAAAGAATGTACCTATGTGTTGTCGCTTGCAGTCCCTGAAGATACTGACCTATATATGCCGATGGCGTCCAGGATTGCTCAGCTCACATTAATAGATGTGCTCGCGACAGGCTTTACGCTTCGGCGAGGAACCAAGTTTAGAGAGAACTTAAAACGCGTCAAAGACACTTTACGTGGATCTCGATTTACCAAGCAAGAAAGCTAGTGTCATTATTTAACAATAAACCCAATAAAATTGAGAAAAATTATGTCTCGTAGAACAAAAATACTCGCGACCCTAGGTCCAGCAACAGATACTCAGGAAACTATTGATGCGATTATTGAAGCTGGTGCAAATGTCGTACGCATGAATTTTTCGCACGGCAATGCTGAGGATCACATCGAACGTGCAAGAAAAGTGCGCATCGCTGCCAAAAAATTAAACCGCTATGTCGCCATTTTAGGTGATCTGCAAGGTCCTAAAATTAGAGTCTCTCGCTTTAAAGAGGGCTTTATTGATTTAAAAATTGGTCACTCGTTCATTCTGGACGCTGAGTTAGGCAAAGAAGAAGGCACCTTAGAATCTGTCGGTATCGACTATAAAGCACTGCCTGACGACGTTAAACAAAACGACCTCTTACTTCTCGACGACGGTAGAATTCAGTTAGTTGTAACCGATGTTAAAGGGCGCAAAGTACATACAACCGTTACGGTCGGTGGCAAATTATCGAATAACAAAGGTATCAATCGTCAAGGCGGTGGGCTTTCTGCCGAAGCATTAACAGAAAAAGACAAGCTAGACATCATTACCGCAGCGAAAATCGGTGTGGACTATCTCGCCGTGTCTTTTCCTCGCTCTGGTGCTGACCTTAATTATGCTCGAGAATTAGCCAGAGCAGCGGGTTCAGAAGCTAAGATATGTGCCAAAGTCGAACGCGCCGAGACCGTCGCTACCGAAGCCGCAATGGATGACATTATACTAGCTTCCGATGCGGTAATGGTTGCTCGTGGAGATTTGGGCGTCGAAATTGGTGATGCTGAATTAGTGGGTGTTCAGAAAAAATTAATCGCTCGTTCTCGCCAACTAAACAAAGTCGTTATTACTGCAACGCAAATGATGGAGTCAATGATCGAGAGTCCAATGCCGACTCGAGCAGAGGTAATGGACGTCGCCAATGCGGTTTTAGATGGCACAGATGCAGTAATGCTGTCAGCAGAAACTGCTGCGGGGAAATATCCCGTTGAAACAGTCAAAGCAATGGCGAGAGTGTGTGAAGGCGCAGAAAGCCATCCAAGTGTACAGATATCAAAACATAGACTTGATGGATTTTTTAACGACATTAGCGAAACAACGGCTATGTCTGCTGTCTATGCGGCTAACCACCTAAAGACCATATCAGCGATTGTCGGATTAACAGAAAGCGGCAACGTGCCAAAGCTTATGTCACGTATTACTACTTCACTGCCGATCATTGCGATGAGTAGGCATATAAACACGCTTAATACGATGGCGTTGTATCGAGGCGTTATTCCTTTGCACTTTGATTCTACCAAAAGCAAACCTGGACAAATGACCGCCGATGTTGTGAAAGCGCTTGTTGAAGCTCGCCTAGTAAAAACAGGCGATCAATTTATATTGACCTACGGTGACACGATGGAAACGGTTGGTGCGACAAACGCATGCAAAATCGTAACGGTTCCGTAACCAGACCAGGTAAGCCCTTGGGTTAACTAAGGGGTCGTGCTTTGATAGCACGACCCCTTTTGTTATTGCAAGATAGTTTAATAAATAGCTAAAGTGGTGGTACGATGAGTTATTGTCATTTTTTGGTCGTGCTAAATTAATGCAACTACACAAGCTTCAAGGATATATTCAACATATATTTTTGGTAGAGTACCCACACGCATTGATGCTTTTGGATGGCGCATGCCGAGCTGATTTTCATATTGTCAGGGAGTATATTGAAAATATCTTAAAACGTCCTCTCAGTGATCTAAACGTTGTAATGGTGACACACATGCATCCAGACCACGCAGGTTGTGCCCAGCTTTTTAGAGAAAAAACCAATTGCAAAATAGTATCAGGTCCTGTTGCTGAGGATTGGTATGCTGGCATTAGTGGTCGTTTTGCTCATCTGACCGATATTATTCTCGCGCAGTGGGTGGCAAAAAAAATTGGCAAAAAAAGACGCTTCATCTGGTACCCGCGTATGCTCAATGCAGATATAAAATTAAACGATGGTGAATCTGTGCCTGGCTTTGAGGATTGGCAAGTGATATCAACACCTGGCCACACCAGCATGGATATATCGATTGCTAATGCAAAAGAAAAAATAATATACGTCGCTGATTTGAACGTCAAAATTAAAGACCAACTGCATCCTCCTTTCCCCGTACATTTTCCAATACAATACAAACACTCCTTAAATCGAATGCATGATTTTGCAGACTATACTGTGTTAATGGCTCACGTTGAAAGTCAAAAACTGCAAAAAAATGATATAACAGCATTGATCGAGAAAGCGCCATCAAAGGCTCAAAATAGTAAACAAGCGATTACTAGCATGCTGCGAAAAATGCTGGGAATGAGTTTTACATCAGCCCGTAAATAGTCTTTTAAATCCGATGGCTCGCTGGCGCCTAATCAACACTGCAACTGATGACTCTGAATCAGCAAAAAGAATGAACATGTGTTCTTAACATTCGTATAGTAGGCAAAACAGGAGAAAATAATGACGAATAATAACAACGAACAATATGACATCATCGTGTATGGCGCGACTGGCTTCACAGGTCAACTTGTGGCTGAATATATTCAACGAGAATATGCTGACGGCACAAATTTCAAATGGGCAATAGCGGGACGAAACGAAGACAAGCTAGCTCAGGTTCGAGAACAACTTAATATATCGCCAACGATAGATCTCATCGTCGCTGATGGCGATGACGACGCCAGCATAGATGCGATGGTAGCCAAAGCCAAGGTAATATTAACCACGGTAGGCCCATACCAATTGTATGGTCAATCACTGGTTAGAAGTTGCTGTGAGCAGGGTAAAGGATACGTAGACTTATGCGGCGAGCCAGTATGGATGCATGACATGATTGGTGAATATCAGAGCAAAGCAAAAGAAACGGGCGCCAAAATTATTTTCTCTTGCGGGTTTGATAGTATTCCATTTGACCTAGGCGTGTTTCACTTGCAACAAAAAATAATCGCAGAAACTGGGCATGCTGCAAATTATGTAAAGGGCCGTGTTAGAAAAATGCAAGGCACTTTTTCGGGTGGCACAGCAGCAAGTTTAAAAGCAACGTTAAAAGCGGCATTCGCCGACCCAGAAGTGATGAAAGTATTGCGTAATCCATACGCTCTAGCGCTCAATACCGACCCTGTTGAGCAACCTAACGGCGACAAACCGTATTATGACGAAAGTCTCAAAAGCTGGGTCGCACCATTTATTATGGCAGCTATCAATACACGAAATGTACATCGGTCAAATGAACTTTTGGCACACCTTTATGGAAACGATTTTAAGTACGATGAGATGATGCTGACCGGCGCTGGTGAGAAAGGTGGACAAACCGCTAAAGCAATCGCAGCCGACAAGTCTTTGTCCGGTTCTGATGGCCCTAAACCGGGAGAGGGTCCTAGCAAAGAAGAGCGAGAGAACGGGTTTTATGATGTGATATTTGTTGCGACCGATAGCAATAACAAAACACATGTAGTGAGTGTCAGCGCTGACCTAGATCCGGGCTATGGTTCAACATCAAGAATGATCACAGAAAGTGCTATTTGCTTGGTAGAAAATTTTTCAGAATTAACTGGCGGTTTTTACACGGCAGCACCAGCATTGGGTGATAAACTAATTAAGCGTCTGCAAGAACATGCTGGTCTGACGTTTAAAGTTGAGGCATAAGCGCGTTATCATCAGCAAATAGTAACGACGAATCAACTGTGACCCAGTGTCGCCGATCACTCATCAAGACAAACACCATTTTGTTTGGCTGCGATGAGTGATACGTTCGGATCGAAAATCCTATCCCAAATGCTGCCCAAACTGCTAATATCTGGCTGCGTATTGAGTTTTTCAAAAGAACCCGCTACGACGCCTGCATTGGTTTGCTCACCGACAACAAAGTTGAACACATAGTTGCACTCTGACCCCATGCGCAAATCGGATAGGATAACCTGCTGCTGTGTGTTCTGGCTTACGCCATAAAACCCTTTGGTAAACCATTGTAGGCGCTCGACTTCCCACTTATCACTGATACTGTTGAGTAAAGAGTCTGAGGAAGTATTAGCATACAAAGTGACATTATTAGCATCGTCAAACACAGACACATAACCCTCATAATATTCTGTGTCAGTCATGACTAACACTCGCCACAACAATGTTGTAAAAGGCGCAGGTGTGCTTAAGTAAAGTACTCCATTTATCTGCCGTTGGGCTAATGCAGCTGATACCGTATTATCAATATACACCTTTGCTACGATAGACCACACAACATATATTGTGCTGACAGTTAAAGCAATACTGTTGATTTTCGAAGCACGGATATTCGACCTTAGCTTATCAGAAGTACGATGTTCGACTGTTTGCGCGGTCAATTTATTGCCTGTATTTTGCTTAACCAGTAAGACATATAAAAATCCTATCAACAAAGGTAGAGTGTACAAAGGGTCAATAATAAAAAGGTTTGATAAACCAAACGGATATTCGGTTATTGGCCAAAGTAATTGGGTACCATAAACAGTAAAACTGTCTAACAGCGAATGTGTCGAAAAACATAGAAAAACCAAGTAAAACCATGCCCTTCGGTAAACATATGTCGCGGGATGACACTTCACTATCAACCAAGCTATTATGGGACTAATCAACAGTTGCATTAGCACCGAGTGGCTAAAGCCTCTGTGATATGTAAACTCCTCGACACTTCCACCATATGGTAAAAACACATCCAAATCTGGCACAGTGCCTAACACCGCACCGTAAATCGCGGCCTTGCGACCCACTTTGTCGCCCAAAACTGCGTAACCTACCGCGCCGCCCAAGACAATTTGTGTTACCGAATCCATTCATGACCTCTTTGTTGACTGACAACCAGACTCTCAAAAGACCGCAACATAGTGGTTTTAATATTTGACTATTTATCCCAAAAACTAAAAAACTGCTGCGTATCCCTTTTAGGCTTAGGCATTGGCGTCACGTTCGACGACCCTAAATACAAAAAGCCTAAAATCTCGTCCTCGGGCTTGCATTCAAATGCTGCTTTTACATCTTCATTCTTTGCATAACTACCTGTGCGCCACACGCCTTGAAAACCTTGCGCGACCGCTGCCATTTGCATTGCATGAACCGAACAAGCTGTGGATGCAATTTGCTCTACTCTTGGCACTTTGTCGTCTTCTGCGTAATCCGCAATGGCAACGATCACCATGGGCGCTCTTAATGGTAATTGAGACGCTCTGTTAATTGCAGATTCACCGGCATCAGAATTAATGGCAGCTTCCTGAAATACTTTGCCTAATCGATTTAGACCAGTACCGGTGCAAACAACAAATTTCCAAGGGGTTAAGCACTTATGGTCAGGTGCTCTAAGCGCGGCCTGCATAATATTTTCAAGTACCTCCCCTTCAGGCGCTGGGGCCTGAAGTCGAGGTTGGGAACTTCTATTTAATAATAAATCTAACGCTTGCATGTTCAACTCCCTGCTATCTTTGACCGGAATTATGATGTTTTTACTGCAGTTTTACCACAAAAGTCCAACAGCCTCGATGCTACTACCATCATATGATGCTTGCTTAGGATATCGTAGGCCTTATCTATCGTATATATTTACAAACAATTACATTTTAGTAATGTGGTTGTACATCATAATTAGATATCATCTAATGTGTACAAAACTAATAGGTAATCGATAACACATGACTGAAAAAAGAAGCTGGACCAAATCATTTTTTATTGGGACGTGGAATCTTCTTAATTTTACGCGACGATTTTTCTTCAATTTAATTTTTATTATTATCGTTGTTGGGATAGTTATTGGGATTAACAATTCTGGCTCAGATGAACTTACGGTTCCAAATAATAGTGTGTTGGTTCTTGATATTAGAGGCGACCTTGTTATCCAAAAACGCTGGGTTGACCCGTCTGAACAATTAATTAACCAAGCATTTGGTCAAGAGGAAGAAAACCCAGAAGTATTGGTTAAAGATGTCGTTAAAGTCATTAGCAACGCAAAAGCGGACAGACGAATCAAGGCCTTGGTATTAAATTTGAGCGGTATGCGAAGCGCTGGTTTTGACAAATTAAAACTAGTGGCATCTGCGATTGAAGACTTCAAAACGTCAGAAAAACCAGTTTACGCGATGAGTGATTATTACGGACAAAATCAGTACTACTTGGCAGCACATGCTGACCACTTATATTTAAATCCAATGGGCGCCATGGTGTTGGAAGGATATGGTCGATATCGTTTGTACTTTAAGGATGCGCTAGAAAAGTTAAAAGCATCAACGCACGTTTTTAAAGTAGGAAAGTTTAAATCGGCTGTCGAACCATTTTTGCGAAACGATATGTCTGAGGAAGCCAAAGAAGCTAACTTAGCATGGATGAATCAGTTATGGGCGCAATATAAAACTGATGTAGCAAGTGCAAGAAATATCGACATGACTAACTTTGACGAAACCTTCGAAAGTATCTTAACCAAAATGCAAACTGCTGGTGGAGACTTTGCCGAATACGCCCTGCAGAATGGCTGGGTAGATGGTTTGAAATCTCGTAACGATTTCAGGCTTGAGATGATAGAATTGCTAGGTGCTGCTGACAACAAACTAGGCTACGAGTCTATATCGTTTGATAAATATTTATCAATTATAAGCCCAAGATTGCCAAAGATGGCTAGCCAAAAAGACCAGATTGCGATTGTTGTTGCAAAGGGCACCATTTTAGATGGCGAACAAAAAGCGGGTAACATAGGCGGCGAAACTACATCGGCATTGCTGCGTAAGGCACGCCTTAACGACAAGGTCAAAGCAGTTGTACTGCAAGTTGATTCAGGTGGTGGAAGTGCGTTTGCTTCTGAAGTAATTCGCAAAGAAATCGATTTACTGAAAGCAGCTGGAAAACCTGTCGTCGCATCAATGAGTACTTACGCAGCATCTGGTGGTTATTGGATTTCGGCTAGCGCTGATAAAATAATTGCAGAGCCAAGCACTATCACAGGCTCTATCGGTATATTTGGGATGTTGATGACCTACGAAAACTCGCTAGGATATTTAGGCGTCAATACAGACGGCGTTGCTACCACTGAAATCGCTAGTATTAATGCAGCGCCGACGATGGGACTTGCGCAAGGTTTTAAAGATCTCATTCAAATGAATATAGAACGCGGTTACGAGCGCTTCATCAATTTAGTTGCGACTGAGCGTAACATGACACCAGAAGCAGTTGATAAAATAGCACAAGGACGCGTATGGATAGGCACTCAGGCATTGGAATTGGGTTTGGTTGATGCACTCGGAAATCTTGATTTCGCGATTGAATCAGCAGCTCAACTTGCAGAAATGACCAACTACGATGTGGAGTACATCCAAGAAGAGTTATCACCTAAAGATCAGTTCTGGCAAGACATCATGCAATCTACTACAGACGTAATAACCTCTATGGATATAAACCCTAAGCATAGTCCTTTATTAAATATGGTAAATAGAGTAGATAAAGAACTGGCTAAGTATGGCCAGTTGAACGACCCGCTTGCGACATATGCGATGTGTTTACAGTGCGAACTTAACTGATACGATGTAAAGTATGGACTTAGCAACAGGCAGCGTCGTCTTTGCTGCCTGTTGTTGACTAAGCGTTAGGGGCTAATCAATTTTCTTGGCCTTCTGTTTTTGGTTTACAAATAGCTAACACTGCTGTTCTGCTTCAACTCGCGATAAACTATCAAACATGACTACCTCGGCAATAATTACTGACTTTCAAAAGACCGCTTTGTTAGCAGCTGCACAGCTAAAACTAGCGGATCTTACCGCCATGGCCACAAACAAACTGTTAATACAAATTCAAACTCCTGATGTGTTACTGACTCAGCGCGGTCGAATTGCTGGCAGTGCCGTCCTGCAAAAAAACACTATAAAACTCAATCCAATTTTATTTCAACAGAATTACGACGCATTTATCAATGACGTAATAGCACATGAATTTAGTCATTTGCTGGTGTTTCGTCAGTTTGGTCGGGTGAGACCGCATGGAAGGGAATGGAAGGCGATGATGCAGGACGTGTTCGGAATTAATGCACAAATAAGACACACGTTTGATGTATCAGACGTAACACAAAAGCACTTTGATTATTACTGTGGCTGCGGCCCCGTCAAACTATCACTTATTCGCCATCGCCGTGTTGTTTCAGGAAAGCAACGCTATATCTGTCGAAAGTGTCACGTAGAATTACACGCACACCCCGTCTAAAACATCTGTTTGGTAAATGCTCTGTCCATTTCTGAGTACGCGGTTTTGAGAAGGTTGGCAAGTTCTTTGAAACGTGGCTTGGCTTGCAATCGTTCTAATGCACAGCCCTTCTCTTGCATAGTTGCATATATTTGCTTGTACCATCTCTCAATTGACGGCGGCAATGGCTGTGAAGAGCGATGACCTAACCACAACAACCCTTGAATGGGTAGACTTAAAAAAAACACACCTGTTGTCAAGGCTTGAGCCAAATGTTCGAATCCAAAGTAGTTGAGTTGCAAGGCAACACTAATGACCGCTGCGGCCGGCATCACTTTGATTGAAAATTTGGTTGCAGCAATGACCTTACTTTCTGGAAAAAAAGCATATAGCTGCTTCTGAGTTGGCCAAATTTGCATGTACTCTTGACCATCATGTAATAATTTAGGCAGGTTGAATGTCATTGCAAACCTCATTTACAACACTTTGCTAAAAAGATAATAACACAGACACCGCGAATGCGAGTACTTTTAAGCGGTAATTTGACATTGTATTCACTTATTTGATTGCTTTAGCATGAATCAAAACAGATTTATCGTTATACTCCCTGAGTTTTATTATGAGCGTATTGAAAAACCTTACAAACCCCCAATATGTTTGTATCGCATTTAAGATTTTTGGAGAATTTCATGTCGAACACCAGACACGTCCCACTTTTGATTTTAGGGTCTGGCCCTGCTGGCTATTCAGCCGCAGTGTATGCTGCAAGAGCAAATCTTACCCCCGTCTTGCTAACGGGCATTCAACAAGGTGGCCAACTGACTACGACCACGGAAGTCGAAAACTGGCCAGGTGATCCAGAAGGCTTAACGGGTCCTGATTTGATGGTAAGGATGCAAAAACACGCTGAAAAATTTGATACAGAGATTATTTTTGACCATATCAATAAGACTGAATTAAGCAAACGTCCTTTTACGCTAACGGGCGATCAAGGAACTTATACGTGTGATTCTCTCATCATTGCCACCGGCGCCTCAGCCAAGTATCTAGGACTCGAATCTGAAACCGCGTTTATGGGAAAAGGCGTATCAGCTTGTGCTACCTGTGACGGTTTCTTTTATCGCAATCAAAAGGTAGCTGTAATTGGCGGTGGCAATACTGCTGTAGAGGAAGCGCTTTACCTATCTAATATTGCCTCGGAAGTTCATGTTGTGCACAGGCGCGATTCTTTCAGAAGTGAAAAAATATTAGCCGACCGTTTAATGGACAAAGCAAAAAATGGCAATGTAGTACTGCACTTAAACAAAACCTTGGATGAAGTCTTAGGTGATGAGATGGGCGTTACTGGCATCAATATAAAAGATACGGCTAGTGGTGATATCTCAAAAATTGACCTAATGGGCGTATTTGTTGCAATTGGCCACTCCCCCAACACCGATATTTTTAAAGGCCAATTAGAAATGAAAGACGGCTATATTAAAGTCAAAAGTGGTTTGGATGGAAATGCCACTCAAACCAGTGTGGAAGGCGTATTTGCGGCGGGCGATGTTAGTGACCACGTTTATCGTCAAGCAATCACATCCGCAGGAACTGGCTGCATGGCGGCACTTGACGCCGAAAAGTATTTAGACGCTTTGTAGTTCTGTTGCAAGGACCAGTATGCTCGAACTATATAAGCTAGATAAGCGGTTAGTATTTCCCGCTGTCGAGTCTGCTTTGCATGAACCTAATGGCCTGCTCGCTTTTGGTGGTGACTTATCAGAAGCGCGCTTGCTATCAGCATATCGTAAAGGAATTTTTCCTTGGTTTGGAGACGATGAACCTTATTTATGGTGGTCCCCAGACCCAAGAGGACTGATAAAACTAAGCGATTTTCATTGCTCCAAAAGCCTTGCTAAAAGTGTTAGAAAAAACGCCTTCGAGATCTCTATCAATACAGCATTTGATACTGTGATAAACCGCTGCTCAAACATACCCAGAAATTTTGGAGCCTGTCCTCAAACAGCAACTTGGATAACAGCTGAAATGATGTTTGCATACCAACAACTGCACCTTGCAGGCTACGCAAGCTCAGTTGAAGTATGGTTAAACAATGAACTAGTAGGCGGGCTATATGGCGTTTGCGTCGGCGGTGTGTTTTGTGGCGAATCGATGTTTCACTCGTACACAGATGCGTCAAAAATTGCGTTAATGGCCTTAGTTCAGCATATGCAAAAGCATCATTTAGGCTTTATTGACTGCCAAATGAATACCGAACATCTTGCACGCTTAGGGTGTAAAAGCGTTAAGCGCAGTGACTTTATTAGCTTATTAAATACACATAAAGACCAAGTTATTTCACGCGAAGTATGGGCCTCTCAACGTGTAAACATCGATTTATGAAGTTTGGCATAACGGAAGCGTTTCCTTGTAATTATCTTGAACATCAATCCGAACGCTTATTGATTTGTGTTGAACCGTCAGAAACACTGGTAGACCACTATAATATTTTGAGCCAATACGGCTTTCGTCGCAGCGGCGAACAAATATATCGTCCTCATTGTCTAGATTGTAAAGCATGTCATTCTGTGCGCATACCCGCTTTGCTCTTTCGTCCAAGTAAAAGCCAAAAACGAGTATTGAGCAAAAATCGTGATTTGAATGTCATTATCAGCAAGCATAACAAGGCCGATTATTATCCATTGTTCGAACGCTATATTAATCAATTACATAGCGATGGCAGCATGGCACCCCCATCCGAGCAACAATATGATTCATTTATAGGGAGTAGCTGGAACCAGGCTATCTTTTTGGAAGCATGGCATTATGACGAATTAGAACAACAACAACGATTAATCGCTGTTGCCGTCATTGATGTTTTGACAACCGGGCTCAGCGCTCTCTACACATTCTTTTGCCCTTTACAATCAAAACGGTCTTTAGGCAGCTATATGATTATGCAGCAAATACAATTGGCAAAGCAGCAAGCAAAAGAATTTGTGTACCTTGGTTATCAAATAGATGATTGCCGTAAAATGAATTACAAAACAAAGTTTCATCCGTATGAGCGATTTTTTGACAATAAATGGCATTTTTATACGAATAAATGAGGAATTTCTTTACTCTTTCGTACATTTTCGGTAATGTTCGCGCGGCAAAAATATTGACTAACAAAACTGAGGGTATTGCTTTAAATGGCAAAAGAAGATTGCATTGAAATGGAAGGTACGGTTTTAGACACACTTCCAAACACCATGTTTAGAGTAGAATTAGAAAACGGCCATGTCGTTACTGCTCACATTTCTGGAAAAATGCGTAAAAACTATATACGTATACTGACCGGCGACAAAGTAACTGTAGAAATGACACCATACGACCTAAGCAAGGGACGTATCATTTATAGAGCGCGTTAAAAATATCGTCTAAGCGTATATTTTTATCACTTATACGATGACAATAACTGAAAAATGGCTCTAGCACATAAGCAAGTAATCGTTCAAAAATACTATGCATGCGCTGCTAACGAATACAAAAAACCCGCTCAGTGAGCGGGTTTATTTTTGACGACTTTTTATTTTTTAAGCCTTGCTCTAATCAGACGACTTTACCGCTGACTTCTTTTTCTCAACCTTTGTATATTCAAAATTAAGTATATCATTCTCCAAGCTTACTGTGACTTCTCCACCTTGGCTCAACTTACCAAACAACAGCTCCGCCGCTAACTCTTTTTTCAGTTTTTCTTTAATTATGCGAGCCATCGGACGCGCTCCCATAGACTTGTCATAACCTTCCTTAGCGAGCCATTCTCTGGCTTTCTCAGTGACTTCCAGGGACACGCCTTTAACATCTAACTGAGCCTGCAATTCTATTATAAACTTATCAACAACTTGCAATATTACGTCTCGGTCAAGATGGTTAAACCAAACAATGCTGTCCAATCTGTTTCTAAACTCAGGAGAAAATGTCTTGTTAATTTCTGACATTGCATCGTGACTATGGTCCTGCTCTTTGAAACCAATGGATTTGCGCGTTGTTTCTTGAACACCTGCGTTAGTCGTCATCACCAATACTATATTGCGAAAATCGACCTTACGACCATTATTGTCCGTCAGCGTGCCATGATCCATTACTTGCAGTAATATGTTGTAGACATCAGAGTGGGCTTTTTCCATCTCATCTAACAACACTACACAGTGTGGATTTTTGATCACCGCGTCTGTTAGTAAACCTCCCTGATCAAACCCTACATAACCAGGAGGAGCGCCGATCAAGCGGCTTACTGCGTGACGTTCCATGTATTCAGACATATCGAAACGCACCAGCTCTACGCCCATTACCTTGGCAAGTTGCTGAGTCACCTCGGTTTTACCGACACCTGTTGGGCCCGCAAACAGAAAACTACCAATCGGTTTGGATTCGATACCCAAGCCAGAACGGGACAATTGGATAGCATCCGTCAACATGTCTATCGCTTTGTCTTGACCAAACACCACCATCTTGAGATTTCTGGATAAATTCTTAAGTACCTCTTTATCCGAAACAGAAACTGATTTTTCAGGAATTCGGGCAATCTTTGAAATAACAAGTTCGATATCACTGACGTTTATCACTTTTTTACGTTTTGACGCAGGCAACAGACGCTGACTCGCACCGGCCTCATCCATGACATCAATTGCCTTGTCGGGCAAAAACCGTTCATTGATATATTTTGCTGACAGCTCAGAAGCAGCTTGCAATGCTTTTGCCGTAAACCTTACGCTATGATGCTCCTCGTATCGAGATTTAAGGCCCATCAGTATTTTGGTCGTATCACTGACACTCGGCTCGATAACATCAATCTTCTGGAAGCGACGTGCAAGCGCCCTATCCTTTTCAAAAATTCCTTGGTATTCTTGGTATGTAGTGCTGCCAATACAGCGCAACTCTCCACTGCTGAGCTTTGGTTTAAGCAAATTTGATGCGTCCATTACACCGCCTGAAGCAGCACCTGCACCTATAATCGTATGAATCTCATCAATAAACAAAATTGCATCTTTGTCTTTGCTGAGTTCGTTTAATATTCCTTTCAGACGCTTTTCAAAGTCTCCGCGATATTTTGTGCCTGCTAGCAGCCCGCCTAAGTCCAACGAGTATACGGTGCTAGCGGCAATAACGTCAGGTACTTCATTGCGTACAATTTTATAAGCTAATCCTTCTGCGATCGCGGTTTTGCCAACACCGGCCTCCCCCACCAAAAGAGGATTGTTTTTGCGTCTACGACACAAAATTTGAATACTGCGCTCTACTTCCTTGTCACGGCCAATAAGCGGATCTATTTTGCCTTCTTTGGCGGCAAGATTTAGATTGCTTGCGTATTTATCGAGCATTGATTGATTTTCTTCGCCTTCCACACTTTCTTGTGGCGCCTCGTCAAATGATTCGTTTTCATCTTCCGCTTTGCTCACACCGTGCGATATAAAGTTGACCACGTCCAAACGAGTGACGTCTGACTTTTTCAGAATGTAGACTGCTTGGGACTCTTGCTCACTGAATATAGCGACCAACACGTTTGCCCCTGTGACCTCACCTTTGCCTGACGATTGCACGTGAAAAACGGCTCTTTGCAAAACCCGTTGGAAACCAAGCGTTGGTTGTGTTTCTCGTTCTACTGATTGTTGCTCTGACATCAGTGGTGTAGTGTCGTTTACAAACTCGGTTAATTCTGCCCGCAGAGCATCTAGGCTTGCACCGCAGGCTTTTAAAGCTTCTTGTGCAGCAGGATTATCTAACAACATTAACAGCAAATGTTCGACCGTCATAAACTCGTGACGATTTTGGCGAGCGAATACGAAGGCTTCATTCAAGGTTTGCTCTAGATCTTTATTTAACATACTTACCCCTATTGCGCTGGTTCCATAGTGCACATCAACGGATGTTGGTGTGTACGAGAATATTGATTAACTTGCATTACCTTAGTCTCAGCTATTTCTGCAGTATATATGCCACAAACTGCTTTGCCGTGATAATGCACTGTTAACATTAATTGATTTGCTTTTTCGGTATCCATTGCAAAAAACGTGCTTAATACTTCAATTACAAAATCCATGGGCGTGTAATCGTCATTGTTCAATAGAACCTTATACATGGGTGGAGGCTCTACTTTCTTTTTGACTACATCAATTTGTTTTTCACCGTCAATATTAATTGTATTATCTCTACTCATTTTTCACTTAATTCATACTTTTTAGGTAATTCATACTTATTTATACTTCATTATCACGAAAGCAGTTTTTATGCTTGACAATTAACTGCTAAAAACCCTAAAGTTTTGGTGTGGTGCTTCTATGTGGTGAGTCACGACCTGTTGCTTTATCTCATTGTGAGGGCAATGTTGGTGTATTTCAAGGACTAAGAAAAGGAAGTAGTTGTATGGCTATTGGCAAAGTTAAATGGTTTAACAATGCAAAAGGATTCGGATTCATTGTTCCAGATGACGGTGGAGAAGACATTTTTGCTCATTATTCGACCATTAAAATGGACGGATATAGGTCTCTCAAAGCAGGACAAGACGTCACTTATGATGTACAAGAGGGTCCGAAAGGCCTGCACGCTGAAAATATTGATTTTGCGGAAGGTGCTGAACCTGAGCGTTGATATGACAGTGAGTGATGGTAAACTAGGTAATTGAAAGCTAACGTCGTTTTACAGTAGATAATTCGGTTAGCAGCGTTTGTGGTATACGAGGCAGGCAAGAGGTCTGCTTTTAGTTTTTCTGTAAATTAATTACATACCCCCTAGAGTATCCTTGATAAATGAAACATTTTACAAGAAATCATCCCGCAAAAAAATCCAACAAAAAAGCCTCTCAAAATTTCGCAGTGCCTCGCACAAGTGCAAAAATGTTAAACCCAGCTCAAAAGATTGTTTTATTTAACAAACCTTATGACGTGCTTACCCAATTTACCGATCAGCAGGGCCGCCGGACGCTTAAAGACTTCATTAATGTTGCAGATGTGTACGCTGCTGGGCGCTTAGATCGTGACAGCGAAGGGCTGTTGTTACTGACCAATGATGGGTCACTTATAAATCAATTAGCGAATCCCAAGCACAAAACCGTCAAAACTTATTGGGCTCAGGTTGAGGGCATACCGAGCTCTTTAGCGCTTGCACAATTGCGCAAGGGAATCGTACTAAACGATGGTAGTACAGCCCCTGCTAATGTTGAGATCATGCAGCCTCCTTCAGTATGGCCAAGGGTTCCTCCAATAAGAGAACGTGCAAAAATTCCAACGACGTGGTTGAGCATTAGCATAAGTGAAGGCCGCAATCGGCAGGTTAGGCGAATGACCGCTCATATCGGACACCCAACACTGCGCCTAATACGTTACAGTATCGGAAACTGGAATATAGAGGGTCTGGACAATGGCAGTTTTAAAACAATATAAATGTAAAGTAGTTATTATAAAAGATCTTATCTAAAAGCTGTTTCAAGCGCGCAGTTTTGTTATACTTATTACCAACGTTACGGTCATTCCGAGAGCTATCATTGAGCAACAATCAGTCTTCATTATCTTCTACAAATAAGCCCATAAATCAAACCAAGGTTATTGTCGGGATGTCCGGCGGCGTAGATTCTTCTGTCTCAGCCTATCTTTTACAAAAGCAAGGCTATCAGGTGGAAGGTCTGTTTATGAAAAATTGGGAAGAAGACGATAATGATGAATATTGCGCCGCTGCAGTCGATTTAGCAGATGCACAGGCCGTTGCGGATAAATTGGGCATCTATTTACATACGATAAATTTTGCGGCGGAGTACTGGGATAATGTGTTTGAGTATTTTTTAGAAGAATATCGCCAAGGCCGCACTCCTAACCCAGATATTATGTGTAACAAAGAGATAAAGTTCAAAGCCTTTCTAGAATTTGCAGCAGAGGACTTAGGCGCTGATTACATTGCCACAGGCCACTATGTACAAAGAAGGTTCGAAGATAATATTTGGAAAATGGTGCGTGGTTTAGACGATAACAAAGACCAAAGTTATTTTTTGTATACACTGAGCCACGAACATATTGCGAAGACCTTGTTTCCCATAGGCAACCTAGAAAAACCTGACGTTAGAAGAATAGCAGAAGAACAAGATTTGGTTACTCACGATAAAAAAGACAGCACTGGTATTTGCTTTATTGGCGAGCGCAAATTCAAGGACTTTTTAGCACAATATCTTCCGGCTCAACCTGGCATCATCGAAACAACCAATGGCGCCCCCATTGGTAAACATGATGGACTTATGTATCACACTCTTGGCCAACGCAAAGGATTATTAATCGGCGGCAAAAAAGAACATGGCGAAGCGCCTTGGTATGTCGTCGAAAAAGACATCAAACGCAACGTGCTTATCGTTGCGCAAGGCGCAGATCATCCGAGACTTTTTTCCAAGGGCCTGATTGCGAATCAATTGCATTGGGTTGACCGAAACGGTCCGACGTCGGCCTGTAAAATGGTCGTCAAAACCAGGTACAGACAAGCAGATATACCTTGCTCTGTTACACCGCTAGATGACGGTAGCATTAGCGTTCTATTTGACGACCCACAAAAGGCTGTTACGCCGGGCCAGTCGGCTGTATTTTATCTAAATGATTTATGCCTAGGTGGCGGCATTATAGATGCATATTTAACCGAACAAATCCCTAATTCGCCTGCTTCAAGTGACCCCGACCGTATAATTCAATCAAAAGCAGACACAATATGATCAGTAAAGAAATTGAGGCGCAGTTGGCTTTAGCGGGTGTTTGCCAAGCTGCAGCCTTGGTCCAAGGCGTTGCACGTAAAGGAAACATTGACGAGACCGCATACGAATCTTCGATATCAAGCATTTTGGTAACAGCACCAGAGAATACTCAACAAGTGTATGGTTCTTTGAACAATTTGTCTCTGGGCTTTGCAACTTTGTGCTCACAGTTGGATGGCAAAAGTAAAAAGAAGGACGCCGAAATAACACGATATGTAGCATCTATTCTTAGTCTCGAGCGCAAACTAAGCGCTAATGCCAAAGCAATGGATCAATTGGGTGAACGGATATCCCATGTGCAAAGACAACTTGCACATGTTGAATTTGAAAACCGACAAAATTTAGCGTCATTAGCGAGCATTTACAGTGACGTTATTTCTCCGCTAGCGCCAAAGATTCAAGTCGCCGGCAACCCGTCGAACTTAAGCCTCGAAAGCAATCAACAAAAAGTCAGAGCGTTGCTGCTTGCCGGTGTTCGGTCTGCTGTGTTGTGGCGCCAAATGGGTGGTAAGCGACGACATATTTTGTTTAATCGAAAATCGATTCTCGCAGCAGCCAAGCAAGCGCTTAGGGTAATCAATTAATTTTTTAGAAAAATTTGCCCGACTCATATTTAGTTTAACGACCTTGATTAGGTCATAATTGTCTCATATAGGAACCCCCATGGACTTATCATCTTTATCCGCCTTATCTCCCATCGACGGTCGGTACGGCAGTAAAACCTTGGCTCTGCGAGAGTACTTCAGTGAATATGGCTTGATCAAGCAGCGGGTTTTGGTTGAAGTGAGATGGTTGCAAGCACTTGCCATGTCAGATGAAATCAAAGAAGTGCCAGCGTTTTCAGCGCAAGCTAACGATTTTTTGAATAATTTGGTCTCAGCGTTCAACGAATCTGACGCGCAAATAATAAAGGATATTGAAAAGACCACTAACCATGATGTAAAAGCGGTTGAATATTTTTTGAAAAACAAAGTTGAAAAAGTGCCAGAGCTGCATGCAGTGAGTGAGTTTATCCATTTTGCATGTACATCAGAAGACATCAATAACTTGTCTCACGCCTTGATGCTCAAGGGTGGCCTAGAAACAGTCTTGCTACCTTATTGCGACCAACTTATTTCAGAATTAAGACGTTTGGCCAAAGAGTACCGCAGTATCGCGATGATGGCTCGCACGCACGGACAGCCGGCCTCGCCCACTACCATGGGCAAAGAAATGGCAAACGTAATGGTGCGCTTATCTCGCCAGCGAGACCAAATAGCCGCAGTTGCTATTATGGGCAAACTCAACGGTGCTGTTGGCAACTACAATGCTCACCTGAGCGCCTATCCAGACATTGATTGGCATTTATTCTCCGAACAGTTCGTACAAAGCTTAGGGATCGAATGGAATGCTTATACAACGCAAATTGAACCCCATGATTATATTGCAGAGTTGTATGACGCGATCGCACGTTTTAATACTATTATAATAGATTTTGACCGAGACCTTTGGGGATATATTGCGCTAGGTCATTTTAAGCAAAAAACAATTGCTGGTGAAATTGGCTCATCAACCATGCCTCACAAAGTTAATCCAATCGATTTCGAAAACTCAGAAGGCAACTTAGGCATTGCCAACGCGATGTTGCAACACCTTGCCAGCAAGCTACCGGTCAGCAGATGGCAACGTGATTTAACAGACTCAACCGTTTTAAGAAACCTAGGCGTTGGTCTAGGGTATTCAGTCATTGGCTATCAAAGCACGCTTAAAGGCATTGCTAAGTTACAAGTCAATGAGCCAAGTTTGGCAGCCGAGCTAGATAGCAACTGGGAGCTGTTGGCAGAACCTATTCAGACAGTGATGCGACGTTACGCAATTGAAAAGCCTTATGAGAAACTTAAAGAATTAACGCGTGGAAAAAAGGTAAATTCAGAGGTAATGGCAGACTTTATAGACTCGTTGGAATTGCCTGATAATGTCAAAGTTGAACTCAAACAGTTAGCCCCACATAACTATATCGGCGATGCTATTAGGCTTGTAGATCAGTTGCTGAAAGAATAGCAAAAACGCATAGTCAGGCGCATAATTCTATCGTTCTTCGTTGTTTATGCGTCTGTTTTCAAAATCAACTTTACTACTGCGTCATACTACCAGATGGTTTATGACCTATTCTGCTCACAGGATAACTTCAATACAAGCGCTGCTGCAGTCAGTCAGCACATCACCAAAATCCACAACAACACCCCATGATGACGAACTGGAATTGGCTTCAAGAGCTGATATTTTGCAGGCTATTGGCACACTGCTCTCGATAACCGTCGCATTACAAATGCTCAAACTATTGTTTATGCCCGAACATATTTCGCTCAGTGCACATATTCTCAATGCGTTAGTCCATATCATGTTGTTTGTCGCAAGTATCGTGTTGGCGGCTCACGAACGTTTCTATATAGCAAGGCTACTGTTCATTATCAGTTTTATGAGCTACTTAGCTATCGCTTGTTTGTTATGGTCCATAAACCTTAACGTTCAGTACTTTTTTTTACTTGGACTGTTTGTAGCATCTTATTTATTTGATAAACACGAACGCCTTTTACTGAGTATCACGAGCCTAATTTTTTGCGCGTGCTTTATATATTTTCAACTAAGCCTACCTTATTCAGCGGTTGCCCAAACATGGCAAGACGGCCTGATCGCTAGCAATGCGCTTGTAATGTCAATCGCAAGTCTTTTGTGCGCTAATAGCATAAGGCAGATGGCGATTGTAAATTGGCAAACCTTAAATACGCACCGTATAAATTATCAAAATGTACTCTACAAAATCATTCCAAAAGCACTATGTTCGCGACTTATAAAACAAACGAGCGGTGTTTCAAGTGCCATAACCAAATCACATCCATTTTGCTCAGTTATTTTTTTGGATTTTACGGATTTCACCTATTTCTCGAGGCATCATACCGAAACCGATATTGTGCAAACACTGCACGAGGTATTCTGTGAGTTTGACATACTTGCCCACAAACACGCACTGCACAAAATTAAAACCAATGGTGATCAGTACATGCTCGCCGCTGGGATCGACTCACTCGCTGCAACTCCTGATCATATTGCTATCACTAATGCCGCATGCCAATTTGCAATCGATGCGCAGCGTTGGTTCCTAAGCCGCGACTTTACACCTTCCATGAGCATTAGAATTGGCATTGCCAGTGGTCCTTCGGTCGCTGGGATTATTGGTATTAATAAGCCAGCATATGACTTATGGGGCAATACAGTAAATACGGCGGCAAGATTGGAAGCTTACGCTGCGCATGGTAAAATCCTAGTATGCCCTTTAACGAGACGATATGCGCAGAGCATCTATTTGTTTACGCCGTTTCACGCAACCCACTTAAAGGGTATTGGCCTAAGTGCTTATTGTATTCTTTTAGGAAAAAAATGACCCAACATAGCCTCAATATAAACGTAAATGAAAGCTTCGATAAAACGGACTTCGTCAAACATTATTGGCAAAAGAAACCGTGTGTCATAAGGCAGTTTATCAAGCATTTTGAAGATCCGATTGACGAGCATGACCTTGCAGGGTTGGCACAAGAGGAAGGCGTAGACTGTCGGCTTATCTCTAAACAAAATAATACATGGTCGGTAAATACCGGGCCCATCGCGGATTTTGAAAACATCTGCGTGGGTGACTGGACACTGTTAGTGCAGGGAGTTGATCGCTATATTCCTGAAATTGAAGCATTGAGTGAACTTATTGACTTTATACCTAAATGGCGTATGGATGACGTTATGGTCAGTTACTCAGTCGCTCAAGCAGGTGTTGGCGCGCATATTGATGAATATGATGTTTTTATTATACAGGGGAAAGGTAGCAGGCACTGGCAAGTCGGTTTACCAAATGAATTCAAAAACATTATTCCACACCCTCTTTTAAAGCAAATAGACGATTTCACCCCTGTCATTGATGAAGTGTTGCAGCCGGGCGATGCTGTCTATATTCCACCAAAACATCCACACAATGGTATCGCACTTGCACCTTGCCTTAACTATTCGATTGGGTTTCGAGCCCCAACTAATGTTGAGCTACTGAGCCACATAGTGGAAGAGGATGTCTTTACACAAGAAAACATAGAACGATATACCGATGATTATTCGGATGCCCTTAAACAGCTTACAAACCAAAAAGAAAATAACAAGTATGAGGTTCAAAGCGCCGAAATTGGTAGACTCAAGAATTTGTTAAAAAAGTTAATCGATGACTCTAAAAGCACCCACGCTATTTTGCGAGTACTAAGTCGCCAACAACTACCATTAGAAAGCCTTGATAGTGAATATCAATACTCAGTTCAAGATGTAATCGACCTCCATAGTCAAAGTACGCTAATTGAGCGTGCACCTGGTTTAAAGCCCTTATATTTTGCCGACAATGATCCTGAAATAGAGTTTGTATTCTGTATCGAAGGGGACGAGTTTTGCGTGACCCAGGACTTGAGAGAACAAACCATCATATTGGTGACTAACAGCACTTATTCACTCAACAATACCGTGTTAGCCACCATGCAAAACAAGCATGAATGGCTAATGCTGATATCTCAACTGCTCAACGCCGGACTGTGGTTGACGCCAGACTTTGAGGATAACGAATAGCGCTTTTTCTGTTTTGCTGATGCTATAAATTTCGCGTAGCTTGACGCGCTAGCATCATCATCGTGGCAAACAGTTTTTCGGTAAGCCACTTTAAAAATGCAGCAGTAAAGGACACTGACGTATTAATGGTCACGCCAACAAAGCGCATGATTTGGTAAATCAAACGTTTGAGCACATCAACTGCTGTGCCTACCATTGCGACCCCTTTAGCTAAGATGTAAGCAATTTGGTCTGCAATCGTGGCAGCGCCCAAGAGCGTTAATCCCGTTACCATACCGGCCGCTTGCATAATCATCCCCAAGGCTTTGACAATCAAGCGCATTAATACTGACGACAAGTAACCACCAGGAATTGCGCCGGCTTGTTGAAGAACATCATCAACCGTTTCTAAAGAAAACCGGCGGTGTGCAATTGTTTGCATTGAACTCCATGATGCTTTAGCGTTACGTTTGTATAGATTCATGCTATGTGCGCCTGGTGAAATCACCATTCCACTGCCTTTTAACATGTAAGCTTGACTGCCATACGGACAATGCGCGTATGGAAAAATAGGCACCATCGGCACGGGATCGGTGTCATGGTAGACCCTAAAAATGTTTTGCTCACCAAGTTCGCTGGTCAAATATGCAGCATGTTCTATCGAGCCGGCACGTGGTGCGCCAAATGTATAAAGATAAAGCTGTGAGTAGTCTTTTAAAGCATCCGCGAGCAACGTTGCAACGGCCCCCCCTAAACTATGGCCAACAATATGAATAGCACCCGGATTTTTACCTTTTAGTGCTTGCTTGACCTGCGGTAAGATAACTTGATTAAGCTTACTAAACCCCTTGTGTACCAAATGTCCGTTTGGACCTCGTGATCCAGATAGTCTTGCATCCGTTAACCAATCAGCAATAAGCGCTGTGCCACGCACAGCAATCATGCATTCACCTTGGCGTTGGGTGTTACTGCCAAATGCGCAGTAGCCAAAATTGGAATGTTGGCCAAAACCTGTTGTTCCTGTAAATACCGAGGATTTAGCAATATCGAAATTGCTGCTTGAACCCCCCGCCTCTCGAGCTGCGTCAAACGCGGGTGTTGGCGAACCAAGTGTTGCATATGCAGAATCCGCTAATTTACTAGCGGTTTCGGGCGTTAATGGATGGCTCATTTATAACTCCTTTTACGTAAATATTTGCATGGAACTTTAAGAAAATTACTATACAAACTTTGCTATCAAGTCCTACTGTGCCTTAAGGCGACAAAGACCTTGATATTTGTCATCCTCTTCTGTGGATTTGCTCAAATCACATATCAATGCAAATCTTTTTCCATTGGATTCTGAGTTTTTACTTGGATCTCTTTTTGTATTAGCCCACCCTAAATACTCGTTACCTTCGTGATAAATCACAATGCGTTGGGTAGCGACAAATTCTGTTGGCAAAAAACCCAGTAAGCCTTTACTTTCGGAGACTTCTTGAAAGCTAAAACGACCGTTACCGTCAGTAACTGTTGTAGAGGTATATTCTTGGCTATTGGCTTTAAATACTTTTTGTTCGACCTTGGCTGAGGGACATGGTTTCCCGTCGAACATGACGACCCCTTCGACCTCAGAAAAAAATGTATTTGATCCGAACATTCCTGCCATGGCATTTACTCCAAATGTTAATAAAAGAAAACTGCCGACGACGACACCAAGATACTTGGCATTTCGATTAAATACAGTCATGCGCACATGCGTCTCGGTGTCAAAGAAATCTAATATCACTCTACTTTGCCCTTGAGTCAACCGTTGTGGCAACTTAAAACGTTGACTCCATGCCGATTTTGGGTGCATATTGATGTTTTTTTGAGCTAATTGATAATTAACCTTAGTAAGGGAAAGGCGCTTCAGGTATGGAAAAAGCAACGCAAATCTTCAACACATTATCATCTTTAGTGGTTATGGCTGCGCAAGGAACGTGGTTATTTTTTCTATACCTTTTCATCGCCTACATAATGGTAGGTACATTGGGTTCGTTGCAATTGCGGGATGGCTTAGATGCAATTGAAAAAGGCGCTACCTATGATGACGTTATATTGTACAAAAAGGCATTTGATACAAAAGTGCACTTTATTGAAAATCGAAATCGTCGTTCCAACGAGCATCTTTATGCAGAGGTGAATCAGATGGAGCTAACGCTTGCTGATATGTGGCAGGAGATAACAGAGGAAGCATTAACGAGGGGAATTATTCCAAACATCGAAGGTGAAGGAGATCCTGAGCAGATTTATTCTGAAGATTTACCTATGATCGAAGCGCATTGTGGCGAAAAGTATGGCGGAGAAGAGCTGTGTCTTAAACTACAAGAATATTTAGAGCTTGAACGCAAAACAATCGCGAAATACTCAAGCATAGATCAAGCAATTACCGTTGACAATATGAAACATATTGATGCAGTTGACGAAATTACTGAGTTGCGAAATGCCACCAAATTTTCCAATTTATTTTCGACTGTAGAGTTTATGGACAAACATGAATTTACAGAATTTTTAAGACAACCCCGAGAAATATTGGTTTTGCAGCTTACAATGGTGATGGGCACCCTCGGTAGCTTAGTAACGATGACATGGCTGTTTATGCGACGTGAATCTGAACTCGGTATTCGTCGCTCACTCTTTTTACCTTTGGTAGGCAGTGTGAGTGCGGTAATCATATTTGTATTTTTTAAAGCGGGACAACTGACGATAAGTTCTGGTGGCGCTGAAACCTCTCTCAGCCCATTCTTTTTATCATTTGTGGGCATCATTTCAGGTCTATTATCAGAGCGAGCTTACGGACGCATGGAATCCATTGGCACAAGATTTTTTACAGTAGATGACGACCATTTGCGTTGGGGAGTAAGACTCAAACAAGCATTGGCTGATTCAGGGCTAACCATCGCACAGCTAGCGCAGTACTTAGATGTTGAAGAAGCGACTGCAAAAAATCTGGTTAACGAAACTATTCCCGCAACCTATTCTCAACAGAAGATAATCGCCGCGAGTTTAAGACTAGAGGTCAGACAGTTATTTAGCGATGAGCCGCCTGCTGATCAGCGTTTGAAAAATGAAAATAAATCGCCTTTTGATGACAGGCCCAAAACTGATAAATAAAAATCTACAGCATAATGCAATCGCTGAACTGAGAGACTTTAAAGGCGGCTATACGACGAGACGAAACAAAGAAGCAGAGTCTGCCTATTTGGCATAGACCCACCACATTATTTTACCTATAAAGTCTTCATATACTCTATCAACTCATACCTCTGAGCTTGGGTAAAGTCTTTCCATGTGCCATCTTGATTTAGCGTTTTGGTAAACATGTCACCAGAGTGGCCCTTGTTGCTATTGCCTGCAATAGGGTCGCCATTATCATCGATTGTTTTAAACAAAAATCGATTGTCTCCCTCAGTCATGATATAGCCGACATTTAATGGGTCAAACGTATTGCCGCCCACATAAAAAGAACGCTCTCTTTGTTCTTCAGGCAACAGCGTTTGATACAAGTTGGACATAGACCCGTTGTGCATATAAGGCGCGGTTGCCCAGATACCATTTAGCGGTCTGCCTTTGTAAGCCAGTAAATCAGCTGGATTTTTGTCTTCGTTACGATAACCTGAGATGGATAGCAAGATATCAGGCTTGTCCAGCAAGTCAGCTTCTAACAACTGGCGTTTGATCACGCGAGAACTCACTGCAGATAATAGCATCGCACGCGGAATCTTATCTTTTTGCGCATATTGCTCGGCAGTCTTCGTTTGTAATGCAGCTAACTGCTCGTCCGAGAGGCCTTTTTCTTGGCCTATTTTAGTGGCTTGTTTTACCGCATCCTCAATTACATATTTGCGCATTTGGCCGGGCTCAACATCAAACTCAGGACTGACAAAATTTACCGCAGTAAGAGGATCCGTTCCAATCTCGGCGAGTGGCGTTAATGAAATTTGGATAAACTGTTTGCCAAAATCATTTGCAGCGGTCATCGGAAAGTCACCGTTTTCGTCACGAACACCGTGACAACTTAAGCAGTTTTGAGCAAACAGTTTTTTACCTCTATTCGCCTTTTTCTGGTCTATTGGCGGCAAACCCGCCTCCGGCTGCGTCCACTTGGGCGAATCTAACTGCCCCATCAGTTGCTCTAAACGATCTAAATTGGTCAGCTTAGCTGACGAATAAAAACGGTCACTTTCGTTGTCCGTGGTCAAAATAGTGCGCGCAAACACGCCGGTGACTTCACCAATGTTGCGTGCGACATGGTTATTAACAGAGCCATTCCACTGCACCCAGTCAAGCTGTGCTGTATTCCACAGATAGGGATAACTAACAGGTGCATTTGCAGGAGTAGCATTGCTTGGATTTTCTAGTAAAGTACTGCTTACTCGATTTAATATAGCGCCAAAAGCATCTAAACGACCGTAACCATAATCGTGGTTCAAACCTGCATAATTGACATTAATATACCCGTTTAACCAACCGGTATAGTGCTCAAGTTGACGTTTAATGAGTGCTTTTTCTGTTTCGTTGTAGCCTCCTTCGTTTAACACTTTTTTAGCAAAACGAGACAGTTTTTGGTCATTACCAGATGTCGCCTTTAAGGCCGCAGCCATCTCTTTGAGCATGTTTTGCATGTCTGCTAGGGGTTGGCCACCCTCTATTCTAAACGTTTTATCTTGGTATGTTATCTGTGCGGTATGACACGCCGCGCACGTTAACCCAAGCCACTCATTGCTGCCATTAAAGTTGTCATCCACATTGCTAGATAAACGTGCCTGCACCAAACCCGCACTGAGGACAGGATCCATGATGTCGTCTTTAACAAACCCAATGGGCAAACCTTCTCGATTACCCGGCGAACCCTTGGCCTGAGTAATGTAACCAAATTTTTGAATATTTTTGTTGTCTCTAAAAAGCACGTTACTATCGTATTGCTCTAACGCTAAAAACCAAGCATAGG
>Ga0115565_10000744_pt1 | contig 27702 bp, 23 predicted proteins | sample COGITO_mtgs_1105_FD_87199 | JGI IMG/M metagenome (GOLD analysis project Ga0115565, IMG submission 87199) | Pelagic marine microbial communities from North Sea - COGITO_mtgs_110530 | ecosystem: Environmental > Aquatic > Marine > Epipelagic | place: Germany:Helgoland, sampling site Kabeltonne... | reverse complement strand
AATAGAAGGAGAAATTATTGATATTGGAAAACGCACTATTATAGATTTAGGAATTCATGGCTTGCATCCTGAATTAATAAAAGCGGTTGGTAGAATGAAATACCGTTCTTCTTACGGACAAAACTTGCTACAGCATTCTAGAGAGGTGGCGAAGTTATGTGGTGTAATGGCATCAGAGTTAGGGCTAAATGCGAAAACAGCAAAACGTGCAGGATTACTACATGATATTGGTAAAGTACCGAATACCGAAGCAGAAGTAGAAACACCACATGCCATTTTGGGTATGCAGTGGGCGGAGAAATATGGCGAGAAACCAGATGTCTGTAATGCTATTGGTGCACACCACGATGAGATAGAAATGACTACGCTTCTTTCCCCAATTGTGCAGGTTTGCGATGCAATAAGCGGTGCTAGGCCAGGCGCAAGAAGACAGGTTCTAGATTCTTATATACAGCGCCTAAAAGATCTAGAAGAAGTTGCTTTTGGTTTTGGAGGTGTACAAAAGGCCTATGCCATACAAGCTGGTAGAGAGTTAAGAGTGATTGTAGAGAGCGAAAAAGTTAGTGACGAAAAAGCATCCCAATTATCATTTGAGATTTCACAAAAAATACAGACAGATATGACCTACCCAGGTCAGGTAAAGGTTACGGTAATACGTGAGACTAGAGCAGTTAATGTTGCTAAATAGTAGTTGGTAGTGTAAAACGCTTTTTTATAGAATTGGTTGTACAGAAGAGCATTCTTAAATGGGTGCTTTTTTATGTTATCAATCTATAATGTGATAGTGCAATTCATTAGATACGCTATTTGGTAAGTGTAATCGACTAAATTATATTAAAATGATTCAAAAAATGGCGATAAAGCAGTAAAATAGATTAAGCATGAGATTATTAAATTTACAGTTTTAAATAAAGCATCGCTCGATCGATGCGAGGTTAATAATATAGAAATATCACTCGTTGAAAGATGTTTTCTAAATCTGTTCTTCTCTAAATTTGTGAAAGTTTACTATTGCTAATAGTATTAGTCAAGAAGTCCATTTGTTTAGTTCATCAATCTTATTGGTAGAATATGGGGAACCTATAAAATTTCGAGAAAGGCATTTTTAGGAGCTGAGATTAGGGCTATTATTTATTCCTTTTGGATAGGATTAAATAAAATCAGATGTCTTATTTTGCTTTTAAATAGCAATAGTATAAAACATCTATTCATAGACTTATAGCCCTAAACTATGTGCTACTTATTTATTATCTGTAGAGTTTTACCATAAATTTGATAAAAAATCAATTGTGCTTTATATGAGAGTTCTTTTCATAAGATAGTGAAACCATTTAGATATGAAAAAAAAATCAATACAGGAATAATATACATCTAGAATAAACTTAGGACATTATTGTCTTATCCGGGAAGTGCTATTTGAGTTTAGCATCATCTATATAATGTAAAATGCCCAATAAATTGTCTGTCATCTGCCTCTTCATTTAGTTTCACTACGTACCAATAATCTCCTGTAGGTAACGAAGTATCTAGATATATGCCATCCCATCCATTCTTATTATCTTGATATTCATAGACGTATCTTCCATAACGATCATATACTTTTAAAAATATGTTAGGATATTGTGAAATATTTAGTGGAAGCCAAAAGTCATTAAATCCATCACCATCTGGGGTAAAAAAATTGGGAAAAGTTACATCAATAAAATCCATGAATATCGGAGTACTTACTTCACAGCCATTGGCATCTCTGACAACAACATCGTAAATACCAGTCTGCTGTATGAAGAATGTGTTATCCGTGCCATTATATCTATTGTTAAAACTATAGGTATACGGTACCTGACCTCCTGTGACTACAGCAGTAATCTGATTAATATTTCTTTGTTCTGCTGAAACTGAAAGATTGTCAAAACTCATTACCTCAAACGGAATTGTATTAATGCAACCATTATCATGGGCAATAGTTAGATAGTGATTTCCAGTAGAAATATTCTCAAAATCTGGTTTTAACCTAAATTTAGAGGGATCTTGTGAGTCTAAGGCGTATAGAACATATAGACGCTCGGATCTATCTTCCAAGGATACTTGAATTTTATTTTCTAGAACATTATTATTACACTCATAAATTACCTCTAATTGCGCATTTAAGTTAGCATCAGGTTTTGTGAGTGTTATCTCATCTTTAAATAGGATAGTACAACCCAAAGCATCCGTTATACTAATGTCGTACGAGCCACTTTGTAAATCTTTAAATCGATTAGTAGCAACATTCAATTCAGTATAAGTTGTTTTTGTACTACTATTTGTTAGCACTAAGTTATAGGGGCTATTACCACCTTCTGGTTCTACGAGAATACTTCCTCCTAAATTATCACAATTTACTAAGGCTACTTGAGAAAGATTGGGATTAATTTTGTTACTAAACTCATCAATACTAAAAACTATTGTTTTCGTACATAAGGGTTCTTCTGATAGTGTAACTTCTGCGATATAAGAACCTGCTTTAAGAGCAATAGCGGGTATATTAGTATTAGCAGAACCAACTCCACTTTGTATCGCCTCCCCATCGTCTGATCTATTATCTATCGTATTCTTACTATCGAAAATAGCCCAAATGAAACCTTCTGTGTAGGTGTCATCTGTTATACCTAGCGTTATAGTTCCTTCATCTTCAGAACAAGTAACATCACTCAATTTTTCAATCACGATATTAAATGTATTAGGGTCTATTACTGTATGCGTTATTTCTCTTACGCAGCCCGTTGTTTTATTTCTTATTTGAAAAGTATAGCTAGCTGGTTGTAAATTTATAAATTCGGAGTCATCTTGAAAAAGCGTGGTTGTGGATTGGCGGTACTCGTAATTATCAGGATTAGCTATATTGTTAGTAAGAGAGCCTGTAGCTCTTATATTAATATCTTCTCCCAAATTATTACAGCTTATTTTTTTATTAACGAGCATAGTAGTGTTCTCAAAAATATCAAATTCAGCTATAGTAGCAAATACGCTTCCCGTATTTCCTTCATTGTCAGTTACTTTAATGGAAAAAGTATCACCTTCTATATTATTTATGTTAAATTTTCCGGTTGAACTACTTTGAATGTTATCGTCAGAATCTATTAGTTGTATACTGCTATAAATTCCACTACCACCGTTAATAGCTTCGAGATCTATACTTATTTGAGCATTATCGCGGTTATTACCAGACGTGCATAGAAAATTTATAACGGTTGGCGTAGGAACAATAATTGGATCGGTCTTACATCCTTCAGCCAATACAGCTGAGTCATAAGCCGATATATCATTCTGACCGCTTCCTGCCATTTGAGGTATTCCTGTATTTATATTTATTGGGCTTTTTATACTAGAGTCAGGATTTAAACTTTCTTCTGGTATTAGGGATTCACCCTCCATAGCATCTGGACAACTATCGTTATCACTGTCACGATCATACACATTATTTAAAAGATCCCCATCTAAATCTGGACATGTCTTGTAAGACAATGTTAATTCTTCAACTAGTAAAGCGGTAATACCATCTGCTGAACCTATTTCAATTTCAATAATATTTTCGCCTAATATCCATCCATTGTCTAGTGTAGTTGAAGAAAAAGCATTGAACCCTACATTTGGCAAGGACGTATTACTGCCATTCACACGATTTACATAAATATTCAACAATTCACCATCTATTGCATATTGCAAATTACCAGATATGGATTCTACTAAGGCGTCATCTGGGATAATAATGGCAGCCTTGTAAACTAGACGGACATTATCTCCTGTTTCTCCTACAATTACTTGTTCATTTATTATTCCATCACTATCTGCATCGCTGTGATTTCCAATATCATTAGTAGTATTACCATTCGGTAAATTTCTAAAGTCATATGTTATCCAATCATTGGAACTGTTTGATGTTATATAAGAACTGGAATTAAAATCACCACTAATAGTAGCCTCTTGAATATACCCATCATTACCCGGTGCGTATATTAACTCATCTATGTTTGATAGCCACTCTACATTCCAAACTGGATCAAGAGTTCCAATAACTCCCTTTCCACTGCCTAAATTTTGAGATAAATCCTCAACAGTTCCAGAACACTCAAATGTGTCTAAAATGCCGTCATTATCATCATCAAGATCATCTGTATCTAAAATACCATCTCCATCAAAATCTCTATATATAATAACCCTTGCGGAAGGATTGTCTGGAGATATATTTTGATCTACCTGATCTTGAGTTTTTGTTACAGTATTAGTAACTGAACTTGCAGATAAATGTGGAGATGTATTTGATTTAACGATGGTTGTCAGTTGTAGTGTTTCTCTTTCTCCAGGATTTAAAGAGGCGATAGTCCAATCTGGTGCTGCCCAGGTTCCCGAAGATGTTTCTACGGACAGAAGTTCCAATTCTATTGGAATTAAGTCTGTTACGACAATGTTGGTGATAAGGTTGTTAGATGTATTTTCCGCAATAATATTAAATACTACATTATCATTTTCTATGGCCTTTTGATCTGCTACTGTTTTATTAAGACTTAAATCAGGATCACAATAATAAACATTTAATTCATCAGAATTGTACGAGCACGCTCCTCTAGTAACTCTCACATAATATTCTCCTATTTTTTCAGCATTGTATGACGATAAAGTTGCTTCACTAATTGCTTCACCCTCATAAAACCATTGGTAGGCATCGAAAGTGTCATCTATAACATTTAATATGGTGCCTGGAATACAAGCACTACCTGCTACTTCTAAATCTACTGTTGGTACTATATCAAAGCCAGAAAAGTACCCAGCCATACCTCTATTACCATTATTACCAAAAAAACCAACTGCAACAGGACCAGTAGAGTTTACGCTTACATTACCAATTAGATCTGGAATATAGTATGTAACCCACTCCGAATTTCCCAAAACGTTTCTCCTGGCAGGCTTTGACCGTATTCCTGTATCATCTCTAACAATAATGTTACCATCAGGGGTTATTGAGGAAGCGATGATTGTGACTCCCCCATTCATATTAACACCTGCCGCGTCTTGAATATTAGGTATATTATCAACAGCAGTAGGTATTAAACAATTCACGGGGGCAACAAAGTTTAAGCCAATAGTTTTTTGGTGTTGAGCACCCGCAATATTTTGATAGGCATAGACATCTTTAGAGGTACGCACATACATATTAGATCCAGAGCCAAAACCGGGATAATTACTCCCATTTACTATGTAATATTCTCCATTATCTATCGTAGCAATGGGTGTTGCTGAACCATTTACGTAAATATTTGTATTATCTTCTATAGCTATAATATTTACAAATTCTGTTTCGTCCAGACCAGCGCCTCTTATGAAAATATAGTCCTTTCCAAGATTTTTTTCTGGAACAGGTTGATCTATGCCTGCATCTTTTCCATTTGTTATATTTGTAGAAACCGTATAGTTCATTCCACCATTACTGATGACAATATTTTTACTAGATTCAATTGTGGCTCCAATCCAACCATCAATATTAGCTGTCTCTAAATCTGGTCTCGCTTGTAATACATAGGATTCTCCTCTTTGCAAGGTAATTTGAAGACTATCGTCTGTAATTCCAGTAGGATTATTCCCTAATCTAAAAACACAATCACTATCATAATCAAAAATATTAACTATAGTATTATCTTCTGTAGCCATAATACCTAAAACAGAACTTCCAGTTGTGCTAAAATCATAATTTGGAACACCGCCCCATTTAAATTTAGTTCCTAGTGCTTGTCTACCTTTAGATGTTAACGAAGTTGCCTGAGATCCATTAGCGCCCCTGTAGTTAACAAAAAATTTTTCGCCATTAACAGACTGTATTCTTAATCCACCATTATTAAATGCAACTCCTATATTTATATCACGCAAAAGCGTAATATCATTTGATCCTGCTGGAAGATTATAGGTTCTAGGTATTGCATTAGACACCAAAATTGTTGTTAAGGGCACATTAGAATTACCTCTGTAAATTGAAACGCTAAAGGGGTTTGTCTCGGGAGTTGATATATAAATTACTTGAGAATCAATACTTCCATCATCAACTTGAGCTAATGGAGGTAAGAAGTGTAAATCACTCAATTGTGAGTAACAGATATTAACTAAGAGTAAAAAAAATAGATATATATTAAATTTCATCTTTAATATTATTTTAATTTTTTTTTAAACAACATGACAATATAATTTATACGCTAAGATTATTTTAGCTAAGTCCGATACTCTGCTAAAATTTAAGCTGAATAACAATATTTTCATTATTATTTAATTTAAGTACAACTAAGCAGAGAATTATAGGATGAAAATTTTTCTACTAGGATGTCTTCATATTTCTTTTTTATCGTGTATCAAAGCTTGTGAACTATTTACTTCAACACACTTTATAATTAGTAAAAAAATGTTTTTTTTGTAGTTTTTACAATCATTTGTTGTCAATATGCAAAACCATGTTGTGAACCCTATAGTTAGTATGCAAACTTCATAATTTAAATTAATATATCCGAAATGCACTGTAGTGTTCCGCAATGATTATCTTTAATTTATTATGTACTACTCATGGAAGAACGTTTGATGTCTAAAAAAAAACCGGCATACTCAGTTAATAAAAAATTAGACGAGTACTTAGAAAACTATAATCGTAAGATCGAAATACCTATATTTTATGAAGATTTATTAAGATTTTCGGGATCAGTAGTCGTCTATGACGCGAAAGATAATGATACGTTATGGATTCGCGTATATTATTCTGAGTTTGATCGTAGGGAGATAGACGATAGCTTAAAAAAGGTATATTCAATACTACATTCTGATGGAAGCAACAATATTAATGAATACTTAAACGTAGATGCAGTAGATTTCTGCACGTTTGGAAATTCTAAGCCTTTCAGAATTAAAATTAGAAATATACTCAATGATAATTTTACGTACTTCTATATAAAAAAGACAGATGCTAGTCGTATTTATGGGCTAGAATTAGAGCATATGCTATCGCCTTACAACTTAAACTTTTTGGTGTATAATGATACGCTTATAGAGGAGCATATTGCAGGTATCCCAGGCGATGAATTTATTAAAAACATGCTACCAAAATGCTCAGAGTCTGAAAAAGCACAATTGGCAAAAGAATTTGTAAAATTTAATGAGCGCTGTATGATACGGCTGCTGGGAGATATGCGCTCCTATAATTATGTGATTGTACCCGTGCATGATTTTGACCATGTTGTGTATCGGATTAGAGCTATAGATTTTGATCAGCAGTGTTTTGAGGGAAAGCTTAATGTATACCGCCCCCAATTTTTTAAGGAGAATAATCAAATGGTAGCTTTAGTGACGAATAAATTGTTGCCAAAGTCTGTAGACCAATATAAGCTAGAGGAGCGTTCTATAGTGGCAAAGCGTATTTTAAGTTCTGGTAACCGTATAAAAAAATTACGGAGTATTGCTAAAACAGATAAAATTTCTACTAAAGAGAACACTAAAATGTTACGGGAGCAAATTTGCCTTTTAACATCTGATATGGACTTTAAGAAATGCAGAACTATGGGGCATGTCTTAGACCTAGCACTTAATTTTGTACGGAGAAATTACGAGGATGTAAGTATGAAACAAATTCTAGAACAGAATATAAAAATTTAGCAAATAATTGATATTAAATTAATTACAAATAGTCGCCTCATTACGTTTTATATTTTAGTGATAGTGCTAATGTATAGATAAAGAAAATTAACTCTTTTGTTCTTTATTAAAATAGACTAGGTAATAATACATCTGCCGCTCTTCATCCCATCCTTTTTCTACAAACTTTTCTGCAGATTCTGGATTTATAAAATCTAGTTTTATCTGAATATTAGTATCTAGGGTAATAACATTTTTTATCTTCTTTCTAGCATCTGAAACTGCCTTGTTGGCAATGTCAAAATTAGAAACGTCTTCAATACTATATTTAGGTCCTTTCTCTTCTTTATAATGTTTAAACTCTGGTATTAGCGCAGGGTTTTCCATTACTTCGTTTAGAAAATCATTCTCTTCAAAAGCGTCATTTTTTGCAAAATGATTTACCGCTCTGTTCATGAATAGCACTTCTTGTTGTTTATCTTCTGCAGGTAGCACTACATCTTTTGCAAAATTCTGACAAAATTTTAAGTAGCTTTTAGTTTTAAAATTATCGTCTGACAATACAGCAACACTTAAAAAATTTTCTAGCCAATATTTTGTATCATACTTATTACTATCTACAGAAAGTACCTTATAGCCCTCTTCCTTATCTATATTAAAAATTAAACAACCCTTATCCAGTTTATTAATATTGATACCTTGTTGCACCACCATATCTAAACCCCTATTTTTTTCTTCAAATTGAAGAAAATCATGTTTTAATTCGCTTTTAAAAATGCCAATAGCATCTACTTTTAAATTATCCAGTAGTAGACCTGTTAAGTAGGTAATATATACCTCACCGCTCTTTATGTGTGGGTGACTAGATTGCTCAAACAAATGCGTGGCTATTTTTTTAGAATTAGCATGCGCACAAGTAGGGTCTGTAAATATTTCTGTAGCTAGGGTGTATAGTTCATTAAACTCTAAGTCTATCTCATTGGCTAACTTATAGTAGTTCTCTTCTTTTTCCCTAAATGGCTTAAAAAAATATTCTTTTAATAATCCTGTAGTTTCATCGTTAAGTGCAAACGGCTCTTCAGACAAGAACACTCCTTCATTTTTATTTTTATTGCCTACCCTATGTATAGAAATACTTTCTATTTGAGTACTATATAAATTAATCATAGAGGTGTGTGGTGTAAGGCTATCTTAATTATTGTAAATGCTAAAGAATAAAAAGTATTCTGAAAATTAGTTCATAGATCAATAATAATTCTACTAATTCCAATTTTCGTCAAAATCCAAATCGTCATAATTATCAAAAGTATCATCAAAATCAAAGGTGCTATTTTCAGACACAAAGTTTTTTTCTGGTGGTGTTTCTGGTAATTCACCAAAGCTAAACAAAACGTTAGGGTAGGCACGCCCATTTTCTTTCTCTGCAATATCTGCGAGTTCTACAAAAAAGGTCCACATATTCATAAAATCGTATACGTAAATAAGTTTCGGAGACTGGGCGGTAATAATATTATCCAGTGTCACTTCATTCATAAGCCTTACGTCTGTGTCAGACTCACTCATATCAAAAAGCGCAATCTCTTCAACTTGTTTCCATTCTTCATCACAAGTATAAAAAGATGCCATTTCGTTACCTAAGAAGCCAAAAGCCTGCGTAATGGCATTGTGGAAATCCTCTAGTGTATCATTCTCATCTAGTTCTAGATCTCTAAATATATCTTCCTTAGCGTCTAAAATAATTCTAATCTTGTAGATCATTGCTTCTATTTATGGGATGCCAAAGTTACAAAGTTTTAGCACTTTTACTAGGTTTTAGTACTTCTAAAACAATATAGAATTGAACTCCAAATAATAAAGCTGCAAGAACAAGATGCAGAGGTTGGCTAGCAAACGGAAAGTCTAAATAATACATAGCGATACCCGTAAGTGCATTTAGAAGTAGCAAGCCCATAATCCAATAAATCTTGGGGTATGCTATTTTGAGGATAAAAAATTTATAGGCGAGCAAGACATTTATACCAACTACTAGAATAGAGAGCGACCTATGAATGTAAAATTGTAGTGCAGGGTCTGCTAGCCATAGGTTTTTAGCTTCATCACCTACCACAGCTATTTGATAATCTACTAGTTGGCGTACCTGTGTGCCCAATATTATCTGAATTGCGGTTAACACTAGTGCAACCACTGCAACACGCACAAGCGTTTTGTTGAGTGGGATGGTAGCCTTCTTACTCTTTACTATATAAATAAGGTATAATAGCATTGCAACAATAACTAAGGCCATAACCATGTGTGTGGTTATCTTGGCCGGTGCCAAAACAGAATATACCACTGTAGCTCCTAGCCATGCTTGGAAGGCCATACCTAAAACAACACAACAAGAAAGTAGGGGAATTATCTTTGATTTGCTTCTAAATTTAAAAGACCAGTAGGCCAATATAAGCGTAGCAAAACCAGCTAGCGCACCTAGGAGCCTGTTTATATACTCTATCCATGTATGCCACACATTAAAAGTGGCATAATCATGTTTTGTATAGGGAACCCAATTTTCTAGTTCTAGTTTTGTTTTAGTTTTAAAATCTTTAGAAGCAACTAACAGTCCTTTATTGTGCATAATTACCTGTCCCTTTTCAAAAGATCTATCCTGCTGCCACTGTAAAACGGCGGCATCTGTAGGGGGAATATAATATCCAAAGCATTTTGGCCAATCTGGGCAACCCATGCCACTACCTGTCATGCGCACAACTGCTCCTGCTATAATTACTAGGTAAACTAAAATTAATGTCAGGTTTACAAAATTTCTAAATGAAGTCATACACTTAATTTTAAGCCAAGATTGGTTCCTTTTTTTATCATAAGCTGTCTTGCAGCCTCATGTTCGTTAGGGATCTCGCCTTCTAGAATTGCTTCCTTTATATATTCTTTAATAATGCCAATTTCTTTAGAAGGTTTAATATTAAAGGTATCCATAATTTCTTCTCCTGTTATAGGAGGCTGAAAATTACGAACGCTATCACGTGCTTCTACCTCAATAATTTTTTCTCTAACCGTTTTAAAATTGTTTTTATATTTCCGCTGTTTTTTTCGATTTTTCGTAGTGATATCTGCCTCACAAAGCGTCATTAAATCTTCAATATGATCGCCAGCATCAAAAACCAATCGTCTAACTGCGGAGTCTGTTACAAATTCCTCGGCTAGAATAATGGGCCTAGAACTCATTAAAACAAGCTTTTGCACATATTTCATTTTTTCATGAAGTGGTAAGCGCAATCTTTTAAATAACTTGTAAACCATTTTAGACCCTACAAATTCATGCCCATGAAATGTCCACCCGATAGTTTTATGAAATTTTTTGGTGGGTGCTTTTCCTATGTCATGTAAAAGTGCCGCCCAACGTAGCCAAAGATCCTCAGTAGCTATGCTAATATTATCTACAACCTCTAAGGTATGCCAGAAATTATCTTTGTGTTTTTGCCCCTCTACTTCCTCTACGCCTTGTAGTGCAGTTAGCTCTGGTAAAATTATAGCAAGCAATCCTGTTTTATGTAGTAAAGCCAAACCAATAGAAGGTTTTGGTGTAGCCATGATTTTATTAAACTCATCTATTGTACGTTCCATAGAGATGATTTTGAGCCGGTTTTTGTTCTCTAGAATAGAAGTGAGAGAGGGAACTTCAATTCTAAAATGAAGTTGAGCAGCAAAGCGTACGGCACGCATCATTCTTAAAGGATCATCTGAATAGGTGGTGTCTGGGTCTAAAGGCGTTTTTAATAGTTTTTCTTCTAGGTGCTGTATGCCGTTAAAGGGATCTAGCAAATCACCAAAATTCTTATTATTTAAAGAAAGTGCTAAAGCGTTTATAGTAAAATCGCGTCTTTTTTGATCGTCTGCTAGGCTGCCATTTTCTACCGTAGGTTTTCTACTATCTGGTGTATAACTTTCTTTACGCGCACCAACAAATTCCAAAGCTACACCGTGATGTTTAATCATAGCTGTGCCAAAATTTTTAAAGATGGAAACCTGTGTGTCTTTTCCTAATGTTGCGGCTACTTTTTTAGCTAATGCAATACCGCTGCCTACTGCAACAATATCTATATCTTTTGCGGTACCACGATTTAAAAAAAAATCTCTTACAAAGCCACCTATAACATATGCCTCTAATTGAAGTTCATCTGCACACTCTCCAATGCAGGTAAATAGTGTATCTGTTATTGCGTGCTTGTAATTCATGAACTGTAGATGCGTTATTCACGGATAACTTTAACCTTACCGCTTAGACTTAATGCTATTATAGCTGGCGCAATATAGGGCGCTTCTTGTTCTTGCAAATTTACCACATAGTCTACTCCTGATAAAATTGGTTCGGCTATTTCTGAAAATCTTTTAGGAACTTTATGCTTGTATTTATTAGCAGTGGTACACGCCAAAGGTTTTTTAAATCTTCCTATGAGGTACTGGCAAAATTTGCTAGTTGCAACGTATATTCTAGTAGTATTTGTAGAAGAGATAAGTGCTGTAGCTAATTTTTTTGGTTGGTCATACTCTAAGATTGTTGGTTTGCTGGCAATATCTAAAATATCATAAGCTAAATCTGGCACTTTTTCCATATATCTTTCTAGCATAGCATCATTCTGTACCATAGCAAAAAGTGGATGCTTTTTGGGTAGTTCACTCAGGACAAACAATTTTTTTATTGCACTAATATTTGTTGCATCGCATCCTATGCACCAGCCAATATCTGTGGGGTAGAGTAGGAGACCACCTTCTTCAAGTACCTTAATACTGTTTGTTATTTCTAATGTACTTTGATTGTTTTTCATTCTAGTACTTGTAAAAAATTTTGTTTTTGAGTTTCATACTGCCATTTAGTATGCTCGTAGTCATTTCTATTCCCTAGCGTTCCACTGGCAATTTTAGTAAATAGATTTGCAAGGCTAGCGACATCTTGATAGAAATAAGCATTTGCATTTAAGTCTGGAATCACTTGCAACTCTTGCGGACAGATAAGTGTTTTCTTATGAGCAAAAGCTAGATTGTAAGCCCCCGTAATTTTTGAAGATATGTACTTTTTTTCGTTTAATGTTACTGGGGCTAGTATATAATCAGATGTTTTTAAATAGGCATGAAATTCATTATTTTCTATAAAATTGGTAAAAGTTATTAGTTTATTTTCAAGACTATATAATTTCACTTTTTTCACAAATGATGCGGTTTCAGGTCTGTTTTGGTTCATCTTACCAAGAATGATAATCTTTAGCTTTATTTTGGGGTCTAGATTTATAAGAGCGTCTAAAACAAGATCATAATTTCTTCTTTTATAATTAAGCTCTCCAGGAATACAAATCCACGGTGATATCTTTTCATTAGAAAGTGCTACGCTCTTATATTCAGGAAAGAAAATAGGGTAAAACGCTTCAAGCTTTAATGTTTTATTTTTAAAAGATAAGGAGTGCTTTAAAAAGTTATTCAGTACAAAATACTGCGTAATTTTTTTACTTATAATTTTTTGAGACCAACTAGTGTCAACCTTAGATAAATTATGTAAAACTCCATATCTTTTAATGTTATTGGGTAATAAATAGACAAACGCTATAGTTTCTTTATTAGAGCTTGCCGTATTAAATAGTACCTTCCTAAAGGAATTTTCAGCTATAAATTTAAAGAGCTGATACCATTTTGCTATTCTTTTTCCTATAAAGGAGCATGCTCTTGGATCATAGAAACAAACTACCTCTAGAGGTAGTTTGTAATTGCGAATGCTATCTTCATTTTTAGGATGGGTAATGAGCGTTACAGCGTAACCTCCATCAACTAAAAATTTTAGCTGCGTATAGAGGCACTCTTCGTGATAGGTAGTAAGCTCAAAAACAGCAATTTTATCTTTTTTCGTCATTATACCTCTGTTAAATCAAAGATACTGGAAGACTTTTATATTTTTGCGCTATTATGAAAAACGCACCTAAAGAACCCAAGATAAGTGTAATTGTAAGCACGTACAATGCAGAGGAATGGTTAGAGAAGGTGCTTTGGGGCTTTAACCAGCAAACTTTTAAAGATTTTGAAGTGGTTATTGCAGATGATGGTTCTAAGGAAAGCACAAAAGACCTTCTAGATACTATGGCTAAAAGTGTATTTTATACCATTAAACATGTCTGGCAGGAAGATAATGGATTTCAGAAATCGCGTATTTTAAATAAATCGGTAACAACTTGTAGCGCTCCGTACATTATAATGACAGATGGCGACTGCATTCCTAGAGAAGATTTTGTACAAGTGCATTATATTAATAAAGCAAAAGGTTATTTTATTTCTGGGGGGTATTATATGCTACCTATGAACATTTCTAAGATGATTACTCTAGAAGACATTGAAGAACAGCGTTGTTTTGATATTTATTGGTTAAAAGAAAAAGGAATTCCTAAGACATTTAAAAATAAAAAACTTACTGCCACAGGTATTATTTCTAGTATCTTAAATTGGATTACACCAACAAATGCTAGTTGGAATGGGCATAACGCCTCTGGTTGGAAAAAAGATATTCTTAATGTCAACGGATTTGATGAACGTATGCAATATGGCGGCCAGGATAGAGAGTTGGGCGAACGCTTATTTAATTTTGGAATCAAATCTAAACAATTGCGTTACAGTGCGGTATGTATACATTTAGATCATAAAAGAGGATATAAGACAGCGGAGACTATTGCTAAAAATTTGGGCATTAGAAAAAAAACCAAATTAGAAAAGCGTGTTTGGACCTATTATGGCATTACCAGATAGTGAGCCAACTTATTTTTCTTCTCCAAGCTTTTAAGCTCTTTATAGCGGGCGTATACACCTAGTGCGTTTAGATAACTAATTGTAAAACCTTTCTTACCATCTAAGAAACCTAGTCTTAGAAAGTAATGGTTAAAAAATTTCCAACCTGGTTTAAGCACCATAAAAATATAACTAAATTTCTTTTCAGTGTAAAATGCTTGTACCGCTTTTAGTTTACCGTATCTGATCATCTTACTCTTATAGTCTTCAAAATTTTTATAGCAATAATGTGTTAGTTTATTCTTTAAAATTCCTACATCGCCATCTACTTCTAGCGTTTCATGCACTATTTTACTATCTAGAAATTTTACATTACTTTTTTTAAAAAGTCTAAAGTTTTTGTCTGTCTGCCAACCGCTATATCTTAGTTCTTGTTGTTGAAACATAAATTGGCGGTAAAACCAATAAGCTACTTTGTCTGTAGGCTTTGTAAGTATCTTGGTAATTTCATCTCTTAGGTCAGCCGTAACTATTTCATCAGCATCTATAAAAAGTACCCAATTATATTGTACTTGCTCTAATGCAAAGGACTTTTGCAGCGTAAAATTCTCAAAAGAATGTTGCAGCACTCTTACTTGTGGGTGACTTTGTAAAAATTCATATGTGCCATCCTCACTGTAAGAGTCTACTACCACAATCTCATCTGCGAACGAAACAGCTGCTATACATTTTTTTATGTAGTCTATTTCATTGTAAGTGATAATAGCAACGCTAAGTTTATTAGTGGTTTTAGTCATAGTATAAAGTACATTCCTATACAATCGTACAGGTGCTCAAATTTAAAAATAAAAGACTGATTTAATTACGGATGAAAGTAAATTCTTGCATTTGAGACTTGTGTCAATCTATTAATAAACGGCGATACCCAACACTTTCGTGTGTTTATCAAACTTTTAAAAAGATCATTCATTATTTAAAAGCATTTTTTCTATAAAGTTTGAAGAACATTAAAGTATAAGCCTATTAATTAGTATATTTTCGTTGTAATGTATGTGTTGAGAAAATTCCTTTATCCTATTTCTTTTTTATATTCACTTGTTGTACAATTGCGTAATTGGTGTTATGATTTTGGCATTTTCAAGAGTCGCCGTTTTAACACAAAGACAATTTGTATCGGGAACATTAGTGTGGGTGGTACGGGCAAGACTCCTATGGTAGAAACAGTTATTAGGCTGTTATCGCCACAAAGAAAGATAGCAGTATTAAGTAGAGGATACAAAAGAAAATCTAAAGGCTTTACTTTAGGCGATACTACTATGGAGGTTGCTATGCTTGGCGATGAGCCTTATCAAATACTTTCCAAATTTCCACAAATATCAATAGCCGTAGATACAGATAGATGTAATGGAATAGAACAATTGGAAAAGTTAGTAGCACCAGAAATTATCCTGTTAGACGATGCCATGCAGCATAGAAGGGTAACACCTAATATTACAGTGCTCTTAACTACGTATAGCAATCTATATACAGATGATTGCTATTTACCTTCTGGTACATTAAGAGATAGTAAATCATGTGCAGAAAGGGCAACAGTAATTGTAGTAACTAAGTGTCCAATCAATTTAAGCGAAGAGAATAAAACAGATCTAAAGAAGAAGTTACATCCAACAGATAGGCAGCTATTGTTATTTGCAACCATAGGATATACTTCGTTTCTAGATTCCCAAGCTAAACTTATAGATTTAGCGTATTTTAAGAATAAGTCTATTACACTAGTCACAGGAATAGCAAACCCAAAGCCACTTGTAGGATACCTAGAAAAAAACGGTTTAACGTTTGAACATTTAAAATACAAAGACCATCATTTCTTTACAGAAAAAGATATACAAATCCTAAATAAGAAATCTATTGTTCTAACTACAGAGAAGGACTATACTAAATTGAGAGGGCGTGTTGAAAGTATATATTACATTCCTATTGAACACGAATTTCTAGATGATGGTTTAGCGCTATTACAAAACTGCTTAAATTCTTTGGTCAGATAATTTTTAAACTGGTGTTGTATATCTTCACTTATATAGCTATCCTATTTGTATTTTTTTATCTATCATATTTTCTCCAATTTTTTGATAGAAGTTCTCTGGTTTAAAGGGTTTGGTAACTACATCATTACACCCAGCGGCATAAAAGCTCTCCAAGCTATCATCTAAAGAAATAGCGGTTAATGCAATAATAGGTATGGCGGTGTTAAACTTTCTAATTTGAATCGTAGCTTCTTCACCACTAATTCCAGGCATATGAATATCCATTAAGATACCGTCATATTTATTTTCTTTAACCATAGCTACGGCATCCTCTCCATTACTTGCAATATCGCTAGTAATAGATTTTTTACTCAGCATTTTCTTAGTAATTACCTGATTTATCTTATTATCTTCTACAATGAGTAGGTGTAAACCTTCAAAATTATAGTCGCGCTCCACTACTTTTGCAGTATTTTCTTTTTGGATTCGGTCTACACTTTCCATGTCAATCTCAAAGAAAAAAGAGCTTCCTTCCCCTAAGGTGCTTTCAAGTTTAATTTCACTATTAAATAAACCTAATAAACTTTTTACTATTGTTAATCCTAAACCTGTACCGCCATATTCTCTATTAATTTGTATGGAGCCCTGTTCAAAACCTTCAAAAATACTATCACACTTTTCATCGGAAATTCCAATTCCGTCGTCCTTTACTTCAAAAAATATTTTAACGTTATTACCTTCTTTACTAACTAATTTTGCACAAACTTCTACTTGACCTTCTTTGGTGAATTTTATAGCGTTACCAATAAGATTCATAAAAATTTGCGAGAGCTTTATAGGATCGCTCATCAAATAGTGCGGAATGGCATCATCGTATTGCAAGATAATAGTTGTCTTATTTGCCTTAGCACTTTGATGAAGTGAATCAATTACTTCATTAATGATTTTCTTAAGGTTGAACTCCATATTTAGGGGTTCTAACTTTCTGGCGTCAATCTTATTAATCTGGAGAATATCATTAATAAAATTTAATAGATAATCTCCTGAAAATTTTAGCGCTTTTAGATGTTCTTTTTGGTTCTCTGATGGATTTTCTTCTAATAATAAATGGGTAAGACCCGTTACAGCATACAGGGGAGTTCTAAGTTCGTGGCTTACTGTAGAAAGAAAATTGGTTTTAGCTTCCATAGCTTGCACAGCGCCATCTCTTGCTATTTGTAGTTCTTTATTTTTAGTTTGGAGTAAGTCGTTTGTCTTAAGTTTAATTTGGTTGTTTCTGAATAACGAGACGGCTAGGAGAGATATTATTGTTAAAAAAGCAGAGGTTAAGATAGCCGTTAACTCAGACCTATTTTGAGATTTAGTTAATTCTCTTACTTTCAACTCTAAACGGACAATTTGCTTTGTCTTAATCCGATCTTGTATTTCGTCTGCACCTTCGTTCTCTATTTGTAGTTTAGACCCGTTTAGAACATAATCTGCAATCCTTACAACGCTTTGACTTTGTGTATATGCCTTATCAAATTCTTTTAAATCTTCGTAAGCTTTTGCAAGTAAACCACTAGTTTGTTTATGCTCTTTAGTAAAATTATTAGCAGTTGCTATTTTAAGTGCAAATTCTCCATTTTTGACACTTTCTGCTACGGCTCCTTTTAGGTAGTTTAATTTAGCCAAACCTAAGTAGGCTCTCGTAGCTAAATATTCTTTCTCGTAGATGTCTGTATTTACTACAAGCGAATTTAGATTTTTAGTAGCCTCTTTATATTTCTTAAGGTCTAGGTAAATATTTGCCTCTGTTAGCAGTATATTATTTAGAAAATTTCTATCATTATTCAATTGTTTTGCTTGTTCAAGAACCGCCAAAGATTGGAAGTTTTGAGCGTCTTGGTATAACAGTAAAGCCTCAACATATTTGTGTACTCCGTTGCCATAGGGGTATTCTAAATCTTCGAGAGCTGTAGTGGCTCTATCCCAATAAAACTTCGTGTCTTCTATCCTTTCAATTTTTAAATAAGCAATAGAAAATTCGTGATAAGTATCTACTAATGCTTTCTTATCATCGTTTTTTTGTGCTAGCTCCATAGCTTTCTTCAAAACTTCTAGCGCCGGTATTATTTTACTTTTGTTGCGGAGTGAACGTGCCTTTGTAAGTAGCGGAATGACATCTTTGTAGGTGGTTGGTTCTTGAGCGGAAGCTATGAGCGAACCAGTCATCCAAAGGAGTACTACAAACAAAATTTTAAGAGCGCTATGTACTACTAAAGTTTTCAAATAAAATTTTTATTTTGTATCAATTTTAGTAAATCAATTACCCTACTACTATACCCAGTTTCATTATCGTACCAGCCAATAATTTTAACCATTTTGCCAATAACAGAAGTCATCTGAGAATCAAACGTACAAGAATAAGAACTATTGTTTATATCTATAGATACAATAGGGTCTGCCGTGTAATTTAAAATACCGCTGAGGTCATTTTCTGCCGCTTTCTTAAAAGCAGCGTTAATCTCATCTATAGAAATAGGCGTTTTTACATTAAAAGTGATGTCTGTTAAAGAGCCATTAGGCACGGGCACACGTATACCACAGCCACCAATAACGTTAGATAATTCGGGGAAGATACGTGTGAGCGCTTTTGCCGCACCAGTTGTAGTGGGTACAATGGATTGCGCCGCAGCCCTAGCTCGCCTTAAATCTCTATGCGGTTGATCATGAAGACTTTGGTCTGTAGTATAAGAGTGAATAGTGGTTATATACGCTTGTTCTATACCGCATAAATCATTAATCACCTTTATCATAGGTGCAGCATTATTCGTGGTACAGGAGGCACTAGAAATTATATGGTCTTCTTTCGTGAGCGTATGGTGGTTTATTCCATAAACTACCATTTTAATACTTGTATCTAGCGGAGGAACGCATAATAGTACTTTTTTTATGCCATGCTTAATATGTTGCTGTAAAATCGCTCTTGATTTAAACTTGCCCGTACACTCAATTACAACATGAACTTTAAGGGCAGACCAGTCTATATCCTTAGGATGTGCTGCATTGGTGAGCAATATTGATTTTCCAGCTACTATTATGTGTTCATCGCTAGCGCTGATGCTACCAGGGTAAACGCCATGAATACTATCGTATTTTAGAAGGTGCGCAAGCGTTCTACTATCAGCAAGATCATTTATGCTAACAATATTTATAGAAGGATGTTCTTGGGCTAATCTAAAAAAAGTTCTTCCTATTCTCCCAAAGCCGTTAATGGCTACATGTATCTTCTTCATATTACTTTATTTTAGTGCTAATAAGCACTTTAATGTTTTAACCAAATTTCTAACAGCCTATTTAGCATCCTTAACGCTAAAAAATCTACTAGACAACTAAAATTACTGAGGTTGTATATTAATCATTGAGGTGAAGTAATCACTTTTTTTTACACCAAAAAAGCACCTATTATAGTCACATTCTAGAGAGTATAGGATTGTCAGTGCTTAAGGTAAAAAACAAATTGACAAAATTATAAGTTAAAATGGGCGCTGTATAGTTTTAGTAAGACATGTTATATTGACTATAAATAAAGGCTCATATTATTAATTTTTTGAGAACAAGGATCGAAAATTAGAATATAAAGGATCATTCTTAAAAATAAGTTCATAACGAATGATCCTTTTAGATATACCGAGACTATATTTCTTAAGTACTCTTAATTAGTATAGTTCGTGCTAATCAAATTAAAATGAGATAAACCCGCCAAATCAAAATTCTCTTTCTGCGACTTTAAAAAAGTTGCACTCCGCTTTATGCCTTCAAAGTTATAGAATGTGTTTATGCGCTTTATAAGAAGAGCGCACTAACGCACCACTTTCTACATGTCTAAAACCTAATTCTTTACCTATAGTGCCGTACTTCGCAAATTGGTCTGGTGTAATAAATTCCTTTACAGGAAGATGCTTTTTAGAAGGTTGCAAATATTGACCAATAGTAACCACATCTACATTAGCTTTCCTAAGATCTTCTAGCGTGGTAATCACCTCAGCTTCCATTTCTCCTAAACCAAGCATAATACCAGATTTAGTTCTGTTAATTCCGTTTGCTCCTAGGTAGCGTAAAACTTCAAGACTACGCTCATATTTTGCTTGAATTCTAACTTCCCTAGTAAGACGTTTGACAGTCTCCATATTATGAGAAACAACTTCTGGATGCACTTCAATAATTCTATCTAAATGACGCTCTATACCTTGAAAATCAGGAATAAGTGTTTCTAAGGTGGTGTTTGCGTTCATTCTACGAATGGCCTTCACTGTTTCAGCCCATATGATAGATCCCATATCCTTAAGGTCATCTCTGTCTACAGAGGTAACCACGGCGTGTTTAATTCCCATAATCTTTATAGACCTGGCTACTTTCTCTGGTTCTGACCAGTCTATAGTCTCGGGTCTACCTGTTTGTACGCCACAAAAGCCACAAGAACGGGTACACACATTACCTAATATCATAAATGTGGCAGTTCCTTCACCCCAGCATTCTCCCATATTTGGGCAACTCCCACTGGTGCAGATTGTATGTAAATCATACTTGTCTACAAGCCCACGTAATTGTTTATATTTTTCACCCGTAGGAAGCTTAACTCTCAACCATTTTGGCTTTCCTTTAGGTAAGATAATTTTTTCTTCTACAGCGATAGACATGCGTTTTTTTTACAAATATACGAACTATATCAAAGATGTTCCATGCATCCTAAAGGATCGATTAAGTTAAATATAGTGGCAAGGCTGATAATCAAACCTCAAAACTTTTATAAAATTCGTAGAGGTTAATATTATTTAAAATAGTAAGAGACTTGTTGTAAAAGAATAATTCAGATAGGATGAAAAAAGGAAAAACCCAAAGCTATTATGTATGAACTACTTTAGTAGAAAATAATCAGTGTTCACAATGGGTACTTCTATAAAACACAATAGGACTTGTACTTCAAATATTTTTAATAGAAATCTTAATTTACTAGTTCGTTTTTGCAATCTTGCTCTTCTGGTGTTTTACCGCACATGCCACAAGCTTCCCCATCTTGATTTAAAAAAGGACTTTGGCTTGCACAAGTACCCGCAAATTTACCGTCTTTTTTTGCCCAAATTTTTATGGCAATACCTAAAAAAGCAACCGCTAATAAACCAATGGTAAGAAAAGCTAATTTCATAATAGAAATATTTTAATAACAAATATAGGACAAAGCTTCTAACGGGGTTTGATCTTATACCCTAATCATAATTAGTTAGTAGGTAATATTTGCAACGATATTCTTTACGGTAGGGTTTATGTTTCCACCATGTGGTTCTATAGTTATATAGCCAATAGCATTTGATCCATAGGGTAGTGGTAATAGCGTGTCACTATCTGTAGCTGCTTCTAAAATTCCTAAATTTAGCATTTTACCATTAACCTCTGCCCACATTTGAAAACATTGGTTTTTTGGCAAATGCGGTACCTTATTTACATTGATGTAGGATAACTTTTTAATTGGGTTTATATAAGCAACTGCTTTTAGGGCTCTAGCTTTTTTATTCCCTTTAATGGTATACTTTTTAGTTTGAGGGTTATTTAGCACAATAAACTGATTTCTTACATCTTCTAGCTGCTCCTGCATATTTTCCTCCAGAAGCTTTATTCTGTTGCTAACCATACTATTTTCTTCTATAAGATTCTGGTTTTGATTCCAATAGAAGTAGCTAACACTAGCAAACATACAGGTGACTACACAAGCTGCTATTGCATATTTAAGAAAATTTCTAGTAGTTTGTTTTTCTTTTCTAACGGCTGAAAGAATGTTATTTTTTAAATTGTCTGGAGTTTTTGTAGCGTATAAATTGGCAAAAGATTCTAAATTGTCTTGTAGATTTTCATAAGCATTGCGCACTTCTGGGTACATAGCAATATACCTTTCTACTTGCAACGCCTCTAGCGTTGTTACCTCTTCTAGAAGGTATCTCTCAAGAATGTCTGATTCTAAAAAAACTTTAATTTTTTCCATCATTATAAAAAGAGTTAAATGTGCTGTGTAGTTAAGTATATATTTTATGCAACTCTCTAAGACCAATTTTAAGCCGAGATTTTACAGTTCCTAAAGGAATTTCTAGTTCTTTACTAGCTTCTTGCTGTGTCATTCCTTCAAAAAAGAGTGCTTCTAGTACAACCTTATATTTAGTTTCTATTTTGTTCAAGTGTTCTTGAACATCTATCAACTCTGGTATAATACTTTCTACTCCTAAAGTATATACGTCAGAAACATCTAACTGGATTTCTTTTGTAGATTTTGTTTTGTTACTTCTTAATTTATCTATCGCTGTATTTCGTACAATGCGAAAGAGCCAAGTGAATAATTTTGCTTTTTTAGGATCGTACGTATCTGCTTTTTTCCATATTTTAATGAAACTTTCTTGTAGTACGTCTTGGGCAAGTGCATCACTACGCACCACTTTTTTAGCTACACCCAATAAGGTTTCTGCATAGTGGTCATAGAGTAACGAAATGGCTTTATCATTTCGCTCTAATAGCAATTCAACAATATGTTTTTCTAACAATGTACTCATAGCGGAGAAACAATAGAGAGGTCTATAATGCTTCTTAAAAGTATATGGTGGAATGCTAATTTATGAAATTGATTTTTAGTAAAAAGAAACTAATATCAATTATAGATAGAAGTAACCAAATACCTGATATAATTCTATTACGCTACGATAATTAATTAGGTAATTAAATTAACCTCTGGAGTAATGGTAATATTGAATTTATCTTTCACACTACTAATAATTTTATTTGCTAGTAGTACTATTTCTTTTCCTGTAGCGTCTCCATAATTTACCAATACTAAGGCCTGTTTTTCATGCACACCGGCATCTCCAAATCGTTTTCCCTTATACCCACACTGTTCTATTAGCCACCCTGCGGGTATTTTATACGCAGTTTCTGAGAGTTTATAGAAAGGAGCCTTTGGGTAGTCGTGTGTAAACTTCTCAAAAATGCTTTTACTAACGGTAGGGTTTTTAAAAAAACTACCGCTATTGCCTATGATGGCAGGATTAGGGAGTTTACTATTCCTAATAGCAATAACAGCCTTAGAGATATCTTGGATCGTTGGTTGCGAGATTTTATCATTATTTAAAGCTTCCTGTAATACCTTGTACCCTGTATTGGTTTTATGATTCACTTTTGTCAGCTTAAAAGTAACAGCCGTAATTACATAAGTGTCTTTTGCTTCATTCTTAAAAATAGAATCTCTATAGCCAAAAGCGCAGGCTTCTTTAGAAAAAATGGTTGTTTCTAAGCGCTCTCTATGTACAGCGTCGCAACTTACAAAGCTATCTTTCAGCTCCACACCATATGCGCCAATATTTTGTACAGGAGCTGTTCCTGTATTTCCTGGTATGAGTGATAAATTTTCCAGTCCACCATAATTATTTTTTAAGGTGTATAGTACTAATTCATGCCAGTTTTCACCCCCCATTACTTTTATGGTAATGGTAGTTTCGTTTTCTTGCTGAATTGTAATTCCCTTTAAAGCAATATGAATTACTAATGCATCTAAATCTTGCGTTAGTAACAGGTTACTGCCGCCGCCTAATATAAACTTACGGGAATACGCCTTATGCTGTAATGCTTCTTTTAATGCTGTTACAGTATGTACTTCGGTAAAAAATTTTGCCTTTACTGCAATGCCAAAAGTGTTATACTTTTTAAGACAAAAATTTTGTTGAAGTTCCATTATCCTATATAACTTTTTAATGCTTCGCTTAAAATATGAACAGCACGTTTCAAATATTCCTCTTCTAAAACATACGCAATCCTAATCTGGTTTTTCCCTAAACCATCCGTAGCATAAAACCCTGCTGCAGGCGCTACCATAACAGTTTCATTATCTACCCTAAAATCTTCTAATAACCACTGTGCAAAATCTTCTGCATTTTCTATGGGTAGTTCTACGATACAATAAAATGCACCTTGGGGTTTTGCTACTTTCACACCAGCTACCTTTTCTAACGCAGCAATAAGCACATCTCTTCTTTGAACATACTCTTTTTTTACTTCATCAAAATATTCTTGTGGCGTATCTAATGCAGCTTCTGTAGCTATTTGTGCAAAGGTTGGAGGAGATAGGCGTGCTTGTGCAAACTTTAAAGCAACAGAAATTAGCTCTTTGTTTCTAGAAACAAAATAACCAATTCTAGCACCACACATACTATATCTCTTAGAAACAGAGTCTATAACAATTGCGTGTTGTTCTAAACCCTCTTCTTGTAAAATGGAGTGATGTTCCTTACCATCATACGTAAACTCTCTATACACTTCATCTGCAATTAAAAACAGGTCGTGTTTTTTAACAATAGTCGCTAATTGCTTTATCTCGGCTTTGCTATACAAATAACCCGTTGGGTTACCAGGATTACAAATTAATATGGCCTTTGTTTTTGGGGTGATTAACTTCTCAAAATCGGCTATGGGCGGCAATGCAAAATTATCTTCTATTTTAGAAACCACAGGTACTACTGTAACACCACAAGCTGTAGCAAAACCGTTATAGTTAGCATAAAATGGTTCTGGAATTATAATTTCATCGTCGGTATCTGCAATGCTTCCCATGGCAAAAGATAAAGCTTCTGACCCTCCTGTAGTTACAATAATATCTGAAGCAGTTACGGCAATGCTATGAGTAGCATAGTAGGCCGCTATTTTTTCTCTAAAATTTTCTGCGCCTTCTGTTCTGCTATATTTCAAAACGGTAAGGGTATTGTTTCTTACGGCATTTAATGCAGCCTTAGGGGTTGCAATATCTGGTTGACCTATATTTAGGTGAATAACCTTAGCACCATTTTTTTTTGCATGTTCTGCAAAAGGAACTAATTTTCTTATAGGAGATTCAGGCATGGAAAGCCCTTTTCTTGATACCGAAGGCATATAATGTTCTTTTATACAAAAGTGGTAAATACATAGGTATATAACAACATTAGTATCCTTTATTCTTGTTTAGGTGCTTTGGTTGTTGATAGGAGAGGGTGGTTTGAAATTCTAGATTTTTTATAAAATGATTTATTTTAAAGGATTAGCGCTAACAGGAGTATTGTTTTAGCCCATCAAGAGAAAATTTTGATGGATGTTATGAATTCGGATGAAGAACTAGGTTTATATGATTCATAGTGTCCAATTTACAGCTGTCCTATTGAAATCTGGGATGTGTTATTTTGGTTTGCACATTATGAATTGTTTACACCAAAATGGAGTAATCATATTTTTGATGAGTGGGAAAGTGTAATGAAGAGGAAAGGTGTTAGTGAAGACGTAGCAAAAAATTGAGCTGCCTTGAAAAGGTAAACGAAAAACAGTTTATGGTCACCTACTACAAGGAGGAATATGAACGTAATATCAGACGGATCAAGAGTAAGCAAGGGCGTTATCTAAAAAGTAAGCGGCAGCGCACGGTCAAACCTGTCTTTGGCACACTCACTCAATTTATGGGACTGCGTAAGATCAATACAATCGGTTTAAAACAAGCTAACAAGGTGATGCACCTATCTGCAATCGCATACAACTTGAAGATGTACCTGAAATTTGAACAGAAACGAGTGAAAAGTGGGTTATGACAGCTTGCTTCACTAGTATTTGAAGAAAGTGTCTTCCAATATCTATTTAGAGTTGCTGCAAAGCATCTAAAACTAGACTACAAATTCTAAGTAGCTATTATAAAAGCCTCTTGAAGAGGCTCATATTCATTCAATTTGTAATCAGTTAGAGCCTTGTGCAACGGTTACCATTGTTACTCATAGTACTTTCTGAAATGCCTTTAATAATCTTGTATCAACACTTCTGTTGGGATGTGTAACTTTTCGTTTAGTTTTCTAATCATATCTAAAGTCAGTTTGCGTTTTTTATTCATTATTTCGCTTACTCGACTTTTAAAACCAATCATTTCGACCAAGTCTTTTTGTTTCAATCCCATTTGCTCCATTCTAAAGTTTATGGCTGAAATTGGGTCTGGCATTCCGATTGGAAAATTGTCCGTCTCGTAGTTGTCAATAACTATTGCAAGAATTTCCAGCTCGTCGCCTTTCTCAGTATTCCTTTTAGCATCAAAGATTACCTCCAAACGCTTAAGTGCTCGTTGGTAATCTGCCTCGTTTCTAATCGGTTTAATATTCATCTTAAATTTCGTTTGCGTTAATTTTGTCATATTCAGCGTGCGTTCCGATAAAACGTACCCACGCAAGTTGATACTCAAAATTAAATTTTACAATCAATCGGTAATCATTTCCTTTGATATTAAAAACAATCCGATTGTCTTTTAAAATACTTGCATTTGGGTATTCCGATTTGAGGTCGTTAATAGTTGACCAATTTGATTTTTCAGTTTCACGATACCATGTCTTCAATTGTAATTCGCAGTTACCGTGCTTTTCCCAAAAATCTCGCAATGTTCCTCTCGAAAATATTTTCACTTCAATTTGTTTAACACAAATATACTAAAAAGTTACCAAATTGATAACTTTTATGTTTTTAGCATTATGGGTAACGTCTCGGCTATGATTAGTGTGGGGAGCAAAGAAGCAATTCCTAAACCGCCACAGCTCGTAGCCAAATCTTTTTGTTTTGTTTTAATTTTTTTGTCTAAAGCAAAATCCCAAAGATTTTGCGACCTCATAAATATACACAGACCTTGGCGTAAAAACCCAAACCCCACATTAATTATAGCCATTGTGCCTGTTGCACAACGTACTTGTTAAAAATAACGATTCTTCTTAACTTTAGTTATGCAGGGTAAAAAAGGATTACCAATAAAAGCTGTTCGCCCATTTTCAGTTGAGTGAGCGTATCCCTAAGAACAATTTTCACAGGCGTTTAAAAGGAGTTTTAGATTTAAACTTTCTTTATAAGTTGACTAAAGAATATTATGGCGAGAGTGATCAAAAGAGCATTGACCCTGTAGTGTTCTTCAAGTTGTGTTTGGTGGGCTATTTAGAGAACCTCATAAGTGATCGCAAACTTATTGCCCACTGTTCTATGCGCTTGGATATGCTATTTTCATAGGCTATGATATCGATGAAGAACTTCTTTGGCACAGTACCATAAGTAGCACGCGCCAACTCTTTCCAGAATCAGTATTTGAACAGGTATTTACTAATGTTTTGAGTTTGTGTATAGAAAAAGGTATGGTAAGTGGTCATACGCAAACTATAGATTCAGCACCTGTAAAGGCGAACGCCTCAATGGATACTTTGGAGCTAAAAGTGCCTGAAGTAGATTT
>Ga0115565_10000735_pt1 | contig 27935 bp, 19 predicted proteins | sample COGITO_mtgs_1105_FD_87199 | JGI IMG/M metagenome (GOLD analysis project Ga0115565, IMG submission 87199) | Pelagic marine microbial communities from North Sea - COGITO_mtgs_110530 | ecosystem: Environmental > Aquatic > Marine > Epipelagic | place: Germany:Helgoland, sampling site Kabeltonne... | reverse complement strand
CGTCTGAATAAAACAAGTTTTTATTCTGCTCAATACCCAGCATGGCAACAGTGTGTACATTCTTTGTGCTTGGATCTTCGATGAAAAGCACTGGCATAGTGGTGGACAATTGTGCAAATTCACGAATAGTAGCAGCCGCTAAATGCGTATTTTCGGCATACTTGAAATTGACCAGTGGCACTACTTTTAATGCACTATGCTTGTCTTTATCTAATGGAACGTAATTAATAGCCATGTTGTTTAACTTCTCTGTTTGATTAAAATATATAAGCAGTAGCTAACTTCCTGTGCGTTTCGCCTATATTGAAAGAGACCATGCATTTTTGTCACGGCCATCGTAAGTTGTATCTTTGGTATACCTTATGAAGCGCAGTATTATACTCAATTAGTAAGCCACTGAAAACGCAAAGCGCTGAAAAAGATTCGAGTCATTTAGTAACGTCTGATTAACATTTAGTGGTGTCGTGAAGCATAATTTCAAGGCTTATTTGCAGTGAATACTTAAAAAAACCTGTGTTACCATATGACTTTGATGTTTCTTGCGGATAAGAAATAGTGCAAGGTCATGATATTCCTATGAATTGAGGTTATCTTAGTGATCAACAAGCAACTAAAACACTCGCAACGGATATAGCGCACACAAGGATATTTATGCACGACAAAATAAAACTCGCCCTTAGTTTAGTGTCACTGTTTGCTGTGGCAGCCTGTAATTCGACCACCGCTACCGTGACTGAATCTTATACTGAGGCGGCCCATCGCATCACTCAGCAGACAATTATCGTAGATGGTCATATTGATGTACCCTATCGCATTAATAAGCACTGGGAAGATGTAACAAAGGCAACTGCCTCAGGAGATTTTGATTATCCACGTGCAATCAAGGGCGGGCTAAACGCTCCTTTTATGTCCATTTACGTGCCAGCAAGCTTAGATAACTCAGACCAATCCACCAGACTTGCTGACCAACTTATCGATTCTGTAGAAGCTATTGTAGGCCGAGCTCCAAACAAATTTGCCCTAGCGCATACCGTAAATGACGTAGAACGTAATTTTGCAGAAGGTAAAATTTCATTGCCCATGGGCATGGAAAACGGCTCTCCCGTACAAGGGAGTCTTGATACACTAAACCGCTTTTATGAGCGTGGCATTCGCTATATCACCCTAGCCCATAGTCAAAGCAACCATATTAGCGATTCTTCTTATGATCTTCGTCGTAAATGGAAAGGACTGAGTCCATTCGGCAAGGAAATGGTTAAAGAGATGAATAACTTAGGTATTATTGTCGATATTTCTCATGTGTCCGATGATGCTTTTTACCAAACACTTGAGATTAGCAGTGCACCAGTATTTGCATCCCACTCTTCATTGCGTAAATTCACCCCGGGGTTTGAGCGTAATATGGATGATGAGATGATTAAAAAGTTAGCAGAGCATGATGGCGTTATCATGATAAATTTTGGGTCGGGTTTTGTCAGTGGGCTCGCCAGAACGTGGCGCGATGAAAGGACTCAGCAGGCAGAGGACTTAGCCAACACGTTTGGTGATGATAGCCAAGAAGTCGCGGATTTTATTACTCAGTACAATGCCAACAATCCTTACCCATTTGCGACCCTAGAGACAGTGTTACAACACATCGACCATGTAGTCCAACTTGTCGGGATTGATTATGTCGGTATTGGCTCAGACTATGATGGTGTAGGCGACTCATTGCCCATAGGCTTAAAAGATGTTGCTAGCTTCCCAACCTTAGTCGAAGGTCTCTTAGGACGTGGCTACAGCGAGACTGACATCAAAAAAATACTCAGTGGCAATGCGTTACGAGTTTGGCGTGCGGTTGAAAACGTGGCAGCAACGTCTTAGTAATAATCACGTAAGACGGTCGGCCTGTGCTGCGAAGGCGAACCGTCTATACTGCGCAGTAATGGTCAACTTTTTTTGCTGTCAAAGGTTTTGAGATAAGTAATAATCAAGCATATCTAGCATTTGCTTATGCAGCGGATTAGCTTGCGGGACGGCACATTTTTCATGCTCTTTTACTTTTGACTTATCAAAGCTCATCGCAATTAATTGCACCGAGCTAATTGGCACATCGGCATGGCACAGGTCGTAACTTTGATCAATTTCAAACACACTGTGTTCACCATCGAAGCTATTTACCAGTGCCTCAACGCCGGCATACAACGTTGTTCGGTCAGATAGTGAATGAGCGGCAAAAATAGGCAACTGAATCGCTTTTTCTTGTGCTTTCAATTTCGCTATTTTTTCTCTTATTTCGAAAATAACGTCGACCAGAACCAATCCACTATAGCCCGCAATGGTTGGATATTTAAAAGGGTTGGCGCCTTGTGTTTGATATTCCCCGTCTACTATTTTGGAAATCCATTTCATTCCCCAAATTTTGCCCATAGACTCTGCATTATCAGAAAGTTGTAGCGCACCAGAAAAAAGCAACAGCCCCTTGGTAGCCTCTGGATGGTCTAATATATAGTAAGTAGCAAGCGCCCCACCGGTTGAAAATCCGCCCGAAAAAACATCAGGCCCTGCTAACTGCGCCCAAGTCATAATCTCGTCAACGTGCTGATGCCAACGCTGCTTTAATAGAGGGTCTTGCATATCAGAGTCAGCTTCGCGCTTTCCGTGGCCAGGCGTCAGCGGTGCAACAACTGTAAAATTTTGCCTTTGTAGATGTTCTGCGATGGAACGCACAAAAAAAGGAGAATCGCTCAAACCGTGAAATAGAACCACCACTGCTTTAGGGTTGTTTGCGTGCAGTATATAGGGTGCATTACCCTCGTTTTTTAAAACCCTTGAACATACTTTAAACTCCCCTAACAGCTGCCTTGTGCAGGGTTGAGTATCACCTAACTCTTGCTGATAAAAAAGTTTGAATTGAGCGTTCCAGTCCGACTTCGATAAGACAGTTCTCGTCGATAACTCAGTCGTCTGTTGTGCAAAGGCGGTGCTTACCTGTAATGTCGTTGTGATTAACACAAGACCTAGTATGGTTGCGAGGATGCGAGCCAACATATAATTCCTTTCACTTCACTATAAAAAAGCACGCCTGACGAATGGCCCAGACGTGCCTTAAAAATCAAGTAAGGTATTTGTAAATCCTTACTTTAAAAACGCTTCAAGATCATCGCTACCGCCGATATGTCGGCCACCGATGAATACTTGAGGAACAGTTTCTCTTCCGCTAACCGCTTTTAAAGACGTTAATGTTGCTCCAACGCCTAATACTATTTCTTCGTACTCATAGCCGGCTTCTGTCAGCGCCACTTTTGCTTTAGCGCAGAATGGGCATCCAGGCTTGGTAAACAATGAAGCTTCTTCTGGCGCCTTTTGCTCTGGTGCCAAATAAGCAAGCATGGTGTCAGCATCTGAGACTTCAAAAGGGTCGCCTGGCACGTTGGGCTCGATAAACATTTTTTCGACAACACCATCGTTTACTAACATTGAATAGCGCCAAGAACGTTTTCCAAAACCAATATCATCTTTATCTACCAGCATTTCCATGGCGTTAGTAAATGTACCATTACCGTCAGGAACCACTGTAATATTCTCTGCCTCTTGGTCTGCAAGCCAAGCATTCATCACAAAAGTATCATTAACGGAGATACAAATCACTTCGTCAACGCCCAACTTTTTGAATGTTTTCGCAAGCTGGTTGTAACGGGGTAAATGCGTTGATGAACAAGTAGGTGTAAAGGCACCTGGTAGTGAAAAAACGACCACTTTTCTGTTGTTAAAAATATCTGCGGATGACAGTTGCTTCCATTCATCATTTTGACGTGTCGGCCATGTTACTTCAGGGACCTTTTTGCCTTCTTGATTAGGGAGTGATGTGGGTTGTGCCATAGTAAATTAGCCCTCTAGTTAGTTAAAAAATATATCGTTGTACTAAGGCATTAATAGTATGCCCGCAAAACTTGGATTTTTGGTGTATTAGTTATTCGCTTTTAGATCTTCTAGGTGATACTTATCAATCAGCGCATATAGCGTCGGTCTTGTTACTCCTAGTAACTCTGATGTTCTTGAGATATTTTGTTCTGATTGATGATAAGCACGCCTGATTGCCTTACTCTCGGCCTGCTCTCTCACTTCTCTCAGATTTAAAGACACTTTTTCGGCATCAATATCAGATGGCATCAACCCTAAATCATCAGGTTCGATTAGCGCACCTTCTGCTAGCACTACTGCAGACTTTAGTTTGTTTTGCAACTCTCGAATGTTACCGGGCCAGCGATGGCTGAGCATGGCTTCGATTGCTTTGTCACTAAATCCTTTTACCTTTGTGCCATATTCTTCTTTGTATTGACCTAAGAACGTGCGTGCTAGCAAAATCACATCTTCGTCTCTATCACGCAGAGGGGGAATCAAAATACTTATCTCACCGACGCGATAGAACAAATCTTCTCTGAAGGTTTCTTCCTTTACCATGTTTGTTAAATCTCTATGGGTTGCGCAAATCACTCGTACATCAACAGAGATTTCGGAGCGACCGCCGACACGTTCAATCACGCGTTCTTGCAAAAATCGAAGCATTTTGGCTTGCAAACCAAGTGGCATATCACCTATTTCATCTAAGAAAAGTGTGCCTCCTTTTGCGGTCTCTACTTTACCAATAGTGGTTTTGTTTGCGCCAGTAAAAGCACCTTTTTCATAACCAAACAGCTCACTTTCTAATAAGTTTTCAGGAATAGAAGCACAATTAATTGCAACAAATGGCTGGTTCTTTCTTAGGCTATGTTCGTGGATACTTCTAGCAAATACTTCTTTTCCCGTGCCGCTCTCGCCCAATAGCAAAGTGGTTATGTCAGTCCCTGCAATTTTTTCTGCTTTACGGCTTATACCTTGGATAGCATCACTATTACCAATTATCCGGCCCATTGACGTTTTGCCAATGCTCAATAATCTGTTTTCATGTTCCAAACGGCTAAGGTTTAAGGCCCTCTGAATTAGTATGTTCATTGTGTCGGAGTCAATTGGCTTATGATAAAAATCATACGCGCCCATTCCAATTGCTTTGAGTGCATTTTCTTTATCATTATTACCCGTGACCACAATCACTTTAGTCAGGGGTGACAACGACAAAATTTCTTGCAAAGCTTGAAGCCCTTCGGACGCATTGTCTGGGTCTGGTGGTAAACCTAAATCAAGCGTTACAACCGTGGGCTCAAAACGTCTAAGCTGACTAATAGCAGAAGGTCTATCCGCTGCAAACACAACTTCAAACTCACTCAAAGCCCATTTTAATTGCTTTTGAATACCAAGATCATCGTCTACTACTAATACTCTTTCCATGTTTTCCCTATCACTGACTTGCCGAAAAAGCTAACGTAAATGTGGTGCCTTTGCCAACTTCGCTGTCAACCGTAATGCGCCCACCTATTTCTTCAATATAATGTTTTGCATCGTATGCGCCAATGCCCATTCCAGCATTGCCTTTTGTTGTATCAAACGGCTTAAACAACCGCGTTTGAATAAATTCTGGTGTCATGCCTGCGCCAGTATCGACGACTTTTATTTGCACGAATTGCTGATTATCACCACTGGCAACCTTGGATATCTCTATCCTGACCTCACCGTCATTGGTCGTGGCTTGCTGAGCATTGCTGATAAGATGATACATAACATTGCTAAATTTCTCGGCGTCAAGCTCAAAAAACGCGTCACCATCTGCAATTAAGACTGGCAGTGGAGTAATGGATTGACACTGTAACTCTATCACTCTTTTTACTGCATCAACAATATTAGTACGTCTAATCGAGTTTGTTTGACCGGTGTTCTTATCGGTCAGTTGATTCAGCATCTTTGAAATGCGTATCTTGGTGTATTCAAGCGTTTCAAACGTATCATCAATAAACTCAGGGTTATGCTTATGCTGTTGTGCATTGGCCAAGATTAGGTTTATCTGTGCCATGACATTTTTGAGGTCGTGCAACACAAACGCTGACATGCGGTTAAACGCAGCAAATTGTGCGTTTTCGGCTAAATCCTGTGCTGTTTCGTAATGAAAGATGTAATTCGCGATTTGTTCAGTAACCGCATTGAGATAATCTCTCAACTCCCAGTTAAGCGATCTTGTATTGGCATGGTCCGCGCTCATCATTACCATTCCCCAAAGTTTTTCCTGCCTAAATATGGGCACTATTATTTGCTCTGGTAAGTGTTCAATAACAGCGCTGACATTCTGGATCTCAGCATAATTTTGAGGCTTAGAGAGTAATTCTTTACGATCAATAATCCATCGACGCTGGGTAAAATAACCTGACAGTGAAGAAAAAACCGACGCCTTGCTGTGTGTAATTTCATTAATACTATTGACCGAAGCAAGCACTTGGTAATTATTGCGCTCAACTTTGATCAAACAGCCTTGGGTATAATCAATTGCTTGCAAGAAACCCTGCAAAGATGATTGATAAACAGCTTTGTGATCCACTGGATTGTTGCTTAGAATGTCAGTTAGTTTGACCCACTCATCACGATAATCGAACTGATTGGCATAAAAATGCTTAGTAATAAACACTTTAACATTGGTTCGAAACTGGTCTGAAAGAAACACCGACAGCAGTAAAATGACGGATAAGCCAATTAACACAAGCTGCAGTGTATAATCCCAACTTCCACCCAAAAATTTGACCAAATATCCGATCAGGGCCATGCAAAAAAGGTACGCGCCCGCGACCATTAGCAATGTACTATGCAGAACTACATCGCGGCTTACGTATATTTGAACTCCCCACACCGTAACTCGACGAATAGCGAGTACCAAAAAGGGCAACATAGCAACATAAATGTACCCTCGCGCTTGAATGTAGTTTTCACCTAACTGAGCCACCATACTGGCGTTTGCGTAGGTCACAAAATCAAACAGCGCCAAGCCACCAAAGTACAAAACAAGTGGTTTGTAAGCCCATTTCTGCTCGCCTGATTGGCGATACAACAGCTCCATTAATATCATTACGCATAGCGATGTTATCATCGCCAAAACGAACTGCCATAGTTGTGGGACTAAGAGGATAAAATAAAACGCAATCGCAATAGACGGCAACGCCATAAAAATCAGCGAAATCGGTCTCACCATTAAGCGCCCGAACGAATCAGAGTCACTGCGCAGGCAAGATAGGGCAAATAGGGTCCACAGCCAATGTTTGATACCGTCTAACAGCATCACATTGTCGACTAATAAAACCAAGTTAAAATAGCTAAAATGCAGAACTGACCAAGCAATGGTAAATAACGTAGAAGTAATCAGTAAGGCCTTAACCCACCCTCCACGTAAGCCCGTAACGAGCAGTAACATAAAGAGACACAAGTACCCTATTGATGATAGTAGATAACCAAAATCAGCGAACATCGATTAACGTTTTTGAACTAATAGGCTACCAATTGAATAGCCAGCACCAAACGAACACAAAATGCCATAATCACCGCTTGTTAGATCTTTATTGTATAAATGAAAAGCGATCACAGAACCTGCTGATGCAGTGTTCGCATAACGATCTAGTACGATAGGCGCCTCAGTGATATTCGCTTCTCGCCCCAACAGGCGCTTACTGATCAAGGTGTTCATATTGATGTTTGCTTGATGCAGCCACCATCGAGTCAGATTGTTTGGCTGCAAATCATGCGCCGCTAAATGTTCCGTAATATGTTCTGCTGCGAGGGGGCATACTTCTTTGAAAACCTTACGTCCTTCTTGATGGAAAAGTTTGTCCACACCATATGGGTCGGTGTCATTTGTTCTGTTGACATAACCATGATTTGAACGAATATTATTTGAAAACTGCGTGATTGCTTTGGTGCTTAGCACATTATAAGCGTTGTCTGAGGTGACAGTCGTTGCGTCTTCCAAAACAACCGCGGTAGCAACATCACCAAAAATAAAATGGCTATCACGATCGGTGTAATTGATTTGCGGTGAAACAAGTTCTGGATTTATCACCAGCACGGCTGTGGCAGTGCCTGCCTTAATCATTTCATAAGCGCGGTGCATACCGAAAGTCGCAGCAGAACATGCGACCAACATGTCAAAACCAAACCCTTTGATACCTAATTCGTGCTGAACCTCTATTGCAATAGCAGGATATGAGCGCTGAGTATATGCGCAAGAAACGATGACGGCGTCAATATCATCAGCAGTTTTGTTAGCGGATTGTAGCGCAAGTTTTGCGGCTTTAACTGCTATCTCGGCTTGATCAGATATCTCATGGTCTGCACGCTCAGGTATCAAGGGTCGCATACGTTGGATATCTAAAACGCCCTCTTTTTGATAAATAAAACGACTTTTGATGCCAGACGCCTTCTCGACAAATTCAGCACTTGAAAAAGGTTTTGATGACAATTCACCCGATGCGATTTGAGCAGCATTATCTTCGTTGTATTTTTGTGCATAGGCATTGTAACTATCAATAAGCTCTTGATTACTAATACTATATTCTGGTGTCCATAGCCCTGAACCGCTTAATACAACCTGACTTACCATGCACTTAATTCCTAATCATTTTGTTAATATCTCGATAGCTTATATTGTTATCGTGGATTTGTCATGATTTGGCGAGTCTCAGCAGACCAGAGTGGATTTTATAAACAAACCGAAGAAAAATTTTAGCCGTTTAATTAAAAAAAAGGGTGCTCTTTGAGCACCCTTTAACAATTACAAAACAATACTATTTTGGATTGACTTCCCAGACAGTGACAGTGCCGCTGACTTCGTTGCCAACGATCAGCAATGCATTGCCGGTGGCACTGTCTTGGGCAGAAACAAACCTGAGACTTTCTGGTGCAAGGTCTCCGATCACGTCTGCTGCAGTGCTACCTTCAGTTAAGTTTCTATTAAACACATAATCCGCAAAAAACACGTCATATGGATTAGTAATATCATAAACGAATATGCCACCCATTCTTTCTAAACCCACAAAAGCATAGGTGCGTTGACCTACCACACCAACGGTAAGGGCTTCTGGCTCAGGGCCTTTGTTCTCTGAACGTGAATCACCTTCGTTTTCATCATCGCCGTTGTTAAAAGCACTTCCATGTACCGAGGCAGTTATTCTTTCGAAATCATCACCAGAATCATAAACAACGAGGCCATTTTGATCCCATACTGTGAAAGAACGAGCACCGTACGTATAAGCTTGCTCATATTCTCCATCACCGTCCGCATCACCTAAAGCATTAGTGACACGCAGATCATTCAAACGACCATCAAGCTGCAGTGTTTCTAACAAAGAGCCTGCTTGCGCGCTTAGGTCACCTAATTGAGTTTCATCTGAATAGGCTAAACAACCGTCATCTTCATCATAATCTTGACCATTGGCGGCAGTACACGCTGCTTCATCGTCAACGTCAAAGAAATATTCTCTAGCATCGCCTTCGTTAGCGGTTATTAGAAACGGCGCACCTTTCCATTGGTAGTTGGTAATAGTGTCGGGCATATACAAGCCAAATAGCCCTTCGTACTGACCGAAGCTGACAGACCCGTTTTCTTCCCCGTCAAAATTCAAGCCAGACCAGTTTTTACTGCCCAAGCCGATTACTTGTAGGCTAAGATTTTCTAAATCTAATACCATTAGCCCGTTATTCTCTTGCAGCGTTATGTAGGCTGTGGTGTTAGTGGTTGTGACGTATTCGGGTTCTAAGTCTTGTGCGACGGATATATTCACTTCGTTGCCATTGATGGTACGCCCATTCGGATTAGGAAAGTGCATCCCTTGCGCCATCAATGCGGCCATTTGGTCATTGAACTCAGTAAATAGCACCATTTCGGCGCTCTCTTCTGGTTCACCGCTAGCCAAAATATCGATCACCGATAAGCTACCTTGAGGATCGATAGAGTAGTCTGCGTTTGGTTCACCTTCGTTAGCTACGACTAATTTCCCGCCATTTGGTGTAAACGCAATCGAATCTGGTAAAGCACCGACTTCAACACTATCAATAAGCGCAGGAGCGCGATTTTCTAATCCGCTATAGAAGAGAATATAACCATTATCCGTTTTTACATCCGCTGCTACCGCAACGGCTAATAAATCACCGGAGATTGCTATGCTAGTAACGCCACCCAGTGCAACAGTCCCTACTGTGGTTGGCAAGCTGATGGAAGCAACACTCAGATTGACTAGGTTAATCGGGTCTGACAAAGGAGTAGAGTCGATGCTATCAGCAGCGATAATAGCAATTGTATTGGTCGCAGAGTTTGTCGCATAGATAGTTTGGGTTGCTGCATGGTACTGAACAATTTCGGCAGCGCCAGAAGCGCCCAAAGATGCACGTGCCACGACAGCCAGAGAAACACCTACAGAAGCATCTGAACCTGGTAAACCATCCGAACCTGGCAAGCCTTCAGAGCCATCAGCTCCAGGAGCACCTGCTGGACCAGGCGCACCAATCTCACCCGCTGCACCGTCGTCGCCGTCTAGCCCACAGCCTGAAATTGATAAACCAATAACGATCGCTAACAGAGTGTGCTTAAATTTAGATTGAATCATTAGTATCCCTTCGCATTATGTTGCTGTGCATAGATTGCTTGCAATGACACAACAAGTTTGTTGTTAATATTTTAACTAATATTAGTTTTTTATTTGAGCAGCATATTAACGTGAATAGCGCGCAATGCACAAATTTAGCTAACAAGTATTCATTAATAATATGACAAATATATGATCAAGTGGTTTGCTATATTGCTCCCTACTCACTTACGACTTGATTTGTCCGAGAAAAACGCAAATTTTGGCACTAAAAACGACGTTAAAAACAACAAATAACAGTCAAAACGAATCAAAAGGCTTCGGTAACAGAGGCGCAATCAGTTTGCCAATATGCCTGAACAACTGCACTCGAGTTGTCCCCGTGCGCCAGACTAAACCAATATCTCTGCAGGCAGAATCTTGATTCGGGAGGCTCACCACCTCCGTCCCGCGCAAAATGTCTTTGTTTAACGCTAACTCAGGTAAAAAAGTATAGCCCAAGCGGCTATTAACCAAACTAACGAGCGTGTGAAGACTGTTTGCAGTCAATGAACTAACTTGCTCTTTATGCTGCAAGCTGCATGCACTAACGGCATGCTCAGTCATGCAATGTTCTTTTTGTAACAGGAAAATACTTTCGTTTGGAAGGTCATCAATATTAACGGTTTTATCGAGGTTTTTGGCAAGCGACTTGTGTGCAATTAAATGGAAGGGATCTTGGGCTAATTTCATTTGTTTGCAGCCGGGTGTTGTCATCGGAAGTGCCAGAATAAGCACGTCCACCTCTCCGTCAGCAAGTTTTTCAAGTAGATTATCAGTTGTATCTTCTTGTAACTTTAATCGAATTTGCGGCAGAGAATGATTAATTTTGTCGATAAGACCTTCAAACAAAAATGGAGCGATCGTTGGAATCACTCCGATCCGGATAGAACCGGTCTGCCAATCCCCTGCGGATTCCGCAAACTCAATCCATTCATGAGTATCGCTTAATAGCTGCTTACTTTTTTCGACCATGGCTTCGCCAAAGTCTGTAAATACAAAGGATTTGTGCTCTCGCTCTAGTAGCTGCTGCCCAACCGATTCCTCTAAATTCTGAATTGCAGCACTAAGCGTTGACTGGCTGACGTTGCACTTTAGGGCGGCGCGATGAAAATGCTGCTCTTTGTGTAACACACAAAAATAATGCAAATGTTTGAGGTTAGGTAGCTTCATTGTCTGTAGTGTTTTACTTTTGTATATTTATTTCGTTTAAAAAAATGATGTGCTTCCCGATGGTCACCCATCAATGCTAATTATTAGGCAACCGAAAAAATAGTCTTTAACGTGAAGAAGAAAAGGATAGACAAAATCGCGCCGGCAGGCAATGTTACCACCCATGAAATGACAATATTACGAATAACTCTGCCATTTAATGCCGCCACTCCCTGTACAATTCCTACTCCCAATACTGCGCCCACTAGCGTTTGAGTGGTTGATATTGGCAAACCAGTGCCTGAGGCAATCAACACCGTTGTAGCGGCAGCCAATTCCGCGGCAAAACCTTTGCTAGGGGTCAGATGGGTAATGCCTTCGCCGATTGTTTTCATTACGCGTTGACCAAACAACGCCAGTCCTGCCACTATGCCAATGCCCCCTAGTGGCAAAATCCACCATGCCAAGGGAGAGTTGGATAAAATTTGGCCATCGTTGTTAACCACACTGACGACCGCTGCCAATGGACCAATCGCATTAGCAACATCATTTGAACCGTGCGCAAACGCCATACAACAGGCGGTTAAAACCATTAGAATCGCAAATATCTTTTCGATGCTGCGATGCTGTTGTTCTTTCGTCAGTGCTTTTTCGATATGCAAACGTCTTATCAAAACACTCCCGATAATCGCAACTAACACACCAATAGCAATGGCCAAGCTGTAACCCATCACTGGCGACAATCCTAAGCCGACGTGCTGTAGCCCTTTCTTGATTGTGACCAAGGACATTATAAAACCTGCCATACCCATATAGATAGGGACATAGCGTACCGCGAATATCAATGGCGTCGAGCGGTCAAAAATAAGTTTTTTGGCACTTAAAAATATCAATATGGCGATCAGGCCTGAAATAGCAGGAGTGACAATCCAACTGCCTACAATCCCTGCAATTTTCGCCCATTCTACTGCATCAGCACTGACGCCTACCGCAGTAAACCCAACAATTGCGCCAATAATGGAATGTGTAGTAGAAACGGGCCATCCGTAATATGAAGCGATCGCTAACCAGATACCTGCGGCCAATAAGGACCCTATCATGCCTAATACAAGATACTCAGGAACAGCCTCAAAATAGCCAGCGTCTATAATTCCTTTACGAATGGTAGACGTTACCTCACCGCCAGCCAAATAGGCTCCCGCAAACTCAAACACCATCGCGATAAGTATCGCTTGCTTGAGGGTGATAGCTTTGGCACCGACTGACGTTCCCATCGCATTAGCAACGTCGTTTGCACCTATACCCCACGCCATAACAAAGCCAAAAACAGCTGCCATAACGACTAGAATTAGTCCGTAATTTTGAATGAAATCCATTAAAAAAACCTAAAGTAGTACAAGGAATATGTCCTTTGACGCAACAGTTCTCTACGCACGTCTGTAAGACGTGATGGAATAAAAGAGAGGAAAGCGCACTAGTGATTACGAATGTTTAGTGCCGACTAAAATAACAGAATTACTTATAGAAACAATACTCCAAAAGGTTAACTTCGTAAGTGTATTATTTTAATAGCTTTTTTATTGTCTTTTTCATTGAATGATTTTGGATCTCAGCACCATAGGTCAAATAAAGAACGTATTGACATATGTTTTTGCAACGATCCCCTATTCTCTCAATTGCTCTAATGGCCCATAGCACTTCCAACCAGTCTGAAATTTGTTCAGGGTTGTTTTGCATTTCTCGCGCAGTTTGCTTGAGCAACTCTTTGTGTTTTGTGTCTATAATATTGTCTTGTTCATAGATAGACACCGCAGCGCGTTCGTCTTGTCGTGCAAATGCGTCAAACGCGCCACGCATCATAACGACAATTTTTTCGGCGAGCATAATAACACCGCTCTGTATTAGATCTGACGGCGGCAGTTTGTCCTTTGTAACCAGCCTAACGACTCTTTGAATCTCGTCACCCATACCTTCGATATCTGCTGTGACTTTGGACAACGTCATAATTAAGCGAAGGTCGCTTGCGGTAGGATTACGTTTGGCGATAATACGCATACATTCATTATCAATCTGCAGTTCCATGGCATTGATTCTTGTCTCGTTTAAAACGATCTGCTCGGCAAGTTTTGCATTGTTTTCTCTCACCGCCCTTATCGCATCGACTAATTGCTGCTCTACTTCTCCTCCCATCGTCAATACCGAGTTAGTCAAATTTTCTAACTCTTGATTAAATTTGCCTGAAATGTGGGTATTTAAGTGTATATGCCGTTTCATAATTAACCATATCGCCCAGTAATGTAGTCTTCTGTTTGCTTTTTAGCCGGCATTGTAAACAGTGAGTCACTGTCAGAAAACTCTACCAATTCGCCTTGGTGAATAAAAGCAGCATAGTCAGACACTCTGGCGGCTTGTTGCATGTTGTGTGTCACGATGATGATCGTACAACGCTTTTTTAAATCATTAATAAGCTCTTCGATGTGCAGGGTGGTTAATGGATCCAGTGCAGAAGTAGGCTCGTCCAAAAGCAAAATTTCAGGTTCTAAGGCGAGTGCCCGCGCAATCATCAAGCGTTGCTGCTGACCACCAGACAGAGTAAGGGCTGAATCAAACAGGCGATCATTAACTTCGCCCCATAGCGCCGCACTTCGCAACGCATTTTCAACCGCGTCATCAAGTTTTCGTCGTTCGTTTAGGCCCTGAATTTTTAGCCCAAAGCAGACGTTTTCATAAATACTCATTGGAAAAGGATTAGGCCGTTGAAAAACCATGCCGACTCGCGTTCTTAAACGGGCGACGTTTTCTTTTTTATTATAAATATCCTTGCCATCCATCAACACCTTACCAGAATAGGAATAATGCGCATTGAGTTCGTTCATTCGGTTTAAACTATTCAGTAAAGTCGTCTTGCCACAGCCACTTTGACCAATCAAAGCGGTCGTTAAATGTTTGGGTATACGCATCGATATATCTGTCAAAACCTGCTTATTGTTTAGCTGAATACTGAGTGACTGAACGTCGACTGCAATCTGCTCGCTAGATAAGGAGTCAATATTTTGAATTTCAGATTCAAATAGCTTTAGCATTACTAAGGATTACCTTTAATATTTACAAAATAACGTTTCGTCATTTGCTTACTGTCGAACATATCGTTTCTTAAGGTTGTTGCGCACGATGATTGCAAATAAGTTGAGCGCAAAAACAATTAACAACAACAGTAAACAACTGGCAAACATCATCGATGAGCCTTGAGTGTTGGTTTGATTATGAAACGCGCCATCGTAAATAAACACCCCTAAATGCATAAATTGTCGTTCCAAATGCACAAACGGAAACTCTCCATCAACCGGCAAAGATGGCGCAAATTTAACAGCACCAACCAGTATAAGTGGTGCGACCTCACCAGCCGCGCGAGCAACGGCCAATATCAGCCCGGTGATCATGCCTGGGCTGGCAATAGGTGCAACGGTTTTGATGATTGCTTCAAACTTTGTTGCTCCTAGCGCATAAGCACCCGACCGCAGACCATCGGGGACACGGCGCAAGCCCTCTTCGGTAGACACAATTACAACCGGCAGTGTTAGTAAAGCCATTGTCAACGCTGCCCACACCAAACCAGGCGTGCCAAAAGTAGGGGTTGGTAAGGCGTCACTGTAAAACAATTGGTCTATAGAGCCACCAATGACATACACAAAAAACCCCAAGCCAAACACGCCATAAACCACAGAAGGCACACCGGCCATGTTGCTTATGCTAATCCGAATGAACGAGGTCGCCATGTTGTTAGGTGCATATTCGTGCAAATATATTGCGGCCATGATCCCTAATGGAGCGACAATTACCGCCATCAACATTACTAATAAAACGGTACCAAACAGGGCAGGAAAAACACCGCCGCTGGTAGCAGCCTGCTTAGGTGAATCGCCTAAAAATTGTGCAAACCTATCGACCATATAGCCTAGTTTTTCAAGTCCGCCCATTTCGTTTGGCTTAAACCATCTGTCGAGATCCCGCAAATAGACGCGAAACGTGCTTGTTTGTGCGTCAGTAAAAACAATATAATATTGCTTTAATTGCATATTCAAAGCGTCCGTTTTACGTTGCCATTTATCAAATTCTTGCATCACTTTTATTCGGGCGGGTGCATTTTGAGCAACGTTACTGCGGTCATAATCAGCAAGTGTGCGGTGAATAATGGCCAGGTGTTGCATTTGAATTTGACTCAATTCGTCAATCAAGGTGTTTACCGCATCTCTTGCAGGTTTGTAGTCCTGTAAATCAGTCGTCTTGCCTAACGGCGTGTGAATAGATGAAAAAGCACCCAGCTTTATTGCGCCATTTGACAGCGCGATTTGATACACGTTTTTGGCCTGCGTGATGCTGACAAAGGGTAACGCAAGTGTATCATCTACAAACTGCGCACTTATTCGAACGTTCAGGTTTGACTGTAAGTCCTGCAAATCTAGAGAACTAATCTCGTATTTTTCTGTCGATAAGCCGGTCGAGTTATCCTGAGTAGTCACCTCATATATCGTCATTGGCCAAAAGAAGCTGGCGCCTCGTATCAAAACAAACCCTATTAATGAAACCAATATAATAAGTAGCGATGCTGCTGCAAAACCGGAAATGATTGAGCTGAAAGCATGTTTTTGTTGGTGATTTAATTTAGTTCTTGCCATGGCCCACTACTTTACGCAATCGATTTCTAAACAACTCGGCTCCGGTGTTCAACACAAACGTAAACAAGAAAAGTAAGCCTGCTGTCAAAAACAAGATATTAAAATGAGCAGAATTAACGTTCGATTCTTGTAATTCAATTGCAAGATTGGCCGTCAATGAACGCAAGCCCTCGAAAATACTCCAATCACTTATGGGTGTATTTCCCGTCACCATCAGCACGATCATTGTTTCCCCAAAAGCCCGTCCAAACCCTAGCATAATAGCTGAAATCAAACTCGGCAACGCAACCCTTATAACAACACTTCGAAGTGTTTGCAGACGGGTTGCGCCCAATGCAAACGAGGCTTTGATTAAACCTTGTGGCACTTCATTTAGGGCGTCATCTGCAAGAGAATAGATGGTTGGCGAAATAGCAACGCCTAATGCAACAGCCACTATCAATGTCGTTTTAGACAGCGCAAATAGTGAATCAACTTGCGAACCCGAGTTCATGGAAAACAGGTATTGTTGCCACGCTTCTCCCAGTCCAAAACTAAACAATGCCAGCCCAAAAACTGACATTACAATAAAAAATATTTCCCAGTTGCGATTGAAACGATGATTCAAAGGCTCTGATAACAGTGGCTGAACAACTGCCGAGGCGACTAAAAAAAACGGCAATAGAACAATAAATATCAAAATTGAAATCAAGAACTGCTCCGCAAGCGGAGCTAACCAAACCGCAGCAATAAAGCCGATGATTACGGATGGCACGGCCTCCAACATCTCAATACTCGGCTTTAAATATTTTCGAACCTCGCTGGTCGCAAAGTAAGCCGTGTATATTGCTGCGCCAAGCGCTAGGGGAATCGCCACCACTAGGGCTAACAATGACGCTTTAAGGCTGCCTATCAATAATGGTATAACACTATATTTTGCGTCATAGTGCTGCGCTGCACTACTGGTCTGCCAGACGTAATCAGGCCCGTCATAACCTTCATACCAATTTTTGCCCATCAACTCTTTAAAGGTTGTAATCCCTTGTATGTGCTTAAGCTCAAAAACAAATAGACGATTGTGTGTAAAACCAAAAATTTGACTACCAATCCACTGCGCATCATCAACAATAATATCGTCACTGCGCGACGAAAAGACTTGTCCGGTCAGTGAGTTAAAAAAGGCATAGCTGCCATCGGTGTAAAACTCCAACCCTGCATTTGAGTGGGGATCGAATATATTCGTGCTTAGCGAGTTTGCAAGATGCCTGTGATTACTTGGGTCTACTTCGAACACCAAGCCATCAGCTTGACTTTGCAGTAGCCAACGCACCATCTGATTGTTTTCATCAAACCCGTAAATAGTCCCTTGATTTGGGCTCAGTCTGATATCTTTTAGGGCAGACGACAATTCTTGCACAGCTAATTGGTTGTTGAAGCGGTCGACGAACAATACATTGTTTTGGTTGACCAACATCAATTGCTGAATATGCGGCAATGTAACAACGGTCTCGGCCGTGGGCAATATCTGTGAATGCAACGTTTGCGGCGCCAACAAATCAAACCAGTGTGCGACATGCATCACGGGACTTGCGTTAAGCGTATTAACTGAATCAACCATTTGCTTACCGACTTGTAGGTCGTGTGCGTAACTCATCACAGCAACTGCCGTTTGCCTGAAAAAATTAATTTGAACATTCTTCAAGGTACTTGGACTGCGCAACATTTGTTCTTCAATTGGCAACACAACCGATGATACTAATGTTAGCTTTGCGGATGAGAGCGCATTGTTTAAGCGAAACACCTCCAACAATCCGCTTGCTTTGAGTGACGTTACGATGGTGTCCTGGGCCACCAGGTGCACCTGGACGTTTGTATCGCAGGGGAAAGGGAATCTCTTCAAAACAACGTTTGCAACTAACGCTGACGAAGGTTGAATATCAAACAAAACGACATCGCACCCTCGCTTAGCGACTAAAGCAGGACCACCCAAAAGCTCAACAATATGAGCAGCATCAGTCTCTTTAGAAAATTGCAGGTTGTAATTCAATTGTAACGTGGGTGTTTTAAAAAGAGGTAATATGTTTGACGTAATATGACCAACCAACAACAAAAACATGCCCAAAACCAGCCATCCGGATAAAGTCATTACTCGCTGTGCAATCCAGTCAATTCTGGAACGTCTGCGATTAAAGGCGTTCTGAGCTTGCGTCTTCATACTATGCGGTTAAACTAATGAAAATCATGGGATATTTAGGCGTACTAAAGCATTATAGTACCAACAAATCAATAGCGTCGAGGAAGATAAATATGCAAGCAATGGTTTTACCACTAATTGGCAAAGATCGATCAGGCCTTGTCGATGCAATTGCCAAGTGCATCATAGATTCGCAAGGAAACTGGTTGCGTAGTAGCTTCTGTCAGTTATCAGGCCAGTTTGCTGGATTTATTGAGGTTATGCTTCCGAAAGAAAATCACCATGATTTAATCCGCGCTTGTCACACAATATCTGACTTACAGATCACACTTGTACCCTCTTTAGAATATGCCATTGAAACTCAACGATCAGCTATTATCCGCGTTACTGGAAACGATAGACGCGGTATCGTCAGTGACATCGCATCCACGCTCAAACGCTTTGATATCAATATCGTCGAAATGGATACTGAGTGCAGCAGCGCGCCAAATTGGGGCAGTCCAGTGTTTTCGGCCGAAGTGACTATTGCTTTGACGAGTGAAGTCGATTTAGATGAGATAAAAGACGCTATAGAAGATATTACCGACGATTTGATGGTAGAGATAGAGTAAAACTATGAATGAAGATGAGTTGTATTTTCCAAAAGAATTAAGCTGGCTTGCGTTTAACGAAAGAGTGCTACAAGAAGCCGCAGACCATAATACACCGATGATCGAGCGCTTGCGTTTTCTTGGTATTTACTCAAATAATTTAGACGAATTTTATCGTGTAAGAGTTGCCGACGTAAAACGTTTGCTTACGATTAGCCAAAATGACGATGACGAAATAAGAACCGCAATGCTCAGCGCATTAATGTTCAAGATCCAAAAGAAAGTCCAGTCATTATCTTTACGGTTTGACCAAATCCATCGAGAAGTAGTGAAGTCTCTAGCCAAGTATAATATCCATATTCTGCGCCATGGAGACCTCGATGAAGCGCAACTCGAATGGGTAAAAGTCTATTTCAAAAATAAAGTACTGCTGCATGTTGCGCCTATTTTATTAGACAACAAACTTCAACTTATTCAACGTCTAAACGATAGCTCTGTATATTTAGATGTCGCATTAAGACGAAATGGCAGAAACACTAAATACGCGGTCGTGGAAATACCCACCAATGCAATTAGCCGATTTATCGTATTACCGCCACAAAAGACACGCAAAAAAAAGCAAATAATCTTGATAGATGATTTGATTAAGTTATGTCTGGACGATGTTTTCAAAGGCTTTGTAAAATTCGATAGCGCTGATGCTTATTCATTTAAAATTACGCGTGATGCCGAATATTCTATTAATGACGAAATTGACGAAAGTTATGTTGATAAAATGTCCGAAGGCATGAAGCAACGTTTGATTGCAGAACCCGTTCGCATCATTCACGACGATGGCATGCCCGAAGATATGGTGCTTGATCTGCGCAAGCGGCTGCGTATTTCTTCGAGCGACACTATTCAATCAGCCGGACATTACCGCAACTTTAAAGACTTTATTGGCTTTCCAAACGTCGGTCGCAGTTATTTGGAACATAATGTACTCGAGGCAATCACCAGTAAAGATTTTGCAAAATACGACACGGTTTTTCAGGCGATTGCCAAAGGCGATATCTTACTGTATTACCCTTACCATAAGTTTTTGCATTTTACCGAATTTGTGCGCCAGGCTGCTTTTGACCCACAGGTAAAACACATCCGCATCAACATTTACCGCGTTGCATCTCAATCTCGGATCATCAACTCCTTGATTGACGCTGTAGATAACGGCAAGAGCGTGACCGTTGTAGTTGAACTGCGCGCTAGGTTTGACGAAGAGGCCAATATCGCATGGTCTAAAAGAATGACTGACGCAGGTATCAAAGTGGTGCTAGGAAACCCTAACGTCAAAATACACAGCAAATTATGTGTCGTGACACGCGAAGAACGGGGCGGCTTCAAGCACTATTCGCATTTTGGTACTGGCAACTTTAACGAAAAAACAGCGAAGATATACACCGATTTGAGCTTATTTACATGTCACGAGGAGTTGGCTCAAGAATGTATTCAAGTGTTTGACATGATTCAAAATCCATTCAAAAAGCAAAAATTTGCTCACTTGCAACTGTCCCCCTTAAACGCTCGTAGCAAAATCCAGTCGCTTATTCGTCAAGAAATACAGCGAACAACTGAGGGGCACAAAGGACTTATCACTCTCAAAATAAACAATTTGGTGGATAAAGAATTAATAGATGATTTGTATCGAGCGAGTCAATCAGGTGTTAAAATAAGGGCAATAATTAGGGGAATGTGCGCTTTAATCCCCGGTAAAGTGGGACTAAGTGAAAATATAGAAGTCATCAGTATTGTCGATCGCTTTTTGGAACACCCTCGCATCATGGTATTCAACAATGGCGGCGATAAGCGCGTTTATATATCGTCAGCCGACTGGATGACGCGCAATATGGACTATAGAGTAGAAGTAGGCTGTCCTGTGTATGACCCTAAAGCTATTCAACTGATAGAGGATCTACTGGAATTACAGTTTAAAGACACCTTAAAAGCACGCATCATAGACGAGCATCAGGTCAATGCTTATGTTAATCGCGGCAATCGTAAAAAATTACGCTCACAAATCGAAACTTATCATTTTCTAAAACGCAAGGAATCTCTCTAGTTGTCTAATTTATCCCACGCTTTTGCAGGTGTTGAGTCCCGAGACGCAAATTTATATGCGGCCCTAGACATTGGTTCTAATAGTTTTCATTTAGTTATTGCACGCATGTTGGCAGGATCCATGCAAATTGTGCAAAAAGTCAAACACAAGGTTAGGTTAGCGGATGGCTTGGACGACAAGCAAATTCTCAGTGACGACGCTATACAACGCGGCATAGCGACGCTGCAAAGCATGGCAGAATCAATGCAAGGTTTAGACCCTGCCCATGTAAGGGTCGTTGCGACGCATACTTTGAGGCGAGCAAAAAACGCTAGAGAATTTTTGCGCCAAGCGAAAGCCGTATTCCCATTTAGAATCGAAATTATTTCTGGACCGGAAGAAGCAAGGCTAATTTATGGTGGAATCGCAAATACGACTCAAACCGAGGGCAAACGGTTAGTAGTAGACATTGGCGGAGGCTCAACTGAGTTTGCCCTTGGCGCTGACTTTGCTCCTCTTGTTTGTAAAAGTGTGCAGATGGGATGCGTCAGCTATCAGCAACGTTTCTTTGAAGACGGAGAAATTACGAGCAAGCGTTTCAACCGCGCTGTTACTGCAGCACGTCAAGAGGTTGAATTGGTCGTTAACAATCTAAAACGTCATAAATGGGAAACCTCTATTGGCGCCTCAGGCACCATTCGAGCAATTTCTGCTGTCATCGCGGGTGTGCAAGAATTAGAGTCCGAAGTCAGTATTACGTTTGAAGACTTATCTAAACTAATTAAGACCTGCGTTGAAAAAGGCCATGCAGATAAGCTCGATTTTACAGGCCTTACTGAAGACCGCCGCCCCGTTTTTGCAGCGGGTCTTAGCATTTTGTACGCAGTATTCAAAAGCCTATCTTTGAAGCAAATGCAAACTAGCAGTGCTGCGCTGAGGGAAGGTGTGCTTTATGAAATTCAAAATGACGACAACCGCAGCGACATTCGTGAAAGAACCGCTCAAAGTCTTGCAACTAGATATGATGTAGACACTCAGTATGCGCAAAAAGTATGGTCCAATTGTCTGGCTATCTATGAAAAAGTGTATGTTGCTTGGGATATTGATGACTTGGAATTAAGGCATTTGTTGGAGTGGTCGGCATTGCTTCATGAGGTCGGTCTTCAAATCAACTCTCGTGGTGTGCAGCGCCATTCTAGCTATATCATTGAGCAGTCTGACTTGCCTGGCTTTAGTCAGGAGCAACAAAAGTTAATCTCTATTTTGGTTAGATTTCACCGTAAAAAAATTAAGCTCACTGAAATACCTACGTTTGCGAACTATAGTGAAAAACGTGTTTATGCGCTCTTGTGTGTTTTGCGCTTGGGCGTTCTACTCAACATCAATCGACAAGAAACGATGCTCCCTGAGTTTACGATCGCGGCATCTAAGGGCTCTATTGCTCTTGCCTTTCCTGCTGATTGGTTCGATAGTTCTCCGCTGTTGCTCGCCGATATTTATCAAGAGGCGGCTTATCTTGAAAGCACGGACATCGTGCTGACGGTTAACCTTTAGTTTGTGCACGCGGTGTTAATTCTGGCATCGCAGTGTTGATTCTGGCATCGTTTCAAACACTTTCCACCAAACGGATGCGCTATAAGCCAAAACAGCATCGAACAATTGTGGCTCTTTCTGCAGTGCGTATAAAGAGAAAGCACCTGCGGCTGATGCAGCGTTAAATAAAAAAAGCGAATGAGCAGTATTGTTCATTCGCTTTAAAATTACATATTGCGACAGAGTTATGTGTTCGACGCGTCGTAGATACCTTGAATGGCTTCGTTCAACATCGAGTCAAACTCATCATCAGACTGTTGAAAGCTAACGCCTTGGGTCAATGCTCGAGAAAAGCTAGCAATCATACCCTTGTTCTCAGAAAGCTTTTTGTTAGCCTCATCACGAAGATAGCCGCCCGACAATGCAACGACCTTCAATACACGAGGGTGCGAAATACATTCAGCATAAAAATTAGAAATTTCAGGAAGCGTCAGCTTTAGCATCACCTCTTGGCCTTCCGCTAGTTTATCCAAATGCTTGAGCAACTCAGCCTTGAGCAAGCCTTCAGCTTTTGCCTTTTGAGCACTGTTGATGTCAACTTCTGGTTCGATAATCGGCACCAAACCTGCTGCGACGATTTGCATGCCCACTTCGAATTGTTGTGCAACAACCTCAGCCACACCCTTTTCATTAGCAAGCTTTATAACCGACCGCATTTTGGTACCGAAGACGTCTTGTTTATTGGCTTTTGCCAATAAGTCGTCCAAGCCGGGAATAGGCTTCATCAACTGCACGCCATTCGCTTCGTCTTCAAGGCCTTTATCAACTTTCAAAAAAGGCACCACATTCTTGTTTTGCCACAAAAAGTTAGCAGATGACTTACCTTCGATATCTCTATCAAGCGTGTTCTCAAACAAAATAGCGCCCAGCACTCTGTCGCCGTCAAATGCGGGGCTGGTAATGATGCGCGTGCGCATTTGGTGCACACATGCAAACATTTCCTCATCATTTGAGTAAGCAGAACCATCAACACCATATAACAAAAGTGCTTTTGGTGTGCTGCCGCCGCTTTGATCCAATGCGGCAATAAAGCCAACCTTGTGTTTTACTTTTTGCAACATATCTAGTTGTGCTTGAGACGCCATTTATTGCTCCTTTATAGTCTTCTAATTAACACTCTTTAATTTATTAATCGTGTTTAAAAAATAGCACTGTTTGTACTATTTTACCTTATTTAAATACTCAGTCTCTGTCTAAAATCGCAACCGCTGGCAAGGTTTTTCCTTCCAAAAACTCTAAAAATGCACCGCCGCCAGTCGAAATATAAGAGACTTTGTCAGCAATGCCAAATTTGTCAACCGCCGCTAAAGTGTCACCACCTCCGGCAATTGAAAATGCAGCACTGTTGGCTATTGCCATTGCGATAGACTCAGTGCCTTTTGAAAACTGCTCAAACTCAAATACACCCACCGGACCGTTCCATACTATCGTGCCTGCATTTTTCAATATTTCGCCCAATGCCGCGGCCGTATCTGGACCGATATCAAACACCATATCGTCATCAGCAATATCAACGACAGCTTTCAGGGTCGCGGGCGTTGTTTCAGAAAATTCTTTGCCCGTCACAACGTCTGTTGGTACTGGAATATCGCCACCATTATCTTGAGCTTGCTTAATCAGGCGTTTTGACTCGTCGATTAGATCGGATTCGTACAAGGACTTACCAACGTTATGACCCTGAGCCGCGATGAAGGTGTTAGCAATGCCGCCGCCAACAATGAGCTGATCTACTTTGCTTGATAAAGATTCTAATACCGTTAGTTTTGTCGAGACTTTTGAGCCGCCTACTATCGCCACAAAGGGTCTAGCTGGATTATCAAGCGCTTTACCTAGCGCGCTTAATTCTGCGCTAAGTAAAGGTCCTGCACATGCTTCTTTGGCAAATTTGGCAACCCCATGTGTGGATGCTTGAGCACGATGTGCAGTGCCAAATGCATCCATTACGAATACATCACACAACGCTGCATATTGCTTGGCCAAGGTCTCATCGTCGGCTTTTTCACCTTTATTAAAGCGCACATTCTCCAATACCACCACCTGCCCAACGTTGGCATCAAGACCGGTTAGATAATCACTTGCGAGGGTAACCGGAACGTCCAAGGCCTTGGATAAATAATCAACCACTGGGGCTAACGAAAATTCGGCGTCAAACTCACCTTCATTCGGCCTGCCCAAATGTGACATAATTAATACCGCTGCCCCTGCTGACAACGCTTGTTTTATCGTAGGAAGTGACGCTCTTATGCGAGCGTCTGAAGTCACTTCTGTGCCTTTGATCGGCACATTCAAATCTTGCCTTATCAACACACGCTTTGCGTTTAAATCGATTTGTGACATTTCACGAATAGGCATTGTTAGCGTCCTCCTTAGATACTATTTAGATTAAATTATATACTTATTGCATTAAACTTAGCTGATATGATACATGTGTAGCGCTGTGTCCAACATTCTATTCGCAAACCCCCATTCGTTATCACACCAAACAAGGGTCTTAATCAACTGTTTGTGACTAACGCGGGTTTGTGTACCATCGACAATAGACGAGTGAGGGTCATGATTGAAGTCAACCGATACTAACGGCTCTTCGGTATAATCAATTATTTTTGAAAGCGGACCGATTGCGCTGTCTTTTAATACTTTATTAACTTGCTGAATATCGACTTTTGCGGTTACAAACACGCTCAAATCCATAGCAGTGACATTGATTGTTGGCACGCGCACCGCGATAGCTTCGAACTTACCTGCAAAGCGAGGCAATATGCGCTCGATCCCAGCTGCTAAACGCGTATCAACAGGAATAATTGACTGACTCGCTGCGCGCGTTCTGCGAAGGTCGTGATGATAGGCATCAATAACTTGTTGGTCATGCATCGATGAGTGTATCGTCGTGATGGTGCCACTTTCTACGCCAAACGCTTGGTCTAAAACTTCAATGATCGGCACAATACAGTTGGTGGTACATGACCCATTTGACACGACCACATCGCTGTCTAATAAAGTGTTATGATTAATGCCATAAACAATGGTTGCATCCATGTCCTGCCCGCATGGCTGTGAAAACAAGACCTTTTTTGCGCCATTTTTGATATGTGTAAAAGCATCCTCTCTCGCGCTGTAAACACCGGCGCATTCAAGCACAATATCAACGTCGTAAGGATGCCAATCAATATCATCAATCGCGCTAACTCGTAGTAATTCTATTTCATCACTGTCAACCACAAGTTTGTTGCCGATGATGCTGACTGACTTTTTAAATCTGCCGTGTGCGGTATCGTACTTTAAGAGATGCGCTACGCCCTCAGGTGCAGCAATCTCATTGATTGCCACAATTTGAATATTTTGACGTGCAGTAGATTCGTAAAGAGCACGCAACACATTACGACCAATTCGACCGAAACCATTAATGGCTAATCGTAACATAAGGCAAACCGTGCTCTGTTCAAATACTTATTCTCTTATTTAGATGTTTTACAATAAGCCCTTGGCAGCAGCATAAACGGCGTCACTCGTAATCCCGAAGTGCTCAAACAAATCGCCCGCAGGTGCAGACTCCCCGAATGTATCCATGCCGACAATTGCGCCGTCTAATCCAACATATTTATACCAAGTATCTTTGGCTAATGCTTCTACCGCAACGCGCTTGGTAATGCTTGCCGGTAACACTGATAATTTGTATTCGGCAGATTGGCGGTCAAATACATCAGTACAAGGCATCGAGACGACTCGAGTACTTACACCCTCAGCGTTGAGCTTGGTGGCTGCTTCAACCGCCAGTTGTACTTCTGACCCTGTACCAATTAAGATAAGTTCTGGCGTACCATCACCTTCGAGCAATACGTAACCACCTTTTGCCACTGCGCTCAATTGCGATGCGGTGCGGGGCTGCTGCGGTAAACCTTGACGCGTAAAAATGAGCGTTGTTGGTCCATCGGTTCTCTCTATCGCGGCCTTCCAAGAAACGGCTGACTCGACTTGGTCGCAAGGTCGCCAGTTATCTAAATTAGGCGTTGCTCTTAAGGCAACGACTTGCTCTACGGCCTGGTGAGTGGGACCATCTTCACCCAATCCAATTGAATCGTGCGTGTACACAAAGATGACCGGTAGCTTCATTAGGGAAGCCATCCGCACGGCATTGCGAGCGTATTCCATAAACATTAAAAATGTAGCACCATAAGGCTTGAAGCCGCCATACAAACTAATCCCATTCATCATTGCCGACATTGCAAATTCACGCACACCATAATAAACGTAGTTTCCTGACGCATCGTCCGCTGAAACACCTTTGCTGCCCGACCAAATAGTTAAATTTGAACCCGCCAAATCCGCAGAGCCGCCCAAAAATTCAGGTAATAAGGGACCAAAAGCGTTTAGCGCGTTTTGTGAGGCTTTGCGAGTGGCTACGTTACTTGGTGCATCTTGTAGGGACTGAATATACGCGTTTGATTTAGCATCCCAATCCTGTGGTAACTGATTCGCTTTACGACGTTCAAACTCAGCGGCCAAGGCAGGATGAGCAGAAGTGTAATCTGTGAATAGTTCAGACCAAGCTTGTTCAGCTTGCTGGCCTTTTTGCTTCATGTCCCAACCTGCGTAAACATCTGCTGGGACTTCAAATGGTGCATAATCCCAACCAAGTGCTTTGCGTGTCAACACAATCTCTTCATCTCCAAGAGGCGCGCCATGGCAAGACTCTGTGCCTTCTTTATTGGGAGACCCAAACCCTATCGTGGTTTTGCAGCAGATCAAGGTTGGTTTGTCGGTTTGTGCTTGTGCTTTCTCGATCGCAGCGCTGATTTCGTCTGCAGAGTGACCGTCTACACCGGCGATCACTTGCCAACCGTATGACTCAAAGCGCTTTGGTGTGTCATCACTAAACCAGCCCTCGACCTCACCATCGATGGATATACCGTTATCGTCCCAAAATGCGATCAGCTTGCCTAATTTAAGCGTGCCTGCTAGCGAACATGCTTCGTGCGAGATACCTTCCATAAGACAGCCGTCGCCCAAGAATGCGTAAGTGTGATGGTCAACAATATTATAAGATTCACGGTTAAACTGAGCAGCAAGGACTTTTTCGGCTAAGGCCATGCCCACCGCATTACTGATACCCTGTCCCAATGGACCAGTGGTTGTCTCGACACCCGGCGCGTAGCCATATTCTGGGTG
>Ga0115565_10000733_pt1 | contig 27945 bp, 15 predicted proteins | sample COGITO_mtgs_1105_FD_87199 | JGI IMG/M metagenome (GOLD analysis project Ga0115565, IMG submission 87199) | Pelagic marine microbial communities from North Sea - COGITO_mtgs_110530 | ecosystem: Environmental > Aquatic > Marine > Epipelagic | place: Germany:Helgoland, sampling site Kabeltonne... | reverse complement strand
GTTCAAGTTGAACATTAGTAGTTAACGTTTCAGAAAAGGTGATATTTATTTCGTTATTTGTAATTGGGTTTGGATACATTAAAACACCACTATTAATAATCTCTGGAGATAAAATACTTAAAACGTCCAATGTTGATATTAAAGTAAGACCAACTTTTCGAAACGCTCCATTACTATCTGTAACTTTAAAAGCAACATTCTGATATTGAAAATCAGAAGTAATTGTACCAGAAATTACACCATTTTCAGAAAGTGATAATCCTGTTGGAAGTGCACTCGAAATAAGTTCCCAAGTATAGTTGCCTGAACCACCTTGTGCCATTAACTGATAATTAAAAGCCTGATTTACGCCAACTTTAGGAATAGATTTTGTTTGAATTGAAAGATTACTATCTGGAACATGATCAAAAGTTTCTGACATATATGCCAACTCTTTTATCAAATCGTGCCCCATTTTAATAGCAGTTTCTAGCTGTGTTTGTGTCCAACTTCCTCTTCTGGTTGGTAAATTATCTGGAATTGGTAATTCTGTCCCCATAGAAGATGCTATCATCATAGCTGCATTCATATACACAAGAGGATCTGAAATATGCAAGCCATCATCTGCTGCAATAAAATTAGAAAACGTTTCATTTAATCTTCCCATACCTACTGTAAGCGGAATGGTTTTCCATCCTCTAAAATGATAATTGTACCATAAAGAAGCACAAGCATCGTTATTTAAAGCATTTGTTGTTGAAGTTATGCCATTAGCACTTTCAAAACCTTTGATCCAATCAAAAACAAATGGAATCATATTGGCTTGATTTGAGTCGATAATATCTTGAGCCTTTGCACCTGGATCTGTTCCTCCAACATATAAAAATACACCTTGGTTTGCAATTTCTTGAAAAACACTTGCTCTAAGTGGAGTATCTTCAACAGTCCAATCTCTTGTACCAAAAACCTGTTTGCTCAATTTTCTTTCAGTAGCTGTTAATGAGTTACTAATAATGGTATTTAATCTATCTTTTGTAAAATCGTGAGTACTTGTACCTTTGTAAAAGTATTTTACTTCACTATTAAAAGGTGCGTTTGTTATATCCAAATGTCGATAAACCACAGCCCCATCTTTTTCGTAACTTGTATTATAATGTTCAATTGTTTGATGTGCATCTACAGCAGTTGTAGCATAATTGGCAAGCGCTGTAATTTTAGCGTTTGATAAGGTATATTGAGATGCTGAATTTATATCTGTATGTGCATAAGTAGGTGTATAATTAGCATCTGCAGCATTTAAACCTGTAATTTTCCTATAAATGGCACTTGCACTAATTATTGCTTGTTCAGCTCTTTCAATACCCACTTTTCTGCCTTGTAAACCTGCTTCATCTATGGCATAACTTGCAGGAATTACTTCTATTCCATTTCCGTTTGCTACGCGATAAAAAGACGCTCCTAATTGATCTACGTCAGCAACATAAGATGAATAATTCATCATTAACATTGGTGTACCTCCAGCTTCTAAAATTGGTTGTGAAAACTGTTTACAAGCTTCATACATAATTTCTGGATAGGTATATGCCTGCTCAGAATCAAATAAGATTACATATTTATAACCACCATTTATAATTACATTTTTTACGCTTGCAAACTGAGGATCATAATAAAGATCTGCTATTGAATTTGCATCTCCAATACTATTGAAATCTACTTTTACATCTACAAAATCATTAGTTAAAGATAAAAGACCTTGCAAATATTCTGCTATATATTCTAGAGTAGCATCAGATTGACTCATTTGAGTGCTTTCTGCGTACCAACTTTCATCTCCAGTAGAAGGAAATTTACCATTTTGAGAATCACGTTGAGCAGCGTGAATTAATAAAATATCCTTCTTCTCTACTTGTGAAAAAAATGAGAAACTTACAAATAGAATAATAATTGATAAAAATGATTTCATAGCTGAAATATTTATAATGAGTTGTTTTTTCTTTTAAGATTATTTGCTTTACACTAATCTTTAATCTGTTCCAAAAAAAAATGCATCAACCCAAAAATATAAAGTCTTGATATTTTGGGTTGATGCAATTTTGTTCCATCTTCAATTACTCGATATGATAAGAAAGTCTTTTAATTATAACCTTCATTTTGATACCAATCATTAACACTGTTTATGTTAACTTGAGATTGTGGAATTGGTAATAACCACTCATTATCTGGCCATGGAACTTGTCCATAGGTAGGATAAAAAATTAAATCATTAGCAGATCCTTGATCAGCTCCCCAAACCGTAATTAAATCTGCTTCCATTTCTGTAAAACCATTAGTTCTTATTAAATCGAAACGTCTTTTTGCCTCACCATGTAATTCTAAACGACGTTCATTTAATATCGCCGTTCTAAAATCATCTTTAGATAAGCCTGATAAACTTGCTAATCCTGCTCTATTTCTAATTGCATTCATTGCTGCATAAGCATCTGAAGTTGGTCCATTTGCCTCATTTTCTGCTTCTGCAAAAATTAATAAAGCATCAGCATATCTGTATAGAATAAAATTTACATCTGCTCTTTGAAAAGCGACATCTCCTATATCTAAGAAGAAATTCATATCCATATATTTTCTAAATTGAGGTTGACATAAATAGTTGCTTCCATCTGAATCCGTATAACGAGTCATTATTCCCCAATCTCTTCTTTCATCTCCATCTTCAAAAGCATCATATAAATCTGGTGATGGTAAAAGGGATCCACCATTAGTAGTTTGACCTGGCCAAGCCATTTCTAAAACTGTAGAAGTGATTCCTTCACTAATAAGAGGAGTACTTCTATTACCTCCCCAATAAATTCCTCCATTTGGTCTGTTAACACATTCTCTAGATAAAAATGATCCTAAACCTGATATATTAGTTGCCCCTAATTCAAACATAGATTCAACAGAAAAAGGTTGATCTTCTAACCATGGTACTCCACAAGCTGGAGTAGTATGAGCACCATTAACGAAATCTGTAGTAATTAGTGAGTGTGGTGAATTGTCTATAACTTCTTTAGCTTTTGCAGCTGCTAAAGCCCAATTCGAAGGATCTCCTTGAATTATATCTCCTTGCGAAGTTCTTCTCCAGCCAGCCCTTGTTAAATAAACATCTGCAAGAATTACTTTAGCTGTCCATTTTGTTAATCTACCAATATGTAATTCATCAGCACCAAATTCTTCTGCAAATTGTAAATCTGGAATAATTATTTCGTTATAAATTTCATCTACACTAGATCGTGGTAAATTAAAATCCTCAAGAGTAGAAACTGAGTTCACTACTTTGGGCATATCTCCCCAAACCCTAACTAACTGAAAATAACAAAACGCCCTAAAAGCATGTGCTTCTGCAACTATTTCATTTTTTACAGCTTCATCTGCTGTTACTAAGGGTACATATTTAATTATATCATTAGCTCTTGCCAATCCTTCCCATATAGCTGAATACTGTCTTGTGTTTTCTAAAAACCTGTCTGTCGATCTTACATTATGATCCATAAAACTTGTAAATATTCTTCTACAAATTAAATCATCTGTTCCAGCATCAATTAATGGCCAATAGCGTCCATACATTGAAGTTCCAATTCCATTATTCAATGATTTATACATAGCATCTGCAGCATTACGTGCATCAGATTCTGTTTTATAAAAACTAGCTAAAGATACTTGTGTTCTTGGATTTTCAACTAAATAATCCTCGCAAGAAAGCGAAAATATTGAAAATAACACCAAGGCTATTATATGTGAGTTTTTCATAATTGTTGTTTTTATATTTTTCATATTAAAATTTTATATCTACCCCTAAATTAAAGGTTCTTATTTGTGGGTAACCTGCACTGTCATGACCAAGATTTAAGTTATCTCTACCGAAAGCGCTAACATCTGGATTAAATCCTGAATAATTAGTAAATGTATATAGGTTATTACCAGATGCGTATATTCTTAAAGATGTAAAACCAATATTCGCTGCAACATCTTGAGGTAAACTAAATCCAATTGTTACATTTTGTAATCTAACAAATGATGCATCTTCTACATAACGATCGCTAAATACAAAATCACCTCCACCTGTACTTCTTACTTTTGGGTACACATTGCTTGGGTTTTCTGGTGTCCAAGCTTCCTTAACAACAGAAAGACTTTGGTTCCCTGAAAAGGTTAGTAAATTAAAGTTTAGCAAGTTAGCAACTTCTTGACCAACTTGACCATTTACAAAAAAGCTAAAATCAAAATCTCCAAAATTAAAAGAATTATTTATTCCAAAAATAAAATCTGGTTGAGCATTTCCAATGGCTTGTCTGTCCACATTATCAATTATACCATCAAAAGTACCATCTGCATCTGGTAAGTTATAATACAACTCTTCACCTGGTCTGTGCAAAGAGCCATCTTGAGGAATTGAACCATCTTCACGAGGTATATATGTATAAGTAGCTAATCGATCTTGATTATATAAATCTATTTGTTCTTGAGTTGTGAGCCCCTGAAACTCTTGGAAATCATCAAATTGTGTAACTCCAGCTAATTTCCAACCATAAAAGGTTCCAATAGCTTCACCATTAATTAAACGTTGTGTTCCTCCAGGTACACGACCATTTACTGTTGGACCTACTTCAATAAAATCTGTAACTAAACCTTCTATTGTTGATTGACCTACAGAAAAATTAGCATTTACTGTCCATTTAGTTTTTGGTTTATTTATAGCTTTAAAACCTAAGGCTAATTCAAACCCTGTAGAATGCACTTCCCCAAAATTTAAAGCATAATTTAAAAACCCTGATTGGTTAGGCAACTCATTATTTCGAAATAAAAGATCTTTTGTTTGTTTACTATAGTAATCTGCAGTTAAGGTTAATTTATTTTTAAATAAACCTAAATCTAAACCAATATCTAATTGATCTGTAGTCTCCCATCTTAAATTAGTATTTGCAAGTTGAGAGGAATAATAAATTGGCGTAATCCCCTCGCTACCAGTTCCAGTTCCAGAAACAACTTGATCACCTTGTAAAAGATATATCGAATTATATTCATTAATTGCTTGATTTCCAGTTCGACCATAACTAACACGCAATTTACCACTAGTAATGGCATCAATTTGTTTGAAAAATTTTTCTTGAGAAAACTTATAAGCAAATGCACCAGCTGGGAAAAACCCATATTTATTACTCTCAGCAAACTTAGACGAACCATCATACCTTGCTGTTAATGTAAATAAAAACTTGTTTTTTAATGTTAAATTAACTCGACCAAAATAAGAAAGAAGTTTAGAATCTGAAAAACCAATATTTTCTGGCTCAGTAGTCCCAGCTAATCCTGCACCATACCAACCTAATAAATCATTAGGAAAATCAGAATTTGAAGTACGAATGTTTTCATTTTCTCTCCATTCTGCAGATTGTCCTAGTAATATATCAATCCTACTCTTACCAATTTTTTTGTTATAATTAAGTTGATTTGTTATAGTCCCTGATATGTTTATACCATCACTGGTTCTTGCCCACCCATTTCTATTGTTATTAAATGGTATACTTTTCTGATAAAAACGTTGTTTAGAGGTTCTATTTTGATATGTAAATGTTGATCTAAAAGAAAAATCTTCGTTTAATTTTAAGTCTGCATACAAACTTCCTAAAAATTGATATTGCCTCGTATTCCAGTCATTTGCGTCGATAAATGTTGTAGGACTTAATTGTAAATTTTCTTCATCTTCTGGATCTAATTCGGCATTCTCATCTTCTGGAATAAATTGAATTATTGTTGGATTACGTAATAATGCTCTTCTTACAACACTACCAGTTCCTCTTGTCTGAAAATTGTTGGTAGTAGTAGCCTGTGTATCAGTATCTACATAAGCATAAGTTATTCTTGTACCAACTTTAAAATTTTCATTAACGTTTGCCGTTAAATTTAATCTTGTTTGAAAACGTTGAAAGTTCGTTTTATCAATTACACCAGTGCTATTTAATAAATTGGAAGAAATTAAATAACGTAAGTCTTTATTTCCTCCACTAAATGTAAGATTTGTGTTTGTAGTTCTTGCTGGTCTTAATATTGTGCTTAACCAATTTTGTGATGGTATTAAACCAGCTTGTGCTTGCGCTAACAAATCTGGATCAATAGGGGTTTCTCCTCCATTAATTCGAGCTTCATTCAAATTAATCCAATATTCATTTCCATCTAAAACATCAATTGCAGCTGGCACTGTACCTATAGCATTTTCATGTCTAACATTAATAACACCTTTGCCTATTTCTCCAGATTTTGTAGTAACTAAAACTACACCATTCGAAGCTCTAGAACCGTAAATTGCAGTTGCAGAAGCATCTTTCAAAATTTCAATAGATTCAATATCATTAGGATTAATTAATGATAATGGGCTTAAATAAGAACCTCCAGAAGAATCCGAATTTAAGTCATTGTCAGGCGTGTTTTCCATAGGAATACCATCAATAACATATAAAGGTTCGCTACTTGAAATTGTACTAATTCCTCTAATATTAATAGATGCTGCAGCTCCTGGAGTACCAGAATTTTGTGTTACTACAACTCCTGCAGCTCTACCAGCCAAAGCTTGATCCAGCCCTATTGAGTTTGTTTTTACTATTTCTTCTGCTTTTACTGTTGATACAGATCCAGTTAAATCACTTTTTTTAACAGTACCATAACCAATTACAACAATTTCATCTAATACTTCATTAGAAGGATTTAAACTAATATTAATTACGTCTGAATCTCCTATAACTAAAGATTTACTTTCAAAACCTAAGTAAGAAAAAGTAATAATATCTCCTTTTTTACCTTTTATAGAATAGTTTCCATCAAAATCTGTTTGTGTTCCTGAACGACTTTGTTTAATGAGTACACTCACACTAAAAATTGGTTCATTTTTCTCATCTGTTACTTTACCTGTAATAGTTCTTTGTTGCGAATAAGTGAACAAAGAAAACATGCACAAGCAAACTGCTATAATGTTTCTCATAAATTTAATTTTGGTTGATTGTTTATAAATAATAATATTCAATTTTAAAGTTTTGTTATTTTTTTTGCTATCCAAAGCTTTTGTTTACGCTAACTGGTTTTCAAAAGTAGTATTGATATATTTTTTATCATTGCTGAATTAGACCATTCAGTTGCTTAAATCTACTTTTTCTTTAAAAAATAGGGTTTTAGCTGCTTTTTTTAAATATTTTGAAGTTGAAAAACCATTCAGGATTTTGCAAAAATAAGAGAAGAATAAACTATATTTTAGATCTATTTGATTTATTAGCCGTGTCAAATTAAAGCTTAAATTTCAAAAAAAAACAAGGATGATTAGACTTATACAAGAAACAAAATTTTAAATCTCTAAATTTTTTAGTTCATAAAAGCATTAAAAATTGTAGTTTTTTTCTAGAACATCCTGTAGATTATCCAATATACTTATTTCTGTAATTCACTTGTTTTTATATAATAGACACCTGACTCAATACTAAATAGTTCTTATTTTAGAATTACTGTCTTTCAAATAAAGATTCATATTTTTCATAACCATTGTATTTCACGCCTTCTGATCTCCAATGAATCAATTGTTGATCATAAAGTGCTCTCATTTTATTTAGTTGATTAATATGAGATGCTTGTTTTACCAAATTTTTCATTTCATAAGGATCATTTACAATATCAAATAATTCTTCTGTTGGGTATAATCCATTTTCTTTATCCTCATAAAACCAATACACATATTTATATTGCTTATCTAAAACTGTTAAACAATGCGTTTCTTTTGCACCCCAAACTTGAACAATTGGTACTGATTCTCTTATTTGTTTATTTTGATTTTCCAAAATTGGGCGAACACTTTTACCATCATAATTTGATGGAATTTCTACACCTGCATAATCTAGAATAGTTGCAGTAATATCAACATTACCAGTTAAAGAATTTGTTGTCTTGTATTTATTTTTTGTATTAAAGGGATCTACAATAATTAAAGGTGTTCTTGCACCTTCTTCATAAGGTAAAACTTTAGAACCCAAACCATGAGAACCATTAAAATACCCATTATCTGATGAAAAAATGATAATAGTATTATCATCAATTCCTTGTTTTTTCAATTCTTCTAAAACCATTCCAATAGCATAATCTACTCCATAAATTAACTGATGGTATTTGCGTAACTCTTCTTGATACGTTTCTTCTTTATCATAACCCCATTCTACAAATCTCGGATATTGTCTTCCCATTGTAGATTGTTTTGCTAAATGTTCTCCTGCTTTTCTTCCATAATTTGGCAGCTTATCAAAAGTTGTATTTTTATAAACATCATCAAAAAAAGGATCTGGTTCTGCAGGTTTATGAGGTGCTTTAAAATATAAACTCATACAAAATGGTTTTTTTTCTGCCACAGATTCTTTTATAAAATCTATAGTAGCAGCTCCATAAGCTCTTGTACTATGAGGATATTTATTGGCATATTTTTTAATGGATTCGTTTTTTGCAGTTTCATAAAATGTCTGTCTTGGACTTCCTGCCCAAAAATCAAACTCATTTTTTATATTATCTCCTTCTCTATGTTTTCCACTGTTATCGTCAGAAACAGAAAAACCAAATTTACCAGCAAAACCAATTTTATAACCTGCCTTTTTAAGCAGAGTAGGATAAGAAGTCTCCCAATGTTCTTTCTTTAAAGTTCCATGATCAAAATTACAGCCATTTTTATATTCAAATTTTCCTGTCATAACATTAGCTCTACTAGCCATACAAATTGCAGTTGTGTTATAATGTCTTTTAAAAATTACACCTTTACTAGCTAGTGTGTCTAAATTTGGAGTTTTAACAACAGAATTTCCATAATCTTTTTGAGTATCATAAGATTGATCATCAGTAAAAAAGAAAATGATGTTTGGTTTTTTTTCTTTTTGATTTTGAGCGCTACAAGATTGGAAAGTGAAAAGACTACATAATAACGTTAAATATAAAAAGTTCTTTAGTTTCATTTTATTTATTCTTCTTTTTAGTTTCGTATGCTTTAAATTCTGCTTCAATAATTTCTGTTGATGGACATTCTGTAGGTGTTATATCAATAGCACTTGCAATCTTTTTTGCAACTTGAATACCTTGTAATCTAGATCCTTTTGCTTTATAATGAACGTCTCCTGGTTTTTTTCCAAACTCTTTTAAAACAGGAACTGAAAATGTAAATAAATCATTCACAATAACCTCTGGATATTGCTTCATCACTTTTAAGGCTACTTCATTATATTTTGCTGAATCTCCAGCAAATCTTCCATCTGCTCCTTCTGGGACAGGAGTTGTTGTAGCAAATATTAATTTAGCTTTAGGATACTTGGTTTTTAAATAATTGATAATTTTATGCAAGTTATCCTCATATACTTCTAAAGTTGAAACTTGCGTTCCGTTTTTTTTATCTAATTTTTTATCTGCTAAATATTTTAAATCATGTAAACCAACATTAAAGTGAATTGCATCCCATTCAAAATCCCATCCTCCTTTTAAATAAGGTTGAAACATTTTTTTTCTTAGAGCTTCCATTCTAGCTATAAATTCGTTACTAGATTGCCCATTGGTATGCAAACGATATACGCAGGCTTTATCTTTTAAAGACGCCCTAACATATTCTGTATATCCAATAGAAATAGAATCGCCATAAATAAATACTTTTGGCAAATTAGCAACAGGTTCTACATATCTAAATTGGTAGCGTATTTTGTTGAATTTACCCAAACTCTCCCAAGCTTTTTTGCATACATCACAACCTTCAGTTATAACCTGACTTAACAATTTTGTTGGAAAAAATGAAAGTGCACCCAATGATAACATCATTTTAAGGGAATGTCTTCTATTTATTTTATTTTCTAACATCGTTTTGTTTTTAATATTCAATTTTTAAAGCATATCCATTAAGATTCACTTCTTTTTGATTTAAATATACTTCCAAACCATTACTTGTTTGCTCCCAAATCAACTTTGAGTTGTCTCCTAGTAAGGTTACATTTTTTATTTCCGCTAAATTTTCCTTCGTTAAACTTTGGATGGTCAATTTTTCGTTTTCTTTTGGGTAAGCCAAAGCTATGGCATACACTGTATTTTCTTTTTGAGTAAACCAAAAATCTTGTGGTGCAAACTCAAATTTTAAATCTGCTTTTTTAGCTCTGTCATGTGTCCCATTCATTTCTATATTTGTAGGGCCTTCTTTGGTAACTTTCCATTTTCTGGTATTGTAAATCGCTTCACCATTTACAGCTAAAAATTTTCCTACTTCTAGTAAGTTATTTACAGATTCTTGTGGAACTTCTCCTGATGCTTTTGGTCCAATATTTAGCATATAATTACCTCCTTTGCTCACAATTTCTGTTAACCAAAACAATAATTCTTTTACAGATTTCCAATCGTTGTCATAAGATTTATATCCCCAAGAATTATTTGTAGTACCAACAGTTTGCCAAGGTTTGGTAATTGCCAAATGGTCTTGTGGTATTTTATTATCACCTGGAATATCAAAATCGCCTAAATCGTTACCAACTCTAGAATTTACCAACATATTTGGTTGTAAATCATATGCTATTTTGTAAAATTTATGACTTTGTTCTGGTGTTACATAATGTGGATAATCGTACCATAAGCTTGTCATATCAGGAAATTTCGTCAATATTTCTTTTACTTGCGGATATGCTTTATCTTCTAAATATTCTGAAAATGTATTTGGACTTGGATCCCAAGTATTTACGCCTGCTTTACGTTTTACTCTTGCATGCATTTCGCCTCCAGATGCTATATATTCAGACAAACCACAATCATTGGCGTCCATCCAATCTATATTATGAGAGTAATACAAGCCAAAATCTACCCCATATTTTTTACAAGCATCGTATAATTCTTGCACAATATCTTTTGGGTAAGGACTTGCATCAGTAATATCATATTCACTTACTTTAGAATCATACATTGCAAAACCATCATGATGTTTAGAGGTAATTACTAGATATTTCATCCCTGCATCTTTTGCCAATTTTGCAATAGCATCTGCATCAAATTTATCTGGATTAAATTGAGGTGCTAATGCTGCATATTCTGCTCTTGGAATTCTAGCTCCAAATTGAATCCATTCTGCAACTCTTGGTCCTTTTAATTCTTCCATTTTTTTTCCTTTCCAGATTCCTCCAGGAATAGAATACAAGCCCCAATGAATAAACATTCCATATTTAGCGTCATTAAATGCTTCTTTAGATTCTTCTTTTGATGCACTCATTTGCTCGTAAGTAAGGATTGGTTCTTTTTTACAAGCTAAGGCTATTACAAAAAATAATAATAAAAATGTTTTGGTAGTATGTTTCATCTTTTCTGAATGCTGAATTTTGCTAAAAATATTTTACTAAGCTTTATGGAATAAATCTTCTGGGTTATTCTTTCTTACTCTTTTTTTTCTTTTTATCCTTTGTGTTTTTAGACTTACCTTTCTGTCTTACAGATGATAATGTGCTGGCTTTCGGCTCTGTTGGAAGCGATGCTTTCCACTCTTTTATCATCGCTAAAAGTTTAGTCGCTTTTTCTGGATTTTTTTCTGCAAGATTATTTTCTTCTTTCCAGTCTTCTTTTATGTTAAATAACTCATATTTATCACCTGTAACATCTACAACCAATTTATAATCTCCATCTCTAACACCAAGCGTAGGCCAAGTATAATCTTGAGCTGAGCCACCTCTCCATTCCCAAAAAATTGGTTTAATTCTGTCTAAACCTTTTCCTTTAAACGCAGACATCATACTTTCTCCATCTGGTTTATAATCTTTTGGCATTGCAATACCAGCAGCTTCAAAAAATGTAGGTAATAAATCTACAGCAGTTACTACAGAACTTTTATCTTCTACACCTGCAGGAATAACTTTTGGCCATTTAGCCACAAATGGTACACGAATACCACCAGCAAATAGAGATCTTTTTTGTCCTTTTAAACCCCCAGTTTCTCCAACAGAATAATATTTACCAAGGCCTACTATTCCATCCTCTTCTTCACCTTTATGTAGCTTTTCTTTTTTAGAACCTTCCCATTCTGGACCATTATCTGTCGAAAATACTATTAATGTATTTTCTTCTAAATTTAATTCTTTAAGAAGTTTGTTGATTCTTCCAACAGCTTCATCACCTTCTGCAATTATAGAGGCATACACTTGTTTTTGTTCATCTAGATTACCAAACTTATCCATAAAACGCTCTTGTGGAAAATGTGCTGTATGTGCTTCATGTAACCATAGGTTTATAAAAAATGGTTCGTCTTTATGTTTTTTAATGAAATTTTCAGCATAATCTACCCCTACAGATTTTGATTTAGGAATTTCTATAGTTTTTGATCCATTAAATGTTGCATACTCATCATATCCATAATCAGTTTCAATAGGTGCATCTTTTGATCGCCAACCTAAATGCCATTTGCCAAAATGACCAGTTACGTAACCTGCTTTTTGAAAATACTTAGGGAAAGACATATCATTTGGATCCATCCAATCTGGCATCCCTCTTTTTTGATGTGCCTTCCATCCCTGAAAGTGTTGATGGATAGATTGTCTTGCAGGAAACTGACCTGTCATCACTGCTACTCTACTTGGTGAACATACTGGACTATTTACTGTAAAATTGGCAAAGTCCATACCTTCCTTAATCATTTCATCAATATGTGGAGTTTCTACCCATGTACTGCCATGTGCACTAATATCTCCATAACCCCAATCATCCGCAAAAATGAAAATAATATTTGGTTTTTTTTCATCCTTTTGTTGTGCTTTAGATGATACACAACTTAAAGAAATTACTGCACAGAAAAATGCTACTATTTTTACTTTCATATATTTATAATTTAATAAACTTTTTAGAATATATATTGCCTTGATTTGTTTTTGCTTTTATAATATAAATACCCTTTTTTAAGTTAGATATATCTAAATCTTTTTTATTGATTTTATAGTTTTTTACTCTTTTACCAAACACGTTATAAATTTCAATTTGATCAAAATCTGAGGAAATGGTAAGTGTATCTTTTGCAGGATTAGGAAAAATAACAAAAGATTTTTGTCCCTTTTTAATAGTGTTATTGACTCCTAAAGTTACATTTGACACATCAACATCCACCAAAACAGTTATATTTTCTACGGACCATTTGTTGTTTGTTGCATTTGATCCGTTTTTGATGGTAAAAGATTCGATATTTGCATCTGAAGCTTCTGCTACTAAATCTACTATTTTTGCAGCCTCACCATTAAACCTTCCCAACTCTAAATCGTTAGATTGATCTGCAGAAAATGTAAATCTATCTCCTGCATTATGGCCATTTACAATGGTAATTGATTTAAACGTATTTACAGCAATATCATTAGAAGACACATTACTTGTCCCTGAAATATTCCCAATAGTTGCATTTGATATAGTTGCAGAAAAACCTTGGTCTCCTTGAAAAATTCTATCTCCAAAAGCGGCATTTGCTCCATCATCACTTATTGCCCAACTTCTTGTGGTAGAAGTATTATTGCCATCACTTTCGCCTGAAACAATTACTGCATTTGGGTATATATTAGAATCAAAAGAAGGAGTAACTGTAATGTTAACATCAAATGTTATATCATATCCATCTATAGTACCCAAACCAGTCATAGTAACTGCGCCAGAATTATATGTAGTGTTTTCTGTTGCTTTGATATGAACTTCGGTTGAAATTGTAGAAGTATCTAAAACTTCTGTCATAGTGCTGCTATACATAAGATCATCAGCATTAAATACCTTAATATAGAAGTATTTTGCTCCTTCAGGCAAGGTTGCTGTAATTGTATTGGTAGCCTCTACAACTTGCGCATCTGCGATTAACCAATCGTAAGAATTTTGTGCCCAACTTGCAACTTCGGAAGTGTAATAAACTTCAGCTCTTTTTACGTCACCTTCATAAAAAGCTGTTGCTATATTTTCTGAAACATTATCAACAATTACTTTTAAAGGTGCTGTACCATTTTTGGTAATATAATCTGCAAACTCATATATTTCCTCTGGTCTGTATCCTGCAACTGTGCTATGTGCCATTAAATGCTCAAAACGCAAATACTTTTCACTTTTTATTAGATCAAAACTTTTTGAAGCAATATTCATTGCAAATTGTTTGTCATTATCTCCATTTACGTAAAAAACAGGTAAATTTTGTAAAGGCATATATAATGACGGTTCCCAATTGGCAAAATAAAAGTCTTTTTCAGCATCATTCATTACCAATAAATCTTGACTGTAATGAGGACTATCATATAAAAAACCACAGCCATACACTGGAATGGAAAATGTAAAACGATCATCAATCCCTGTAATTACATTTGTTAAAATACCACCCCATGAAATACCGTTAATTCCTATATTTGAAGCATCAACCTCCGAAAAACTTCTTAACAAACTGTTTGCCAAAATAGCATCTGCAGTTGCATGATAAAACCATTGTTCATTTAAATTTTCATCTGCATCTCTAAAAAAACCAGCACGTCTTGGACCTGAAAATTCCCAAGTTGGATACCAAGGGTCTTTTGCTCCTGGTAATTGCCCTTCGTGTGCTATTGCAATTGCTATGTAACCACGATCTGTCCATTGTTTTACCCAATTAGGAAAAGCTGTACCACCTCCACCATGAACTAAAACTACAGCTGGTGCTTTTTCTCCTACTGCTAAATTTTCTGGCACACCATACCATGCAAATACTTTTGTTTGATTTTCTTCATTTTTAAGAGCATCAATAAATAAACCTTTAATATTATCGTGTTCACGATACTCATCATAATCGGTTGTAAAAGTATACGTTGGTGTATTAAAAACACCAGCATCCGTTAATGCTTTTTTAATGTATTCTGGACCAGATGTTTGTGAAATAACTCTATTAACAGTTATGAAAATACATAAAATTAAAGCTATTTTTAGCTTTGTTGTTATAAAGTAGTTATATGTTTTTACAATCGTAATCATTTATTCTTTTAATAATTTTTTAAAGAAAATATTACCTTCTTCACTTTGTACTTTAACAATATATATTCCACTATTTAAAGTTGAAATATCTATTGTATTTTTTGTTTGGCTAACAGACTTTACAAGTTTACCTGTGATATTAAAAATTTCAGTTTTTACAGAATTAATATTAAAAGAAATTTGGTTATTTGCTGGATTTGGGTATAATTTAAATAATTCTATTTGATTCAAATTACTTGAAACATCTAAAGTTGAAGGTAAGTTAGTAAATGAAACTTGTACAATAATATTTTCTACAGCCCATTTATCATTGCTAGATGTCGAACCATTTTTTATAGTAAAACTCTCTATTTGAGTATTTGATGATTCGCTTGTTAAATCAACAACTTTTTTTACTTCATTATTAAATCTTCCCAACTCGAAATCTGCAGAATTATCTGCAGAAAAAGTAAACCGATCGCCAACACTGTGTGCATTCACAATGGTTATAGATTTAAAAGTATCTATAGTAATATTTTCTGCGGTAATATTACTCGAACCATAAATAGCTCCTAAAGTTGCATTACTTATCGTAGCAGAAAATTGTTCTTCTCCAGCAAAAATTCTATCGTTTGATGATTCATTAGTTCCATCGCCACTTATTCCCCAACTTCTTGTTGTAGAATTCCCACTGCTATCACTTTCACCAGAAACGATAACCGCATTTGGATACTGGGTAAAATCACCATTTGGTGTAACTGTTATATTGATTTCGAATGTGTTGTTGTAATTAGGAATTGTGCCTAAACCAGTCATTTTAATTGCACCAGAATTATAGGTTGTATTTTCTTCGGCCTGTATTTGTACATCAATTGTAATTGGTTCTGATGTAATATTTTCAAAAACTTTCAATTCAACTTTCCTTGAAGAACTATTAGCATTGTTACTTATATTTAAATCAAAATTATAAGAAGTGTTTGTTGTTTCTATTGGGATTCCTGAAAATTCCCAGATACCCGTTTCAACTTCCGTAATTGTTAACCAAGAAGGAAAACTACCAGAAGCTATAAGAGATGTAATCGAATTTCCTTGAGGATCCCAAAAATCAACATTTTCTTTTAATTTATGTGAGTACTGTATATTTTTATAGGCTGGAGGAAAAATAGTATGTTGTCTTGCCCAATTTGGTATATCTGAATATTGATTTTCTTTTAGATAGTTGTCTGCAAGCATGTATTGCTCTAATGCTAAAGGTTGGATGGTTAATATTGGATCGTTTACTAAGTTATTGCGTATTAAAGCAGTGCCCCAAGTAATAGATCCAGCATCAATAATAGCTGTACTTGTCCATTCTACAAATTGTGTATCCGTTAAACAAGGAGTTGAACCAGCATTCCAAGCAGTAGTGCTCCATTTTGGAAAAAATCGTCCTACAACGTTGTTATTCCAAGTTCTATCATCAGTTCTAAAGACATTACCATTCGAATTTTGCAAAAATTCACAAATTCCAAAATTACGATCATATAAACTTTGGGTTTCTACCATATTTCCTGCTCCACCAAAAGGATGGCCGAATGTAAAATCATCAAAATAAGTGGCTGTTGTAAAAGGTTTTGTAAAAGTACCAACACTATTGTTAAAGGATATTGCTGCATTTGGGTTTCCTGATCTACAAGCTTCTGCAAATGCTTGATAAATTCTTTGGTCATTTACATCTTCTGAAGCAGGATTATCGCCACATTCTACTTCCATTATGTTATCTGCTGAGTCAAAAGCCCAAGCATCAATTAAATCTCCATATCTTTTTGAATATTCTTTCAAAATAAACTCTGCATAACAAAACATATATTTTCTTCTGCCATTACCATTATGATACGATTTACTATTTATGAAAGCCTGAGCTTCAGGATTCGTGTCACACCAATTCATCCAACGATTTGAAATATCAGGAAATCCATTTGGTATATTCTCTTCATCTCTAGCCAATAAGTTATACGAATTAACATACACCATTGTTTTTAAACCTTTTGCTTTGATTGCTTTAAGCCAAGCCAAAAAAGGATCATCTGCTGTTTGACGAGGAACAATTAAATTAATTGGATCACCATTAGAATTTGTATCATCTTGCCAAAAACTTTCTAAAAGTTGATGTGGAGCACTATGAGATGGTGAAAAAATATTTGATTCGGTTAAATGAACCTGCACATAATCTAAGGTTCTTAAATTATCGAGATCTTCTAAATACGTTTCTATAGAAACACCTTCTATTATTCCGTTATAAAAATTTTCTGGTTTCCAATTTACACCCCAAGAACCCTTTAACCATTCTGCTCTTAATCCTTGATTATTATCAGGAATTTGAGCTTTAAAAACATCAACCATAAAAAAAACACAAACAAAAAAGAACATAGCACTATTTGTGCATACCTTATGCTGTATTATATATTTAATGCTATTCATTAAAAATGTGGCTAAATTTTACTAGTATGCTTCTTGTTTATTTTTCCTTAATAAACTTTTTCATTAAAGAGTTTCCTTTTGAATTTTTCCCCTTTAAGAAATAAATTCCAGAATTAAGATTCGTAATATCTATTCTTTCTTTTGTTTCTAGAAATGATTTTACAATTCTACCTCTTGTATCAATAATCTCTATTGCATGTAAAGGCATATTAAAAGCTATTTTATCTTTTGTAGGATTAGGGTATAACTTAAAAAAGCTGAAATTCTCTTTATTGTTTTCCTCTAAGGATAATGTTGACAGATCAAAAGAAACTTGAACTGTAATGTTATCAACAGACCATTTATCATTTGTTGCTGTAGATCCATTTTTAATTGTAAAACTTTTAATGGCAGTATCTGCAGCTTCAATTGTTAAATCTACAACTTTTATTGGCTCACTATTGAATCGACCTAAACCAATTTCTTCTGAATCATCTGCTGAAAAAGTAAATCGATCACCAACACTATGACCATTTACAATGGTAATTGATTTAAAAGTATCAATAATTATATTCTCTGCTTTTAATCCAATTGACCCTGTAACTTTACTTACCCTAGCATTACTTATAGTGGCTGAAAACTGCTCGTTTCCAGCGAAAATTCTATCACTAGACGCGTCATTTGTACCATCTATACTAATTCCCCAACTTTTTGGAGTGGAACTTCCACTATTATCACTTGTTCCTGAAACTATCACAGCATTCGGATTTGTTGAAAAATCACCATTTGGTGTAACTGTAATTTCTACTTCAAAAGTATAATCTCGTTCAGGTATTGTACCTATTCCAGTCATAACTACAGCCCCAGACGCATACGTAGTGTTTTCAGCAGCTTGTATTTGTACCTCGATAATACTTGGTGCTATGATTAATTCTTTATAAACTTTTAAATCTACAGTTCTATTCCTTGCTCCAGAAGAATCACTAATTCTTAAATCAAACTCATAATTTGTATCTACTGTTTCAGTAGGTGTGCCACTTAAAGTCCATATTCCTGGTGATGTTTCTGTTATTTTTAACCAAGAAGGAAAATTATTTTGAGCGATAAGAGATGTAATTGCATCATCTTCTGGATCCCAAAAATCTATCCCTTTTGTTAATACATGTGAATATGGAATTCCCTTAACAGCTGAAGGCAAAATTGTGTACTGTCTTGCCCAGTTGGGAGCTCCAGGATATTGATTTACTCTAAGTTCTGCTTCCGTTAATTCAAACTGAGTTAAAGCATAATCTCTTAATACAAGTTCTGGAGAGTTTTCTAAATTTGTTCTTATTAAAGGAGTACCCCAAGTTATTGCGCCTCCATTGATGAGTCCTGTTGTTGTCCATTCTACAAATTCGGCATTAGTTAAGCAAGGAGTATTACCTGCATTCCAAGATGTAGTACTTTGTTTTGGAAAAAAGTGAGAAACTACATTATCATTCCAACTTCTAGAATCGTCTCTAAAAGCATAGCCATTATAGTTTTCCATCCATTCAATTACCCAAAAATTATAAAAATATAAAGGATCTCTTGGCTCAACCATATTACCTGCGCCACCAAAAGGATGCCCAAAAGTATAATCATCAAAAAGGGTTGCAGTTGTAAATGGATTTCCAAATCTTTCGCCAACACTATTATTAAATGAAATTGCAGCGTTTGGATTTCCTGTTTTACAAGCCTCTGCAAAAGCTTGATAAATTCTTTGATCATTCAAATTTCCTGAAGCAGGATCATCACCACATTCTTCCTCCATAATATTATCAGCAGAATCAAAACACCAAGCATCAATTAAATCTCCATAACGTTTTGAATATTCCTTCAAAATAAATTCTGCATAACAAAACATATATTTACGTCTTCCTGAACCATTGTGAAAAGATTGGCTATTGATAAACGCTTGTGCTTCCGGATTTGTATCACACCATTCCATCCAACGATTAGAAACATCTGGATAATCTGATTGAGTTTGGTCTGGATTTCTTGCTAATAAATTATAAGAATTTACATAAATTTCTGTTCTTAAACCTGCTGCTCTAAGTGCTTTTAACCAACTTAATAATGGGTCATCTACAGACTCACGAGGCACTGCCAAATTTATTGGGTTCCCATTTGCATCAGTATCTCCTTCCCAAAGACTTTCGATTATAGGGTTTGGACCAACATGAATTGGAGAAAAAATATTCGGGCTAGTTAATGGTAATTGAACAAAATCTACAGTTCGAAGATGTTTTATTTGATCAATAAACTCATCAATTCTTATACCCTCTATATTTCCGTTAAAATTACGTTCAGGCAACCATAACATTCCTAAAGCTCCTCTCATCCAATCCGCTTTTAATCCCTGATTTGGGTCTGGAATTTGTCCTTGAGCATTAATATTTGTAAAAAATAAAAACGAAACAAGTATCGATATGTAAATCTTATTTTTCATGATTTTTTAAAGGTATTCGTCAAAAAAGTAATACACAGTATTTCAATATTAAATTCAGAAATACTGCGTAAATACTGTTTAGATTATTTTACAATTAATTTGCCTGTAGAAATTGCGCCAGTTTCAGATTTTAATTTTACTAAGTAAAGTCCAGAATCAAGTCCAGATACTTCTAAAGCATCAGTATTAGTATATCTTTTTACTGTTTTTCCAGTGATATCAAAAAGTGTTAATGTTTCAAATTCTTTGCTTACTGAAAATGAGTTTTCTACAATAGTAGGAAAAATAGATAACGCATCTTTTTTGATATTATCCTCTACAGAAAGTGCTGGATTTGTTGTAAAAGTGTATTTCATATAAGTACTAATTATAAACCACTCATTTCTAAAAGTTGGAGTACCTGATCCTGTGCTTAATGTAATCGTAGAAACATCTCCTGCACTACCTACTGTTATACCCTCTCCTGCATTAATGGTTCCTGCATCAACAGCTGCTTGATTAAAATACTCAGTTCCAAATGTAATTATTGTTGAATTATCTGTGGTTTGACCTATTTCAAAAGTTCCTGAATTAGCTCCATCAACTTGAATTGTAGGATTATCTTCTGCACGATTAGAAGCTGCAAAAATTTGAATTCCATTAAAATGTAAATTTGAAATTGCATCTGAAGTATAACCTGTCCCATTATCATTAAAATCTATAATAGTTAACCCACTTAATACAGCTGATTCACCTAATTCACCATCAAATCTATCATCATCTACTCCCCATCTATTATTATTATTACTAGCTATATTTGCATCAGCACCATTTGCAGTAGAATTAGGTGTTACAGTAAATTGAATTTTGAAAGAAACACCTTCGTGATTTAAATCTGCTGTTATTAAATTTATAGCTCCTGACTCATAAGTAGTACCTGCAGCTAAAGTTCTAGCACTAACAATAGTATCTTTGGCAACTTGCGCAGATACAAATGCAGAACTTAAAGTAAGAGCAAAAATTGCTAAACCTGTTTTAATTGTTTTTAATGTGTAGTTTTTTTTCATAATATGATTATTTTGATTGTTAATATTTAATTGTTTACTGTTTATATTTTAAAAAGAAGTCTACTGTTTTTTGAGTAATTACATCTAATGTTGGATCAATTTTACCTCCTGCTTTTCGCCAATTATGACCAGCGTTTTTTACGATAAACATATCTACATTGGCGTCAATTTCATCTGCTTTCTTTTTGATATGATATGCATGTGCTACTGGTATAGTTGTGTCATTATCTGCTGCCATCATAAATAAAGGAGGACTGTTTTTTGTTAAATAAAATATAGGACTCATCTCCTTATACATTTCATTTATTTTAGATTGACTCTTTTCCGTTTTTGTAATTCTGGAACTAAACCTATCTGCCTCTTTCGTTTTATCATCGGTTTCAAATAATTTTTTTATGGTAAAATCTGAAGGTCCATACCAAGAAATACCTGCAATTACTTTATATGGATTTCCAAATAGTTTTTTATCACCTTTAAAATTATCTGGATTTGCCAAAGTTATCAACTGAGCAATATGCCCACCAGCTGAATCTCCAATTGGATAAACTTTATCTGTATCTAAAGAAAATTCTTCACTGTTTTTTGATAGAAAACGTAAAGCATCCATAGCATCTATAACACAATCGCGCATTAAAACAGATTTCCTTCTTGTAAGTCTATAATTAATTGAAACTACTGCAAAACCATGTTCTAAAAGTTTTAAAAATGGAGCATCTACTGGAGCTCGTACAATATTTTCTTTGCTACCATTAAACCAACCACCACCATGAGTATAAAATACGACAGGAAATTTTTTAGTGGTATTTTTTACTGATGGATAATAAATATCTAAATACAAATCTTCTGCTTCTGTAGTTTTATATTTAACATTTAGATTTTTCTTTCCATTGGTTTCTAGATGTGGAATTTCAAATTTTGAAAATTCTTCTAATGTTAACTTCTTGTTATTATCAGTATCATATTTTCTTATCAGCTTCCAAATTTGGAATAATTCAGTTACTTCAAGTTCTCCATCGTTATTAACATCTAATTTTTGAAATTCAGTTTTTGAATTCACATCAATAGAGCCTGGAATTTCTTGGCCAACTAAAGTTGGAAGAAATAGGAAGTTTAAAACAAGTAATGTAAAAACTTGATAGATTTTTATATTTAAAAATATGATTTTCATTATTTGAAATACTATTTATTTTTTTTCTTATTACACTTTCCTCTAACTTCTTTTATAAAAGTATTTACCTCTTTTTTTGATTTACCAACTAATTTGGCAAAATCACCAGAGTACTTACGATTAATTGCTCTTGATTTTGTTTTTGCTTCCTCTTTTGTAATTTCTTCTGACCTAATACTTTTTTTAATTGAAGCACGCTCTTTGTTAACCTCTGTTAAAAGTTCATCTAATTCACTTTTTTTATCATCAGATAAATTAAATGTGGTAGCTGCTTCACTTAAATAACAATCATTTGATGCCCCCTTTTTTTTCTTTTGCGCGCTTGTTGATAAAGCTATACACATTACAAATACTATTGTTAAGATTTTTTTCATTTTTATTTAATTTTAGTTTGTTATAATTTATAATTATTTGCTACTATTTTCGACATTCACATAAAAAGCATTGCTTAATGTTCCATCTTCCATTTCGAACCAAGCTAGCAGTTCCGTTTTTCCTTCTTCAACTGTAAATTGAAGATCTGCTGATTGTGCTGAATTATCTACATTCATCGAAACTTCCTGATTGCCAATTTTTAGGAATGCTTTTTTAAATTTCATTGCTTCTCCTTTAATTCTTGGATCTGTAGTTTCAGTTTCTGGTAATTCGTCATTAATTTCAGCACCTAAAGCCACTCCACTTTCCATTGGCCAGCGTCTTAATTTAAACGTATAATTACCTGGTTTTACAAAATTCACAAAGAAAGGTGCTGGTTTCATTGGTTTACCTTCGCGTATTTTTCTTTGGTTCCAAGGAGGAAAATAATCTACAGTTCTAGCATCATGACAGGTGATTACTTGTACATCATCTTCTCCTAAATCTATCGTAGAATATTTTGTTTCTGCAATAACACTTTCCCACCAAGAATCGTAAAAAGAATTCATGCTAGTTACCTTTTCTGGATATTGAGCTGCTAAATTATTTGTTTGGCCTGGGTCTTTTGATAAATCGTATAATTCATCGCCATTTACCAATCTCCAACTTCCATCCATTACACAACTTTGTTTACCTTTTACAGGCCAAGAAATACGTTGTGTGTCTGTAACAAGCATTCTATCTTTAATTGGTGATTCTTGTGTTAAATAATTACTGATGTTAGTACCATTCATAACTTTATCCGAAGTAAAATCAATACCAACTAAAGAAGTTAAGGTAGGTAACACGTCTACATGAGCAGTTAAATCAGACAATGATTTTCCAGCCTCCAATTTTCCATTTGGCCACCTAATGATAAAAGGTACTCTATGACCACCTTCATATTCGCTCGCTTTTGTACCACGCATTTCTGCATTATACCCATAGATTTTTCCATCTTCATCTGTTCTATAACCATTTGATGTTCCATTATCTGTAGTAAAAATAACGATGGTGTTATCTGCAATTTTTAGTTCATCCAATTTCATTAATAATTTCGAAAAATTATCATCAATATTTGTAATCATTCCATAAAAACGTTTTTGAGTTTCTAATAAACTTTCTTCGTTTTTGTATAAGTCATAATATTCTTGAGGAACGTTAAAAGGAGAATGTGGTGCATTTAAGCTTAAATAACATAAAAACTGATCATCCTTTTTATTTTCGATAAATTGAATTGCTTCATTAAACCAAACGTCTGTGCAATAGCCTTCTACTTTTTCTGGCACTCCATTTCTAAAATACGTGTCATCAAAATAATCATTGTTCCAATAATCTGGAGTTTGACCAACACCACCTCCTCCATGATAAAAAGTTTCTTCAAACCCACGATCTTCTGGTAAAAATGGATGATTATCTCCTAAATGCCATTTACCAAACATTCCTGTTTTATAGCCATTTTCTTTAAATACATCTGCCATTGTTACTTCTTCTCTATTTAGTAAAGAAGCGCCCATAATTGTATGCCAAACACCGTTTCTATTTGAGTTTCTACCAGTAAGAATTCCTGCACGAGTTGGTGCGCAAGTTGTACCCACATGATAATTCGTTAAATTCACAGATTGCGCTGCAAATTTATCTATCGTTGGTGTTTTTATGATTTTGTTTCCTGTATGACCTAAATCTCCATAACCTTGATCGTCCGTAATTACAATAATTACATTCGGTTTTTTATTAACTTCTTTTGCTTTTTCAGTTTTTTCAGTTTTACAAGAAATTATTGTTGCTAAAAAAACAATTAGGAATATATATTTATTAAAATTTTTCATTTTATTTTACTTATTGAATCGGTTTAATAATAATGGATTTTAAGCTTGATGTTTCTGGATCACCTTCTACTAAAGAAACTGAAATAGTATGCTTTCCAGGTTTCTTAAATTCTAGAATCCCCATTGAATAAGGCTGATACTTTTCTGTTGCTGCTTGTTGATTTTGAACGACTATACCTTCATCTGTAACTGTTTTCCAAACTAAACGTCCTTCGCCTTTATAGTTTAAGTCTAAATAATAATAGCCTGGTTCTAATACGTTTACTGTAAAAATTGCTTTACTATCTTTTCCCCAACTACTTATTTGGTTTGTTTTTTTCCATTCTCCAAATTTTTCCATCCATCTGATGTGCTTTTTAGTTGCATTTTCTACTTCTGCAAACTCTGTTAAACACTCAGTTTCTATGTTCGGATAAATTCCTAATGCTTTTTCAACTTTTATATCTTTTGCATTATCCTTTAAAACAACTTCAATCACAGAAACAGGATTATCAGGAATTTTATAAGGAACATCAAAAACAGTCCATCCATTTTTTTTGGAAATATTTAGTTTTTCAGCTGAATTATTACCTAAAATTTTAGCAGAAATAATTTTACTTTCTAAACCTGGTAAATAAATTTTACCATCTTGTGGCCAATTAAACACGGATAAAAACAAAGATTTATCTTTTGTTGTAACATCTCCCCAAGGAAAAGCATGTCCCCAAGGAGAACTCCCTGCTCCGTAAATAACTTGAGGGTATTTTTTTATCCATTTGCCAGTCTCTTCTAAAAATTTTACTCCAATTTTTGGAATTTCACCTTTTCCATTTGGACCAACATTAAACAGGTAAGTTCCTCCACGTCCAATAGTAGAAATTAGTCTATGTAATATTTCTCTTGGGCTTTTAAAATTATTATCATACCAAGCATAAGACCAAGAATCGTTATTAGTATCGCAACTTTCCCATAAAACATTTAAATTTTTTGCTGGCACTTCCATATCTCCATGAGTTACATAATCCCCTAAACCATAACCTACTCTGCTAGACATCATAGCATTAGGCTGTAATTCTCTTACCATTTCTGCTAATTCTACTACATATTCTTTTTTCATACCTCCAGGCGTATCAAACCACACAAAATCTATTTCTCCATAATTAGTGCATATTTCTCTTACTTGAGGTTTACACTTGTTGTAGAAATATTCTTTAAAAGAAGCTTCAGAGCCATCATCATTTATTTTTGGGCCATTTGCTCCACCAGGAGCTGTCCAATCTTGGTTATGAGAATAATAAAATCCAAAACCAAGCCCTAAATCATGACATGCTTTCGATAATTCTTTCATAGGATCTCTGGCAAAAGGTGTTGCATCTACAATATTAAAATCGCTTACTTTAGAATCGAACATTGCAAAACCTTCATGATGTTTACTGGTGATGATGATGTATTTCATTCCAGCATCTTTTGCTAATTGAGCAATTGCTTTTGCATCAAAATTAGAGGGATTGAAATCTTTTGCAACCTCCATATATTCTTTTGGAGGAATGTCTGCCACTCTTGGGTTCATTAACCACTCACCAATTCCATAATAGGTTTTATCTTTCCATTCTCCTCCTAAACTTGAAAATAATCCCCAATGAATAAACATTCCAAAATTGCTTTCATCAAAAAACTCACCTCTACCTTCTCTTATATTTGTGTCTAAAACAGAAGCTTCTCCCCACATTTTATCCATATTTTCTTGCTTTTCATTTTCAACTTGCGAGAATGCACTTTGAATAATAAAAAGGAGAATTAATAGAATAGGTAAACGATAATTTGTTTTCAACATATTTTGGAATATTTATTATATTTTTTTTAAAAATTGACCGAATTAAAACCCTGTACCAGGATCTGCAGGAGCTGATGAAGCTTGTGCTTTTTGTGGGTTCAGAATCATATACGTACCAAGTGCTGTCAAAGCTGCATATTTGCCATAGTTTCCTATTTTTTTTATAGCGTCTTTACGCGAAATTTCTTGTTCTTTATTATTGGTATTTTTGATGTTTTTATTCATGATGTTTTATTTTTTTAAGTTCTTTTAATTTGTTTATCTTGTTATTCCATGATAATTTTCTTGCTCAAACTTCCTGATGCTGTTTGAAGCTGAACAATATAAACACCTGTTGCTAATTGTGGTAAGGCAACATCTTTTACTCCATTTGCTTCAAAAGAGCTATTTAAAACTTGTTTACCAAGAATATTATACAATTTAACGTTAGTATTTCCTTGTTGTAAACCAGCAATTCTTAAATTAGAAGCATTGGTTTTATAAATACTAACACTGCTTAAAGCTATATTATCATCTACACTTAAAGCAGATTTAGAAGAAGTATGTAAATAGAATCTTCCAACACCATCAATAGGTTCTGATAAAGTAATTTTATAATCACTATCATCTAAATTTGTAAAAACATTCTTTACTCTATCTTCTAGGGTAACTTTAATTCCAGATGGTAAGTTTAAAGAAGTTGAAGAAAAAATAATTTCTTTATTCGAACTTGCTTTAACACCAACAGGAACTATCATGTTTTCAATACCTGTAATTGGTAAAGCTTGTTTTTGAAAAGCTATATTCTCGTTATTTTCTAATAAATTAGTATAAATATTCAATGGAATATTTACACCATTAAATTTACCAATATCTTTTCCAGGGTCTAATCCTAAAGTACCATTATCCAAATACTCTAAAGATGTTTTTCTAGATGTACTTCCTTCAGAAATAATTAAATCTATAGAAGGGTTACCTCCTTTATAAAACGTAACTCCTGTTTGATGAGATAGCATTGCTGATGAAGTAGAAACTGGACCAGATGCTACATTTGAGTTTACAAAAAAGGCTTGACCTGGATGAATATATCCAGAATTTAAACCTGTATAACCATCAGCTAAAGTATAAACATATAAAGCCTGAAAAGCACCTGAAGATAAATTCCCAGAGTTAGCAGTAATATAAGCAGCAACATCTATATAAGCAGGAGCAGCATTACCTACTAAATTCCAGTTATTATTATCTGCTCCTTGAGTTATTGTTGCAGAATTTGGCAATGTAGGATACGTACCTACAAAACTATACGTTGTAGCTCCTGTTGCAATCATAGAATAACCAGTACCTGATGCAAATGGAGTCTCTACACCACCAGTTGTATTATAATACACCCAAGGACCTGTTGAAACATCTGGAGTTCCATTTTGATATGTAGCAATCCCTCTATTATTTGGATCTGATGCTCCAGATTTAATCAAATTATCAGCAATCCAAGTTGTAGCACCTCCATAAGTTTCTCCTGATAAAGGAGATGAAACTTGATGCCAGCTTCCATCTGGAATAGCTACATTATATGTTATATTTCCTGTAGAAGTTCCATCAACAATTAAACTACCTCCAGCTTCTATAGTAAGTGTACTTGCAGCATCAACAGTCAGGTTATTTCCAACTGCTCCAGTATTAGAACCAATAACAGGTTGATTGGACAAGCCACTTGGAATAATAACATCTGCACTAGCTGTAGGAACGCCATTTGACCAATTTGAGGCATCTGTCCAAACTGAATCAGTAGCACCTGTCCAAGTAGTTCCTGTAAAAACAAACTCAACGTCAGTACCAAT
>Ga0115565_10000729_pt1 | contig 28062 bp, 26 predicted proteins | sample COGITO_mtgs_1105_FD_87199 | JGI IMG/M metagenome (GOLD analysis project Ga0115565, IMG submission 87199) | Pelagic marine microbial communities from North Sea - COGITO_mtgs_110530 | ecosystem: Environmental > Aquatic > Marine > Epipelagic | place: Germany:Helgoland, sampling site Kabeltonne... | reverse complement strand
TTACATGACCGTCTAGCTAAGAATGGGCATGCTAGTCCTTTCGAACATTGTGCTAAAACTATGACCCATGCAGATTTTTATCCTGACGCATATGGAGGTTATAGCAGAAACTTCAAAGGATTTATACCTTACCGTGAGCTTATAGAACGGCCATGATAATCACAGAAGGAGACCATCAGTTAGCCCTAGATTGGGCTGCTAGTGTTTTTGGTATCAACGAAGATGCTTACTGGTGGAAAATTAACGAGATACTTGTAAGAAAGTATCGAGAAATAATAGAAAAATTATGACAAAAGACGAAGCAATAGTATACGCAGGTATGGCTTATTTAACAAACTCCACGCCTGAAATTATCGAAGAAATGGAAGAAAATCCTGATGATATATGTAAATATGCATGGGAACCATTAGAATACTGTAGTAATAAGTATATCCTAGATGCAATTGATGGATTAGCTCATTATATTCAGAATAATTTTGAAAAGCTTTAAACTAAAAGCCTCAAATCTTTGTTAAACTGCAGGAATAATTGTATCTTTACAAGCTCTCAATAGCCAGAGAACCAATCATTTACTTACTTAAAACAATCATTTTATGGCACATAGAATCGGTATCGTTGGTGGCCCCAACACTGGGAAATCTTTCTCCAGACGTAATCTTAAAAATGGGTCGGAGGCATTCGTTTTGTCTCCCTCTCAAAAAGTTTTACATCTATATGATAAAGATGGAGACCCAGTAAAACGGCTCAACGTTAGTACACAAAAATCACCTAGTATGGAAGCCTTACTAGAAGCGATGAAAGTCTCTAACAGACATTCAGTAGTATTAAACCTTATGCGTAAAAACGTTCCCGCCAAATATACAGGGCATTGGGAAGTGGTGCATAAGATTAATTACCTGAAAGATTACATGGACATGGTAGATAGGCATATGCCACATATCAAATATCTATTTTTACCTGACTTTACGCACTACATTAGTCGTATAGTCGCTAGTAAAGAGTTCATGGATAGGAATTCTGGAGGACAAGCGTTCGCTAGATTCTGGGATTTAGCAGCAGATGCTCTAAATTCATTCTTTATACACTCAGACACCTTGAGAGAGGACTTGTTCGTTATCACTGAATTTCATAGTGAATACAATCAAGAAGCAGAAGAGTATAAAATCTTCATCCCCTCAGGAAAAATGCTTGGAGAGAAATTTTTACCTGACAGTTATTTTGATATTATGTTGTATACACATATTGAGAAAGACGAACAGGGAGAAGTTACTCCTGATAGTTACAAATTCGTAACCAGGCGATGGGGCAAATATAACGCTCGTTCCATGGATATTTTTGAAGACAAGCTTATCCCGAACGACATGCAATTAGTCCTAGATACCACCAAGAAAGCTCTTGGTATTACTTAACCATTTAATTTTTACACAATGTTAAATATTGGAATTCCAAAACAAAGAAGTCGACAATCTGAAAAGTATCCTAATACTCCAGTTCTCACAATGCTACCTGATGAGGGGCCAAGATTCGGTAAACGTTTCTCTCTCAACAAGAAAGCAGCTGAGGTTCTAGGTATTACTCCAGAGAATAAAGCAAATGTTGCTTTTTCATTCGGAGAATCGACTGCGATTGTAAATGTTACGGGAGTAAACACTCTCCCAGAAGACCAGGTATATTCTGTAAGCCAGAAGAACACCTTTAGTAATGGACAACTACACAAACACTTGGCCAAAATCAATGACCTTTCTACAGATGCGACGCATGAGTTCTCTCTGGGAGATGTAGCTATTGATGATGACCTAAAGTGTAATTATGCTAATATCAGCCTAATTACAGGGGAAACTGAGCCAGAAACTGTACCAGAAGACGCACTAGAAGTTATAGAACCAGAGTCTAACGACCCCGTTGCTGAAACTAATACTAATGCTGAAACTGAAGTTGCGTCTGTTAGGGAAGATGAAGAAGTCGAAGGTGACAGCTGGTAATCTTTTTTTTAATTAATTAATCAATAAATCAATACATAGTAATATGGGAAAATATAATCTTAACGACGATTCTTACGATGCTAAAGACGTAGCTATCTTTAATGATGGCGAAGCAGGTAAGGCTCTTAATGTAGAAATTTCAAAAATCGAGAAGAAAACAACAGACGGCAATCAGCCTGACTGGAAGATTTACTTCAAAGATTCCTCAGGGAATGAGATTTCTCACGGTCTGTATTATGTAGACACTACCCGTGAATATGGTGAGAAGAAGTGGATTTCTCAGGGGAAACTCTTGAAACACTTGGTTCATCAAGTAATGGGGGCTGACGCAAAACTTCCAGAATTTGATACTACTGAAGAAGGTTTAGACAAAGTTATGTCTAAGCTTGCTAAGAGTATCGATGGTGTGAAGCTTAACGTTTGGTGTAACTACGGAACAGAGAATAAATCTAGTGAATACCTACGTATTCGTAGTTTTGCTCCTATGATGGAACCTGCAGCAACTGCTGAAGAGGATTCAAAATTGAAGCGTTCTAAAATTGAGGTAATGTCCCGCATCACTGCGGACGCAGAGCCCGAAGTCGAAGAGGTTGCCGAAGGTAGCGAAGGAGACTGGTAGATAAAATTTTAGGGGGCTGTTTTTATTAATAGTCCCCTAATTTTTTTTTGATGATTGACTTAAACAAAGATACCTACGATTTAAAACCAACAGCAGACCGAGAGCATATTTTAGAGCAGTTAGACGATTACCAAATTTTCCGACACTACATCCAAGAAGACTTCGAATTAAGTAAAGCTTTCAATAGTCCATTACGTAAGGATAGTGTCCCCTCTTTTAACATATTTTACGCTTCCAATAATGGGAAGCTAATGTATAAGGACCTAGCCACAGGAGACCGTGGTGACTGCTTTATGTTCGTCCAAAAGCTGTTTGGCTTTGTGAAATACTTCGATGCTATTCGAAAGATATGCACTGATTTTAATCTTACTAACCTGCAGTTTACCCCAATAGGGAATATACCAGACAAGGTAGTAGTACCAGAAAAACGTGCTTACGAAAAAAGAACTAATCTTGTGGAGATTAGTGTAAAAAGAAGACCATGGAATAAGTTAGACCAACAGTACTGGCAAGCCTATGGCATCACCAAGAAAACACTAGAGTTATACAATGTAGCTCCAGTTTCCCACATTTTCTTTAATAGAAATATCTATAAATGCGACAGATTAGCTTATTGCTATCGAGAATCAAAAGATGGAAGAGTGAGTTACAAGATATATCAACCTATGAAAGGACGCTCCGAAGGGAAGTTCATAAACAATGCAGATTGGAAGGTTCATCAAGGTTACACTCAACTTCCCCCTACAGGCCCGATATTGGTTATTACGAAATCCTTAAAAGATGTAATGACAATTTTCGAGTGTGGGTATCCCGCAGTAGCGCCGCAAGCAGAGACAATTCCACTAAATGACGCAGTTGTTCGAGAGTACAAAAGAAGATTCAAGCGAGTCATTCTTATGTATGATTATGACAATGCTGGAGTTAAGAACACAGAAAAACTAAGTACACAGTTTGACTTAGACTATACCTTCATCAAAGATGAGGACGATAGAGTCAAAGACATATCTGATATGCGTAAAATCAAAGGTAGAGCTTTCACAGAGGACTATCTTAACACAATTTTAGTACAATGAAATTTGAAGATGATGCCAAAAAACACCTCGTAAAGGGGGATTTATTCGAAACCGTACAATCGCAGATTGACCCACACAACTTAGAAAAGTTGTATAACTTGTTGAGTAATCTCTACAAGAATTCAATAGGGTCTATTGTAAGAGAATATACTTCGAATGCCTATGATGCGACGGTTGAAGCTGGGTCTACTGACCCGATTGTAGTACGTATGGATGAATCCGACGGAAACTACTTCATTGAGTTTGAAGATTTTGGGGTAGGTTTAAGTCCTGATAGATTGCATAAAGTGTACTTTAACTACCTGGCAACTACAAAAGATAAAACTAATAACCAAATTGGAGGATTCGGAGTAGGCGCTAAATCGTTCCTTTCCTACAATGATAGCTTCGAAATACGAACACGGTATGACGGTATGGAATCTAAGTGGCTGATGTCAAAGCAGGCTACAGGAGTTCCAGCGGGAGAGAAACTTGCTGAAGCACCTACTGATAAAAAAAATGGAACCCGTATCCGTGGGTATATTCACAACTCAGCAGACTTTAGTAAATTCCAAGAGGAATGTAAAAAGCAATTGGCTTACTTACCTAACGTTTATTTTGAAGGGTGTAGGGTAGATAATGATTACCAATTAGTAACAGGTAAAAACTTTGTGTGGAGAACAAGAGATACTCCATATAATGATGTACATATTTGTTTAGGTAACATTGCTTATCCTATATCATGGTCAGACCTAGGTATGGCTTCTATTTTTATCCCTATAGGGCTTAAATTTGAGATTGGGGAACTTATTCCCACACCTTCAAGAGAAGATGTGGAGTATGACCAAGTGTCTATAGCTAAGATTAAAGCAAAGATTGAGGCAGTTAGGGGGGAATTACAAGAACGATACGACTTGTCTTTAGATAAAGGAGATGATTTCGAAGTTTTTGTTGACTCGTATAAGTCAAAAGTGACTGTAATTAAGTTCGGAGAATTTACCTTAGACCTTAGAGATGATTCTAATGTTTCTAGTAGTTATTATGATACTTACAAAAGTAAACCATTTCTTAACTATACCGCCCCTACTTTTGCTCCCTTTGATAAGGTGGGTTTAAATTTCAGACCTTCTGCTAGATTTATTAGTACTAACTTACTAACATTAGAAAAAGTTGGGTACACTAACGGTTCTATGCGTAAGAATGAGGGAGGTAAACATGGTAACTCCTACATTTTTAAAGAGGCAGATAATTATGCTCGTATTAAAACTAAAGTCTATCGGGTTACTTCAAACACTGAATGGATTCCTGTTAAGAACAGATATCTAGCAGAGAAACTTCAACAAAATGAGTTTAACTACATGGTTTCTCCACGTATACGCGGCCTTGAATTTTGGAAAGCGCAACTTGAGTTAGACCAAATCCCTAAAAAAGATTGGAGAAAACTTATTAAACTTGCTCAGAAGCACTTGACATCTTATATCATTAAAAATTCAGAGAGTTATGATAAATTAGTCGTACCTCAACAATGGATAGACGATGAAAAAGCTGAACGTGCTGCTATACGAGCTGCCCATAAAACCACAAAGCTTAAGGGGGAGATTAGTTTTAGTGCCTATAGTGAGGATAGTTTATATAACGGTAAGACAAATAGAACTACTTTACATCTAGACAGAGTTAAGAATAGTAAAGTCATCTACGGTACTAGAGAAGATGATGCACAATTAAAGGCTATAGCTAAGTACATAAAACGTATAGGATACTTAGATTCTTATGGGAACACAGTGGGGAATAATCAAAACAGAATAGCTGTGGGATATGTAGCTCAAGCTAATGTTAAGATTCTAAGTAAACTCACACAATCTTACACAATTTCGGAATTTATGAAAGCAGAATACAAAAAATTGAATCGTATCTATTTCGTAGTTGCTAATCATGATAAAATTAAAGCCGCATATGACCTTATTGGGGAAAAATATCGCAGAATTGAAGACGTAGCTTCGGAGTCTATCCAAAAGAATTATCGTTTCTTTAGAGATATATATCAGGAATCTTGTACAGCTATGGCTCCTTATGACTGGGAACCACTTATGGGAGAATTAGCTTCTCTTTATAAAGATAATGCGGAAAAAACATTAGAAGAGTTTGAAGTTAGAGTAGAAAGAATTTTGGAATACATGTCGGAACTCACCCTATTAGAGTACTTAGACCCAAATATGCCTACTTTCCTTAAAATTGACTACTTAAAGTCACTTAAGGTTAGTATTGCAAAGAAATATTACCAAAAACTTGACCCTCTTACTGAGAATTTACTTGCTGATGTTATGAGAGATGTAGAGGCTGCTCAAATTCGTAGAGAACAGCTTTCTCCAGCAGATTACCATAGTAAAGCAAGACGTATTAGCGACCGTATTGTTTCTGAAACGAAAGCGTTTTTCACGGGCATGGACGACGCACTTGTTGGTATGGAGGATAAAAAACTTAGAAGTAAATTAATAAACTTAAAAGAACAATACACATGATAAAATGTAAATTAGTTAACGGCACAGCAACTTTTGTCGTTGAGGGTGAGATGCACCATGTTCACAACATCACTGAAGAGGAGTTTGACGGATATGTAGAATTAGCCCACGAGGCTAGTTCTACTACTGGCGACTATAACACGGAAGATTTCTTGATGGAAATACATCCAAAGATGAAAGCAAAACGTGAAGAATATGCCGCTAAGCAAGAAGAAGCTAAGGCAACACATATGTCTGTAGTATGGGACGAAGAGGAGCGTAAACTGGGAGGACCCCGTCTTATGGCAGTTTCAGATGACTTTACTGTAGATGAAGATGGAGTGCCCTTTTATAGTAATTATTCAGTACCAATACCTAAAGCAGTATGTGAAGCAGTATTAGAGGCTGCCTATAATACTGACTCTAGATACACATTAGCGTCAGTCTTAAATTTCTGGCAGTGGTGTATGCTGAATCCCAACGCAATAGCGCGGACAGAATTGTTTCTATGGTTAGCAACTGGAGATTTCTCTATTACTGACTCAGGAATGGTTATAGCACAACGTTGTGTAGACGTAAAGAGCGGAGAAATGTCAGATAGAAATCTGGAAACTTTCGTAATGAACGAATATGCAAAGATTAAGAAATGGAAGAAATCAGTTTTCAATTATTTTGTCTACGAGAAAGTGGAGGACAATACGTTCAAACTTCTCGACAATCAACAAACTGATGAAATCTCCTCCGAATACATGCGTATTGGTGGGTTAAGTGACTTGTACGAGAAGTTCACAAGTGCTGACTACCATGCTGCCGTATCTAGCGGAATTGTTTATACGGACCACCATACTGGGACTATGAGTATTACAATGGGGAAACCTGTTAATATTCCACGGGAGCAGTGTGACGAAGATTCGAACGCGGCTTGTTCCTCAGGACTACATGTCATGAGTAAGAAGTATGGCTTAAGGTTAGGGGGAGTAGCTATTTATGTATTGGTAAACCCAATGAATGTAGTAGCTGTCCCAGCATATGATAACACTAAGTTCAGATGTTGCGAATATTTACCATTCGGTCTCGTTCAAAAAGATGACACAGGAGATGTTATCCCATTTGAACCAGGGACTTACTCAGTAGATTATGCGGCTTATTCGACGAAACATTTGGTGGAATTAATTACCAAATTTGAAGAAACGGATAAACCAGAGTTGACATTACACCACTTTTCTCTTGATATTAAACTTGTAAAAGAGATGTCAGAGGTTTTGGAGAAAATGCAATCAACTATATCTCAACGAGTTATTGTTGTGTAACCAAAATTAAGGAACATGGGAGGCCGTTTGGTCTCCCTTTTTTTTAACTTTGTAACGCCAGATGAAGAAAGTTTTAGAAATAGAAATACCAAAATTCCTTACCCATATCCATACTTCAAAGTATAAAACATTGAAGATAGGATTCCAAAAAATGTATGCGGGAATGCATCCAATGGTTCGTAAGAAAGTAATGAAGGATTTGCACGATTACCTAGAAGATGCAATACCTTCGAAGACTTTTAAACAAAGCTTTGCAGCTAAACCGTTTAAGATGCATATTGAAGCGCATGCGCCGATTAATTGGCCACAAGTAAAATGGTATAGGGATAAGGGGCTAAAATGGACTCCACCCAAGAAAGGATATGTTCCAAATTGGGACATAGATAATCTTATGGTAATCTGGATAAAGTTACTCAATGACCACATGGTCGACCACGGGCTAATGCCTGATGACAATGTTGCTTACCTTCGAGGATGCTCTTACGAGTATATCGAATGTGCTACATTAGATGATAGGAAGTTAGTCTATCAACTTTTTCAATAATGAGTTACACTAAAATGTACATGGAGTGTCTCCGACAAGGGATGACTCCAGCGGCAGCGACCGCGTATGTTTACAAAATAAGAACAGATGATAGAAGAAAATTACCGACAAATAGACGCAGTAAATCAGTCGACACTAAAAATGATACTATCAGACCCAGCAGCGTACAAACTGGCGATAGAGACAAGGTCTGACGAACGTAAAGAGTTCTTTGACTTTGGAAGTTTGGTAGATACTTTACTTACCGAGCCTGAAAATGTAGATAAAAAATTCTACTCTTTTGAAGGTAGTAAACCTAAACCAGATTCGGGAGTATATGCCGTAATACAGGATGTATTTAAGCAAGACCTTTCTGGAGATTTAGATGACGTTATTCTAGATACCGCCATTGTTGAGGCTGCTATTGATGCAAACTACGGACAATCATATAAACCTGAGACTCTCTTAAAGAAAGTTCGGGAATATGGTGATTACTATAGAGCCTTACATGAAGGTAGAGATAAATACGAAGTTACTGCAGATATGACCGCAGAAGCGCAGTATTGTGTAGACACTTTACAATTAGGTTTCGGGACTAAAGATTTCTTTAAAAACGACACAAACTTTATCTATATTCCCAAAATAGTTCTTACTTTTGAAATAGAGGGAATTAAATGTAAGGCTGAATTAGACGGCATCTCTATCGACCTAAAGAACAAGGTTATACGGATTTTTGACATCAAAACTACAGCAGATAAACCTAAGAATTTTGACAAGAATTTTTGGAAATTCCGCTACGACTTTCAAGGAGCGTTCTACATACAAGCACTTCTCAAAAGTAACTGGGCTAATGAAAACGGTTACGGTGATTACACTGTAGAGTTTTACTACTTAGTAGCTAGTCGAGATAGAACAACATTACCGATGGCTTATTTACTCAGTGAGGCTTCTCAAAAAATAGGTCTAATGGGAGGAATTCCAGAAGGTCGTCTTTATAGTTATGAAGGAATAGCCCAAGCGTTTAATCGTTTGAAATTCCATACTGAGGCGGGCTCGTGGGACTATGTTATGGAGTATTATAAACAGTCTTACTTACTAATCTAAATATAAATATGTCTAAACTTATCACATTACCCATTGACTTAAACCCCATCACTAAGGCTACATACTTTCTAGCCCCTTTAGTGGGGATAGACTCAGCTATAATTAGAGGTAGGTTTGTAAATGCTTACGTAGGTGCAGAAGTTGTGCCCGATGTTAAGGGGCCTCATGTAGTCATTATGGTATACAATTACCAAGACAGGAAACGGGGGCTTACTTATGAAAAGTTTGTAGACTCTGTAACCTCTTTAGACACTTTTGTAGGGACTGCGGATATTTGTTGTGACAGGATAGGTATGTACATTATGTCCATTCCTGAACAATACCACGAGGAGTTTATTCTTTTTCGAAAAGGTAGATACTCTGAGTATAGTCTTGGAGCTAAAATCCTTTGTTCTAAGAACTACATGTTGAATAACGATATGTACAAACTTAAACCAGGGGCAAGTTCTAACATTATAGATAAGATTTTCCGTAAAGACGATACTTTACATACTTATTGGGAGAAGCGTTTACAAATGTCTATCCCTAGAGGCCAAGAAGTATGGTCAAAACCTGTTAAAAAAGACGAATTATTTACGTCAATTAGAGAGGTGGAGTGGGAGAAACATCTATGTGACGCATTTACGCGCCTTAAAAAAGAGAGATATGAAACCCTGGTTAACAAAAAAGTTCTGGGAGGAGAGACTGGGGAACCAGTGGACTAAAGTTTTATCGGACGTTTTAAAGTCCAAAGGAATGGGTAAGTTAATGGGCACTGTACATGAAGAGTATAGTGCCTTACTTGTCTATCCTGATAAGAGTTTAATCTTTAAACCCTTTATCTCTACCCCTTGGGAAGAGCTAAAAGTAGTTATCCTTGGGATAGCTCCCTACACTAATGGAATTGCTAATGGGTTAGCTTATGCTAACCTTAATGCAGACCCTAACGACATTAAGCCTGTCAGCAAATCGATGCGTAGAATCGAAGAATGTGTTGACGGTCTTGATGATGAACATAAATGGTGTAAATTCTGGTTTCACAACTATGATTTAGAGCACTGGGCAGAACAAGGTGTACTGCTACTAAACACATCATTAACAACACCAAAAAGGAAAGCAAGGTCTCATACAAAATTGTGGAGACCTTTTACAGCTAAGGTAATCGATAAGATAGTTCAAGAGAAATCTGGAATTATTTTTTGCATGTGGGGGGATAGTGCGAAAGCATATATCACAGATGAGATGTTGACTAAACATCACGTCTTGCAATACATGCACCCAACAGCTGCTGGGGAGAACCAATGGGCTTGTCCTACTTTTGAGGGTGTTAATGAAATTTTACAACTACATAATAATAAACCAATAAGATGGTAAAGGAACTACTAGATTATTTTAACGGAGATGAACTCGCAGCTTCTGCTTGGCTTAGTAAGTATATGGATGAGGGAGAAATAACTCCCGATGATATGCATAGAAGAATGGCTAAAGAATTAGCTAGGATAGAAAGAATCTATCAAACAGAAGAAAGCAGAATGAAGATGCGTAGTCTTTCTGAGTACGGTAGTACTAGAGAAAACTTAACAGAGGACAAGATTTTTGAATTGTTCCAACATTTTTCTTCTATTATACCACAAGGTTCTATAATGTCACAGTTAGGAGTTACCAGTAAGATAGGTAGTTTATCTAACTGTTTTGTTATTGGGCAACCACATGACTCTTATAGTGGTATTCTACACAAAGACCAACAGCTTGTTCAGCTAATGAAACGCAGAGGTGGTGTAGGTATAGATATATCCACACTTAGGCCAGCTGGAACTGCTGTTAGTAATGCTGCTAAAACCAGTACTGGAGCTACGAGCTTCATGCACAGGTTTAGTAATAGTACTAGAGAAGTCGCCCAAGGTGGCCGTAGAGGTGCTCTTATGTTGACTATAGATGTACGTCATCCTGATGTTTTAGATTTCATTAATATAAAGAAAGATAGAACAGCTGTTACTGGTGCAAATATATCAGTAATGTTGAGAGATGACTTCATGAAAGCTGTTAAAAATGATGAAGATTATATTCTTAGGTTTCCTTCTAATTTAGCAGATAATTGGGTAGAACTTTTAGAACCTGAATCATACAAAGAAGCAGAATATAATAAACTATACCCTGCTATTTCTAATGGAGAAACATTAGGTTATACTAAAAGAGTAAAAGCTAAAGAAATCTATGATGCTATTGTAGAAAATGCTTGGGAAAATGCAGAGCCTGGACAAATGTTTGTGGATAGACACCATGAGTATAGCCCAGATAGCGTATATCCTCAGTTTAAAGGTATAACTACAAATCCTTGTGGTGAAATCTTTATGCAAGCATATGATGCCTGTAGGCTTCTAGCTATGAATTTCTTTTCTATGGTTAAAAACCCGTTTACAGATAATGCAGAAATTGATTTAGATAGAGTTTATGAGACAGCTTATGAACAACAAAGATTAGCAGATAATATTGTAGACTTAGAATTAGAACATATTTCAAAAATTCTAGCTAAAATACATTCTGATGATATTCCTGATGAAGTAAAAGCGCCAGAAATTGAACTTTGGGAAAAAGTATATGATACAGCTGCAGCGAGTAGACGCACAGGTTGTGGATTTACTGCTCTCGGTGATATGCTTGCAGCTCTTAATTTAGCTTACGACTCTGAGTTAGGTATGGACATGGTAGACCTCGTTCTTAAAACAAAGATGAGAGGGGAACTTGATTGTACTATAGACTTAGCCATTACTAGAGGAACTTTCAAAGGTTACAATTATAACTTAGAATATGACGAGCATCCTGCGCCAGGAGCCCGTACTGAATTTTATGGTAACAATGAGTTTTATCAAATGCTTTATAAAGAGTTTCGTCCTCAGTTTTATCGTATGAAGGAACACGGAAGACGTAACGTTAGTTGGTCTACTGTAGCTCCTACTGGAACTGTCTCGCTTATGGCACAGACTACTTCAGGACTTGAACCATTATTTGCTCCCTATTATATTCGAAAGAAGAAAGGGAATCCAGGTGATGAAGGTTTTAGAGAAGATTCTAAAGACCAGAATGGTGATTCATGGATGCATTATCCTGTTATACATCCTAAGTTTAAGGATTGGGTTAACCAAAATCATTCTTTAATTAAGGGTATAGAAGCTAGAGGTAATGAAGGTTTAACAGCTAATGATGTTTCTGTAGACTTGACTAATGAAGGACATGTGAAATTGTTGTTTGCTAACTCGCCTTGGAAAGGTTCATGTGCTCCAGACATTGACTGGATGAAGCGTATAGAGGTTCAAGCTATTATTCAGAAGTACACTTCACATAGTATATCAAGTACGATAAACTTACCTGAAGAAGTTACGAAAGAAGAGGTAGATAAAATCTATATGCATGCCTTTGAGCAAAAATTGAAAGGTGTTACTATCTACCGCGATGGTTCACGTACAGGAGTACTAGTAACGTCGGACGATAGTAATAATGACTTCGCACAACACGATGCTCCTAAGAGACCTCGTTCATTAGATTGTGAAATATATCACACTACTGTCCAAGGTGAGAAGTACACTGTAGTTGTGGGACTTCTTGATGATAAACCTTACGAAGTGTTTGCTACAACCATGGAGTTTGGTGAACATAAAGGTAAAGGTAAAACCATTAAGAAAGCTAAAGGGAAGTACGTTATCGACGTGGAATCGTCAGAGCATGATATTACTGTGACTGATTTCATGAAAAATGGAGAAGCCGCTTTAGCTAGAATGACCTCAACAGCACTTAGACATGGAGCCAAGATTGACTTCATTGTAGAACAGCTTAATAAATCAGGTGACGGTATTGTAAGTTTCAGCAAGGCAATTGCTAGAACTCTTAAACGATACGTATCTGATGAGGATTTATTAAACCGAGCCAAATGTGAAGATTGCGGTTCAACTGACCTCCGTATGGAAGAAGGTTGTGTACGCTGTAATTCCTGCGGCAGCTCGAAGTGTGGTTAGTATAAAATGTGTATCTTTGTAGAATGGACAACTTAGACTATTTTGAAGTTCATTCTACAAGAAGCACATTAAAATATAAACCAATACTTGGTGCTGTATATGGTAAATGGACAGTTATCAGTGACAAACGTTATAGAGGTAAAAGTAATCGTTTTACTTATTGGAAAGTAAAATGTGAATGTGGAAGAGAAGCCTTTCGTACTGCGCATCATTTAGCAAACTTGAAACATACACAATGTAAAAGTTGTGCTAAAACTCGTAATGGAATTGATACTTACATTCTTTCTTACTACAACAAAACAGTAAGAAGAGCTGAAACTATTAACAAACCATGTACAGTAACCGCTAAAGAATTAGAACAATTATACTTTTTACAACAGAAATGTTGTGCATTATCTGGAGTACCTATAGAGTTTCGACCTAATTTTCAGAAAAACGAACAAACCGCTTCTTTAGATAGGATAGATTCTACTAAAGGATACACTGAAGATAACGTACAATGGGTTCACAAGGATGTGAACTTCATGAAAAATAAATTAACCGAGACTAGATTTGTAGAACTCTGCAAACTAATCTCATCTAAATGTGGATAATGCAAATAGATTTTAAATTAACGCAATGGGAACGATTTGAAGTTTCAGAAGACTTTGCTGACGAAGTATTAGCCAAGATAAAATCAGGAGAAATTAGCAATGGTATTCAACTTGCTGATGCTTACCCTTCATTAGATTGGAATACAATACTAGAAACAGAAGAATACATGAATCCTGAACAAAATGATGGAGATAGTACTATTGAAGTACTAAAAGACCATGAAACAGTCTGGACAAATGTTGAATAAATATTTAGGGAGGGAGTGCTGGATGTACTCTCTCCACTTAAAAGAACAAAATGAAGAAAACACTATTCGAGGAAATGGACGAAATGAACAGCGACCGATTAAATCTCGACAAACTGGCAGAAGAAGCCACAGAACTGAGCCTGGCAATACAACAGGCTAGAAATCATCCTAGTAAGGAATCTATAACAGTCGAAATGATTGAAGAAGCTGCAGACCTAGAGATTAGGCTAGAGTGGTTCAAGCATCGACTGGAGGACGATGGCCTTATGGGAAAGTATTTACAGAGCATGAGCGCAAAAATGAAAAGGATTCATGCTCGATACGAGAAGAAAAGTAAAACCTATAACCAATCATTTGAATGAAACCTTTAAATCGAAAACCTAGGCTCACATACTATTGTGATAAGAATAGGCACTTAGTCTGTACACCATACTCTAGAGAGAATCTGGATAAGATGGCAGATAGATTAGGTATAGGCAGACATTGGTTTCACAAACACCACTACGACATACCAGCTCGTAGAATAGGTAAAATTATGAACAAGTGTACTATAGTCTCATCAAAGGACATAGTACGCATTATTCGAAACGAATATGAGTAAAATTACAATTAAAGAAATGCGAAAAACTCTAGAAAGCCTTGAAAATCAAGGTTATGGAGACTTACCTGTAATCTATTCTATAGACGATGAGGGAAATGCATATCATAAAGTAAACAATCTACCTTCATTGTGTGGAGCTTATGATATAAAAGAATCAAGGTATTTAAAATTAAAAGGTTTCTATAACGGAGATGACAAAGATTCTGATGCAATTAAGAAAGAACAAATTAACTGTGTAATCATTAATTAAGATGAAAGTAAATATTAAAAAACTGCACCCAGATGCAGTTGTCCCAAAATATGCCAAAAATGGGGACGCTGGGTTAGACCTAGTAGCTACTGGATATTCAGGCACCACCGCATATATCGCTTATGAAACAGGTTTAGCTATCGAAATACCTAAGGGATTTATAGGACTAATATTCCCTCGCTCTAGTATTAGAGGGCGTAAACAATTTCTTGCTAATAGTGTGGGAGTTATAGACTCAGGATACCGTGGAGAAATCATTGTTACAATGAAGCCAACGTCTCCACCACACCTTCCTGACATGATACTTCCTAAGTATGATGTAGGGGATAAAGTAGCACAGCTAATCATTATGCCTTATCCGCAAATTGAACTTACAGAGGTAGAAGAGCTATCTTCTACTGAGAGAGGAGAAGGTGGTCACGGCTCAACAGGGAAGTAGTATGATAAGTATAATAGTAGTTATCAGTATTGTTGCCGTGATAGGCATAGTGTGGGTTATCTGGAGCTTTAAGAAAGAGTATGATGCCATAGAGCCAGAAGACTGGGATAGTAAACCTGCACGTTTAGGAAATCATCTAGGTGAGTTATATAAAGACAAAATAACTATCGAGGAGAGGATGGCTCCAATACATCAACGGATGGAAGACAGTCGAATGAGGCACTACATTAACTCAGAGGCTTATGCTATGTATACGGCTTGGCGTGATGCTCCTATACAAAAAATAGGAGATAAGGAGTATAAGATGGGGGGAATGTATATTATTAACCCTTGGAAACTTCACTACAATGTTTATGATGAAGCTACTGCAAAATACGCAAAGGCAGACATTAATGAACTTATTACTAAAGAATATAGACGTTTAAAAAAAGACCATGAAAAATACATTAACCTTCGAAATAGACCGCTGGGACTGTAGGTTCATGAACCGAGCCATAGATTTAATCGCTTGGAGTAAAGACCATAACACAGGGGTAGGAGCCGTCATCGTTGATGATAGGTTTCCTGTAGCTGATGGGTATAACGGATTCCCAAGGGGAGTTGTTGATACTATACCTGAGCGACATGAACGGCCTGATAAGTATCTGTATGTAGTACATGCAGAATTAAATGCAATTATTACAGCTGGGCGACAAGGTAAATCTGTCGAAGGTTGTACTATGTATTGTACTATGTTTCCGTGTGCGGATTGCGCGGGAGCCATCATTCAATCAGGAATTCGAAGGTTAGTTACGCCAAAGTCGGAATCAGAGAGATGGGATGATAGTCACAAGGCTGCTTCACAGATGTTTAAAGAAGCGGGAGTGCAGGTAGATTTCTGGGATGGTTTTATAGATAGAAGAAGTACTTATAAAAAAGCTAATCCCTAAAACACTCTAGAATATTGTACGCAGAAGCTGGTAAGGAGTTATCGGGAATAAAATACTCTCCTATCTGTTTTTGTTTAGTAAAAGCATTATTCCAGAGTATATATCGATTAGGACCTATACGTTCAAGAACTAAATTAGGCTTACTAGAACACGTCCAATATTTATCATTGGCAGAATGTGTAACCTCTGGAGCTGGTGCATAGAGCGCATCTTGCTCTAAAAGACAGCTAGACAAAAGAAGTATTAATATGAAAGTCAGAAAATATTTCCACATGTGTAGAAGGTACAAAAAATTTAACTACCTTTAACGAAGTTATGAAAAACATTTTAGGACGACGTATCCCGCAACATGAACAAGGCGATTGCTATTGTATCAGGGATATTATGCTGTTCTAGAGAAACAACTTCTCAAAAATGCAGAGCCCCTGATTAGAAATAGTCAGGGGTTTTTTTATGACGTAACTTCTAGAAGTTCCTCCAGGGGCAATAGGGGCCCGCCTTGGAAGCGGGTGTTCGCAAGTTCGATTCTTGCCTTCTAGACTAATTTAGTGTCGCAGCATATCGGCGTATGGCGTCTCGTTGTCAGCGAGGAGATTGCGGGTTCAAATCCCGTCGGCACTGCAAAGCGGGAGACGTGAGTTCGAATCTCACCCTAGGTACTAAGGTGCCTGAGTCGTCTAGGGGCAAGGATACCCGCGTGTTATAAAGGTTTCGTGGGCGAGTTGTACCTTAAACAGCCGTCCCGTCATGCGAGATATAGCTTAACTGGTAAAGCATCTGCCTTCCAAGCAGAGGACGCGGTTCGAATCCGATATTTCGCTCAAATTGCCCTGAGGCCGAAGTGGTTCGAGGCATCGCCCTTTCACGGCGAAGGTAGCGAGTTCGAGTCTCGTCTGGGTAACTATTTTTATTAACGATACCTCTTGCAAAGATGACCCTGTCGGGTCGTCTAAGTAGGCAGGACGCTAGGCTTTGAATCTAGAAATGGTGGTTCGAGGCCGCCCCCGACAACTAATGAATATGGAAAAAATAATCATTGCTGGAGGTCGTAAGTTTAACGATTACGATTTTCTTCAGCGTAGCTGTACTAAAGCAATTAAAGCCATAAAAGGCAAGAAAGATATAGAAATCGTCAGTGGGACAGCACAAGGTGCTGACCTACTAGGCGAGAGATTTGCAATCGAAAAAGGATACCCTATAAAAAGATTTCCAGCAGACTGGGCGACATTTCCCAAAGCTGGGGGAATTATTAGGAATGGAAACATGGCAAGGTATGCTAATCGATTAATAGCTTTCTGGGATGGTAAAAGTAGAGGAACAGACTCTATAATAGAGCTGCTAGAAAGTACAAACTAAAAATACTAGTGGTCCGCTACTAGGACATGGTAATATAGCGCAAATAGGCTGAGCGGAGAGACTGTGAATCTTTTGATAGTCAGTTCGAATCTGATGTATTACCCTAAGCTTCGAACCAAGAGCTTGAGTGTTCGAATCACTCCGAGACTACTATTTTCTTAATTACTTAATACTTAAAAATGAACTTATACAAAAAAGACTCTAAAGGAAAGCTTAGGGTGTGGAAAATCTATGTCGAAAATGACGAGATTATTGAACAATATGGACTAATCGATGGCAAACACGCCGAGAGTAGGAAGATAGCTACTCCTAAAAATGTAGGTAGGTCTAACGAAACTTCTGGAGCAGAGCAAGCAGTCTTAGAAATGAATTCTAAGATAGCAGAAAAGCTTTCGAAGGATTATTTCGCTACTGTGGAAGAAGTAGAAAACACTGTAGTTATGTTACCAATGTTGGCTACAGCCTTTGCTAAGGTAGAAAACAAGATAGACTGGTCTTCTTGTATGGTACAACCTAAGTTAGACGGTATGCGAGCCTTCAATGAAGGTAAATTTACCTCACGTACAGGTAAAGATATACCCACAATGAATCACATACTAAATGAAACTAAAGGCATCGATGCTGTGTTAGACGGAGAACTCTACGCCCATGGTCTCTCGTTTCAGGAGAATATGAAGCTTATTAAAAAGTACCGTCCTGGAACATCAGAGACTGTGAAGCACCATGTTTATGACCTTGTTTCTGACCAACCTTTTAAACAACGTTATGCAATGCTAAAATCATTAGTAGAAGGGTTAGAACACGTTAAGCTTGTTCCTACTAATAATGCAAATAGTTTTGGGGCACTAGTTAAATGGCACACCTATTACTTATCTCAAGGCTATGAAGGAACTATTCTACGTTGGGGTAATGAAGGGTATGAATTAAACAGTAGGTCTAAACACCTTGTAAAGTATAAAGACTTCAGAGATTTAGCATGTGAAATTGTGAATGTAATTCCAATGGATGCTAGACCTGACCAAGGGGTAGTAGTTTGTATACATAATGGTAAAACATTCAAGGCTACACCTAAAATGTCTCACACAGACCGTAGTAATCTACTTCTGAATAAGACACATATTATAGGGAAGACTGCAGAGATTAGATATTTTGAGGAAACCGATGATGGTATACCAAGGTTTCCTGTTTACTTAGGAATTAGATTAGATAAATAATTATGTCAGAAAAACCAGAACAAGCAAATAGATTTAATGAAGGGAAGCCTAAATTTAGCTTCTTGGATTTAACATCTTTCGAAGAAACAGTATTCGTGTTGGAGTTTGGTGCTACCAAATATGCACGAGATAATTGGAAAAAGGGTATGCCTATCATGGATTTACTAGATAGTACCATGAGGCACATAGCAGCTCTTCTTAGGGGAGAATTCATAGACCCTGAGTCAGGACTGCCACATCATGGCCATATAGGCTGTAATGTAATGTTCATTGGGTATGTATTTAAAAACTATCCACAATTTGTACCAGAGAACCTTCGTGCACAAGTTCAAAAATATAGTATACCTAAGGACTGGAATGTTAAAGCGTGAAAAGAGTACGCTGAAAAACACTCTCCCCCTACACCGCCTTAGGTCCACTACTTGATAAGAAGCCTATAACAGAGGAGGGAGATTCAAAAATTGCAGAAATGTACCGTTTAAGGGTAGACAATTAGAAGAAAAGTTATATTTTTGAAATTCAAATGAAAAATTTAACACTCTATAGTACCCTGTCGTTAACGAGCAATCGTATCGGAAGAGCTGTGGAGTAACTGTATTAGACATACTTACTTAATTGAAAGCCCTTCTAAGAAATTAGAGGGGCTTTTTTTTACATTTTATTTGAATACCATACCGATATGGTGGAATTGGTAGACGCGCTGGGTTTAAGTCCCAGTGACCCGAATGGGTCGTGTAGGTGCAACTCCTACTATCGGTACAATTGCCTCTATGGTGAAATAAGTAGATGCGAGGGACTTAAAATCCCTTTGTCCGTAAGGGCAGTGTAGGTTCAACTCCTACTAGGGGCACAAACGGAAGGATAAGCAGTGGCAGTGGAGTCGCGACTAGTCTTGAAAACTAGGGGTCATTCAGTTGGCTGGGGGTCGGGTCCTCATTCTTCCGCAACATAAGCCCTACGAAGCTCAATAGGAAGAGCAGTAGTTTTGTAAACTTCAGGCTGTGGGTTCGACTCCCACCTAGGGCTCTAAAAGTGCATGTAATTGCATATAAAAGTACGAAAACACGTACAATTAGGTGTAATTACGTATAAAATGCAATATATTGCATAATTGGGCAGGTGGTGAGCCCAGCAGACTGTAAATCTGTCGCCTACGGCTATGTAAGTTCGATTCTTACTTGTGCAACAACTAGAGAGTAAACCTACCTGGAGTGTAGGCACTACCTGCTAAGTAGTTGGTTCTTAACGGAATATGGGTCGGGGCCACTTCTCTCTGCAGATTAGTAATAAAAAGTTTGGTACTGTGGATTATTTTGTAGTACCTTTGGAAATTCATTGCGGGGTGTGAGAAGTTGGTATCTCATCGGCCTCATAAGCCGACGCCTTTGTGCCTCGCGGGTTCAAATCCCGCTCCCGCAACTAAAAATATGACAATAAAAAATTGTAGAGTAATAAATAAGTGGAATGCGATTGCCGTCTTTAAAACAGAGGGCCCAATCTTCTATTGCTCATGACGAATTAAGTTTAAGTAATCAATAGGATAAAAAGGGCTCTCAGTAATGGGGGCCCTTTTTATGTTATATAAGTCAGTGTGGCCGAGTTTGGTTAGGTAGGGGGTTCGACTCCATTAGGGCGCACAATAAACGTGGTGAGTGCTGAGAGTATCCTAGGAAACTCAATAATGCATTTGGGCAATGTGACGGAACATCACAGGTATAGGGTTCGATTCCCTTTTGCCACACAAATTCCCCTCTAGCTCAAAGGCAGAGCGCCTGACTGTTAATCAGGGGGTCGATGTATCGTAACCATCGGGGGAAGCAAAAAATGTATACATGTTATACATATACATATACAAAATGAATGAAAACTATACATATAAGTATAAGGGCATGCGTAGGAGAGCTACGCTTTATAGACAATCTATGCCCTCGAAGCTCATGTGGAAGTAGCTTTCGGTTTTTACCCGAAAGGTTACGGGTTCGAATCCTAGTAGGGGTTCAAAAATATGAGAGTAGCGCAATTGGTAGCGCAGCGGTCTCCAAAACCGAAGGTTGTAAGTTCGAGTCTTACCTCTCGTGCTAAGATGCAAGCATTAATAAGTGAGGTTTGTAAACACAGCCAGGCTAAGGTACTGCCACTTGTTTCTTATTGATTCACCATCATCTGTTGTAAGTAGCCTAATGCCTCTTCAACATTTCTCTCAATTTGTGCGCTAACTGGTAGTAATTGTTTAGTCTTTCTCCAAAGTTTAAGGTCTCCCTTACGTTCTCCCTGAAGATAACGGGTAGCTTCACCACCTGTTGCTACCTGAACTGTGTCGTAAATACCTTGAGTAGCAAGTCCCATTAGTCTCTCCACCATCGATAGTGACGCTGCGGGACTACGAAGTATACGGAATGTTTCCATAGGATATGCGTAGAAAGCAAGCTCCCCAAATAATCGTCTCATATAGAATGCTGGCACATATGCCCACTCTTCGTCTTGGTCCTCAGCAAATGCTAAGAACGCAAGGAATGCAAGATATGAACCAAGCATAGCTCCAGCTTCGAATATAGATTGGCGAATATTTCCACGTTCTTTGTCCGTGAGTTTATCCCACTCAGCAGATACTACTGTGAACTGCAAAGTACGTAATTCCTTATTAAACTGTCTTAGGAATCGAGCTGTAGTAGTATAAATCCCTTCTTGGAACTCATCACCAGACTCGTTATAATATAAATCCACATCCTCTAACTCTTCAAAATTCTTGCCCATTGTGGTAAGATTTCTAAATCTATGTTGAATCCCTGGAATCAACCATTTACGAAGCATACCAGCTTGTTGCCCACCGACTGTTCGTTGGTACTCAGCTTTGTTAGCTCCATCGTAGTTACCATGTTTCTTTTTGGTGATTTCTTTTATCTTTCTGTGAGCCTTCTGCTCTATGGCACGAAGTTCTACATCAGTTAAGTCAGTAACTGGTTTAAAGCCTAAGTTACCATTTTCGTCGACCATATAAAGTTCGGCAAGACTTATATCATTTCCCTCTTTAGTTTTTAATTGTACGGCATCCAATAGCCCGTACATAAGAGTTGCTTGCACTTGGTGTTCCTGCCAGTGTGTAAAGTTTAATGCTTGTAAACCTTGCGCAGCTGTCTGCTTGAGAACTCCACGATGTGCGAATTTATGTTGTAGGCCATTATAATTCCCAGAAGGGTCATACCTTTCTAGAAGAGCGTTAGTCTTAGACTTCGCTACCACTCTGCCTATATCCCCCATTACATTTTTAAAATCCCCTAAATACATTTGATGACCATTTTTCATGTTCGTCGTAGTTAGGTTAGTCCCCCCAAAAGCTTCTGACATGTTCAATGTGTTACCTTGCATAGAAGCAGCCCCAGAAGAAAGCCAGTTAAACGTAAGTAATACAGAACCTGTATACCCCGCTATAGTATTAGACACTTTGTTTAACGAAATCTTATTCCCCCAAACATTCACACTTCCCGCATCCTTTACTCCAATATTGTACATTCTGTTTTCAACCATTGATTGGAAAGCTTGATATACATTAGAGTGGACACCTTCAATGTCTACTGGTTTAAAGTTTTCACCCTTCATCATAGGGAGAATAGAGTTTACCATATACTTGAACCCTTTTTGTTTCGCTACCTTACGGTTAGCCATGGCGTCCTGTATAATCATCATGTCGGGTTCTAACTTATGCTTCTTCTCGAAATTCATAGCAGCATATAAGTCCATCATCTCTATAGACATTAAGTCATAGGATTGGTCCTTCATGTTTTTTAAGTCGTTACGGAAATAGATAGGAATGAAGTTTTTAACCTTATGTTCCTCATCTACAATAACTTTAACAAATCTATCCCACTCCGCAGTCTTTTCTACATCTTGCTCTAAGTCAAAGTCAGTACTACGTTTCTTTACTTGGTCCTTAATACCCTCCCAGAAAGTGGCTTTAACCCCTGATTCAACTAGACGTTCTGCAGTAGTCTTCTCCGTACGGGGAAGAGCTACCGTATCCGACATTACGTCATCTGTGTAGTTTTTACGGCGTTTAGATTTATTCCCATAAAGTTCATCTACCTTAGCGGAGTTTTCTTTAAGTACACGGAACATATTCCCATCAACAGTGTCTCCAGAAAGATTAGCTTCTGAAGCGGACCATGTTGGGTTTATCCATTTACTGACTGGAGTAATCTTACCGTCCCTGTATTTTGGATTATTAGAACGCCCATCTTTTGGTGTAAGAGTAGTCCATTCAGAATTCTCTGCATAATACACTGTATCCCCACGCTGAGCTTTGTGGTGATTAGCATGGAACCAAACATCGTAGTCCTCTTGAGACATAGTAGCTAAGTTGTGTTTGTTAACACTATTATACCTAGCAGTTGGTACAGACTTCCACAGTTTGAAAAATTCTTTACTTGTAGCTTTATTCGCTGCAGCTGTCTTAACCTTTTCAGCTTCTATTTCTGTTTTAATATTGTTCCACTTAACAAGGTCACTCTCACTCATCTTATCAAACTGAAACTGGCCATCGACCATGTAGCGTTTTTTAATTTTAGAGCGTTCCTTGGTTAATTGACCATGGCGTTCTGTGTTGTGAAATCCTTCCTGGATTTTGTCTGACTTTTCCCGAAAGGCTTGTGAGTACGGCTGCTCCTCGTTAATAATTTTCCAGTCCTGATATGTAGCTTTAGCTGTTTCAGCTTCAGGAGAGTTCTCCCCGTGCGCTTCTGCAGCGTCATTCCACGCTTTCCAAAGTGAATTACGTTTGGTACTAAATGTTGACTTGTATTTACCTAAATAGTATCCAGTTTTCTTTCCATCGATTTCTTCATAGAACCCTTTATACATCTCCTCTTGATTCAGTGAGTTACCCCTACTGTCCGCAAAGGCGTTAAATACTTCTACGGGGGCTCTTAAAGCCTCCCCATATTCAACCTGTATTTCGAAGTCTAGTTTATCGAGTTGCTTAATAGCAATCTGCATGATGGTATCTTCAATAGACCTAGGGTCTGCTGCCCATCTTGATAAACCTGAAATATCATTAATGTACCCACGATTCCTGTTAAGGCTCTTACGTAGGTATAGTTTGTTATCGTCCTCAATTTCTTGAGAATGCTCTTGCATCTTACCAGAGACCCATGCTTCCTTCTTAGCTTTGTAAGCTTCAGCGCCTAAAGCCTTACGGTCAACAGCTCTGTAGATTTTATGAAATTCTTTTTCGTACTTCCTTCCCCAAAGTGCCTGGACAAAGTCAGTGTCTTTATGATACTTTTCAACCATGTAGTCTTCCAATAACTGGTCATACATAGAGTTAATCTCATTCAGACGTAATGTAACCTCGTCTAATTTCTTAATAGGTTTCTTAAAACCTAGCTCTTTATTTGATTTTTTATCAAACTCTACTTTACCCTCAGTGATTAAAGCCTTAACCTGTGGGATAAGTTCGAAAGTACTTACAAAGACTTTACGGTCATGCATAAGTTTCCCGAATGCTTCCATATCTGCTGGAGTCATCTCGCCGCTATCGAACTTCTTACGCATAGCTTTAAACTGCTTGAGTGCACTAGCTGTTGTGGTGTCAGCCTTTTGGACGTACATAATTGCAGAACGTATGTCATTATACTGAACCATCTCTTCGATAAGGTCCTCCATCTGGGCCACAGAACTTGTGTTTTTACTTCGTTTCCAGTGGCTGTGCAAACTACGTACCCTTTCCAGTAGGTTATCCCTAAGTTCATCGATAGTATTAATATCTTCCCATGGTGTGCCAGCGACCTTCTGGTCGTAGATAGCATCACTTATTTCAATAGAGACTAACTCGTCATTCATAAGTTTACGGGCTAACTCCATTACGGCGTCATGGTTAAGTCCTAGAGTAGCTTTTAGTCTATTGAATAAGACCTTTAACCAAGCATTCCATTTACGGTGTTTAACTGTGTCTTCAAATAACTTGTTGGCGGCTATACCTATAGCTTGTGCTAACACCTCTTTACTTTGAACTTCGTCTGAGACGTTCTTATACTTAGCAAGTATTTCTTTTTCTAATGCAGTACCTTCCAACTGACGGCGGCCGAATGCAATGTGTTCGTTACTTAACCCACCAAGTGCATCAATCATAATGTGAGCATGCTCGTGGAATAAAGTATCAGCGTGTCCTAAAGGGTAAGCCTCAGGCATCTGGATAGTTGCGCGACCATTCTTCATAACCACTTTAGGGTTCTTTACATTTTTAACTACTACATCAATGTCGAAATTTTTAAAAGAGTTCTGTAGAATAGTCCGCTTAGCTTCGTAATCCTCCTGTGTTTCCTCTTGAGCTGCAGTTGTACGTTGGTCGTAAGAAATAGGAGTTTCTTCTCTATGTTCAGAAAGAGGAAACTCTCGGCCCGCTTTATTTACGAAACCATGATTACCACTAGATAGAACTACTAATTGTGGTTCTTTTTCATTTGATTCATTAAAACTAAGAAACTCATGACTATGTATAGTAGCTTTCAGAGACATAGCCTCAAGACTATTACCATGGGTTAATGCTAACAGGTCGTTGAATAGGTTAGAAGTTTTTCCATCAGGAGTTTGGGTAAGAGGATTCCCACCATTCTTATCCCACAAGTAATACGCGTGTTCTTCTCCCACCGCTTGGACTAATTTCTTCCACGAAGGGTCATTTATATTGGGACAAATCATCCTGGACTACATAGTTTACTTAGGCGTTCTCCCGCTTCTTGTTCAGAAGTTATCGATACCCCTTGTTCTTTATAAATATCTAACGTTTCTACTACCCTTGAAGAGTAGGTAACGCTTTGTGCTAAAAATGTAGCCATAGCGTTAACTTGCTTGTCCGACAAAGTTACGTTATTTTGAGGATACACAGACGTTTTTCCAGTTTCGTTAAAGTTGTACTCAGTACTACGTATACCCTTTTTATGGTAACCTAGTGTGTTTACTCTCTTGTAAACTCCTTTAAGACGCCCTTTATATTGAGTGAGTCCTATAAATCGATAGAGCCCAGTGATTTTTCTGGTATCTCCTTGAGCATTTATAGGCATTGTTAATTGTGTACTTACATACGGTTTAAGAAAATCCTTACCATGGTCGTCTTTTCCAACCTTCAATTTCTTATTATTTTCGATGTCTACTATAAACATATGTGCCTTTGCAATATTGGTAACCCCTGGAATAGCTTGTGCATCCGCTTTCTTAATTGGGGGAACTAGTTTATTGTTCTCAGACAGGTGCTTATACACTTGGTCTATCATTGGGACTAAGTAATTAGGGTCTTGTAAGTCACCTACCATGGCGTCACTAATATGTTCTTGCCATCCCATATCTTTCAGGACATCATTAGGAAGTATTTTAACAAGACTACGAGTACTAAATCGTAAATTACTTGAGTAGTAAGTTGCTTGTACTAATTCTCTAGCATATTCTTTGTACTCTGGATTCTCACTGTTATACAAACGACTCCACTCTCTACGTAGTTCTTGGATTACATCAGTAGAAATCTCTAAAGTGTTATCAATATAAACTACAGAAGGAAGATTTGCTCCAGCCTTGATAGAAGAGTTTATGTATCTAATGAATTTGTTATTATGGAGTTCATGATTTACATCCTGATATTTAACTGTACGGTGAGCAAGTGAGTCAGTACCTAAGAAAGCTCTCGTGTACTCGTCTTTAGTCATACTAAGTTCTGAGTTACTTCCCAACGTACCGTAAAGTTCGTCCATAAATTGTTCAGCAGCATTAGCGTCTCGTGTCCCAATAAAGGATGAAGCGTTCTCTAAGATAGCCTTTCTAAAAGCAGTCTGGAATGCGGGAGTACTGTGAATAGCAATATCAGTAAGTCCCTCAATCATTATATCAACAGAACCTGCCCACATATCCCCAAGGAATGTATGACTAAATGTAGACTTCCAATTACCAATAACGTTCTCACCTGTAATCATTTTACGATTAAAGTCTTTTACGTAAGCGTCAATAAGGTGTTTAGGTGGAGTACCATCAATTTTAGCTACATCGATAGAGTTGTTAAAAACCTTAGCAGCAGCTTCATAATGCTTGTACAATCCTAGAATACCTATTTGTGCCTCATTAGTTGGATTAGCTAGTTCTTCGAATAATTGTTCTTCGCCTAGGAATACTGGGTTTGTAATCTCTAAATTGTTTTTAGATATGTATTTACCTCCGTTATATTTCTTAGACGCCATCTCTTCTGGAGAAAGGTTAGAACCTTTTTCAGATGTAGGGGAAATCATTTTAGCTTTAGATGCTCTACTCTTTTTAATGTACTCAGAGATAATAGGCTGATTGATAAATCGATTAGCCCATTGGAATGGTACACCAGCTGCTATAAGCATAAGCCCAACAGGTGTTGTCTCACTTGACCAGTTAGCTCTAATAATGATAGGGTCATTTGCGATGTCAACGTGAAGTGAACCATACGCAGAGTATACCTGACTAATAAGCACACCGTTGTCATCAACCATAGCATGTAAGTCGGTTGACTCATCTGTTAAGTTTCTAATAGGTAGTTTAATATAACGCTTCACCTCTCTACGGATAGAATGGTCTTGTAACGTATTCATAACTAATCCTAGCTGAGCTTTACCTCCAGCGAAACTATACTTAGCATCGATTTGGTCAGCGAGCCCATACATATAAAAATCTCTAGTATCCTGTGCTTGATTAAGTACAGCATTAAGGTCTTTCTTAACCAAGTCTGTAGTATACTCAAGAGGGGTCATCATATCTAAATAATGTGCTGGCTCTGATAAAACTTCAGTAATAATCTCTAGAAATCTATTTTGAAGAGCCTCCTCAGAAAGTTGTTCGTTAATAGGTAGTTTACTAAACTCGTCCATATACAATACGGTTTCGTCTTTAGCAAGTAGGATACCCTGTATTACTTCGGAAGTTTCAATATCCTCATTGAAGGCGGCTTCAAGTAATGCAACTGCATTATTGTCACCCCCCATGTTGAGAGTATCGATAGTTTGTTTGAGGATACTAGCACTACGTGCATTCCAGTATCCAGCTTTTTGGAGAGCATCATAAGCTTTTTGCTTAGCCCCAATTAGTCTTATGTAAGTATCGTAACGGTCTTTAAGGCCCGCTTCACTTTCTTCAACATTGTAAGGGACTTTCTCTAAACCATTTTCGGTCATATAGAAGTTAGGAGCCATGATGTACATCTTATCGATGTCAAAGTCAGAACCTGTTTTCTCTGTAATTTCTGCATAAGCTACTACAGTATCACCCATAGCTTCTGGTAAAATTCCCACAACCTCAAGAAGGTCTGTAGAAGAGTTACCTTGGTTAGGTATACGATACCCCACCATCTTTAGTA
>Ga0115565_10000727_pt1 | contig 28073 bp, 25 predicted proteins | sample COGITO_mtgs_1105_FD_87199 | JGI IMG/M metagenome (GOLD analysis project Ga0115565, IMG submission 87199) | Pelagic marine microbial communities from North Sea - COGITO_mtgs_110530 | ecosystem: Environmental > Aquatic > Marine > Epipelagic | place: Germany:Helgoland, sampling site Kabeltonne... | reverse complement strand
TTGCACAATTTATTAATGCCTTAGTCGCTTGCTATATACTGCGTACGGTGCTAATGGGGTGCTACGCTTTACTATTAAAAAATGTACAGCTTAGATGGGTTTTCCCTAAGAATAAAAGTACCATCTTAAAGTATAGTTTGCTTATAATATTAGGGGGTTCTACCGCTATGGTATTATTGGAGGTAGACAAGGTAATGTTGAATAACTTTTTAACCTTAGACTATATTGCATATTACGCAGTAGCTGGCTTTATTGCTTCCGTTATTGCAGTGCCTTCTAGAGCAATGCACCAAATCACGTATCCATTAACGGCAAGTCAAATAAATAAAGGCGACTCCGGAGCATTAAAAATTTTGTATCATAAAAGTTCATTAACACTTTTAATAATATCAGGATTGCTACTGCTGCTTATTTTTCTCAATTTGAAGGACTTATATAGCATGCTTCCTTTAGGGTATAGTAAAGGCTTAACTATCGTTTTTTGGCTTGGTTTGGTAAAATTATATGATGCAGCGTTGGGTAATAATAATGCCATATTATACAATTCTGATTATTACCGCACAATCCTATTTTTTGGCGTACTCCTCGCAGGTTTAGCCGTGGGATTCAATTTGTGGTTGATACCAACTTTTGGAATAAATGGTGCGGCTATTGCAAGTTTTTCTGCATTTTTTATCTACAACACCTTAAAAGTATTTTACGTAAAATTAAAGTTTGACATGCTACCATTTACGAAAGAGACACGTCATGTGGTCCTTTTAATGATGCTCACCGCTGGGGTATTTTACTTTATTCAATTCCCGTTTCATCCTTTGCTAAACATCGCTTTAAAAAGCATCTTCATAGTACTATTTTACACATTTTTATTGTATAGATTTAAAATTTCTGAGGACATCTTTAACGTGCTTTCTAAATACCTAAAAAAGTAGTAGTGAAGATAATTGCCACCCATACTGCCACAAATCAGGAAGTGCCGATAAGGTTACAAGAATATGGTTTGGGTATTTTTTTACAGGTTGGAAGTAAATCTGCGCTAAAAAAAGTATTAAAGAAAGAGTTGATCTTAGTAAATGATGTAGTGGCTACTACAGCCACATTTATAGAAGGAGGTGAAGTGTTAACGCTCTTAGCGCACGAGGAAAAAACTTCAGAAAGAGTGTTCAATTGTGCTCTAGACGTACTTTACGAAGATAATTTTATAGCCATTATAAATAAACCAGCAGGCATCTTGGTTAGTGGAAACGGATTTAAGACTATTAAAAACGCCTTAGAACAAAATACTACAAGGAGTACAGTTTTAGAGGCCGTAGCTCCGCAACCAGTACATAGATTGGATTACGCTACCACAGGTGTTTTAGTAGTAGGAAAAACTAGTGCAGCTATAAGCAAGCTAAATCACTTATTTGAAGCTAAAGAGGTTACAAAAATATATAGGGCTATTACCATAGGCGCTATGGAAATGAAAGGAACACTAGAGCTACCTATAGATGGTAAAGAAGCGCACACCAGCTTTAAAGTATTAGCAACAGTCCCTTCAAAACGATTTAAGAGATTAAATTTGGTGGAATTACTACCGAGTACCGGTAGGCGACATCAGCTTAGAAAACACTTAGCCAGTATAGGAAATCCTATTTTAGGAGATGTAGCTTATAGCAAAGAAGGTTTGTTGTTAAAAGGGAAGGGGGTATACCTTCATGCCTATTCAATAGCTTTTGAGCATCCTATAACTTTAAATTTGATTGAAGTAGCTCAGCCCTTGCCGTACAAGTATAAAAAGATATTTATAGAACTATAAAAGCCTAGTAGCACTAATCGTGCTACTAGGCTTAGAAACCAACCATCCAAAAAATATTCTATCGCCTTCTACTACTTTTATTAGTAGCAACGGCAGGCGTTCTTCTAGTACTTCTTGTTACACTACGTGATCTACTATTATTATTATTAGGGATACGTCTAGAAGAAACCCTTGTATTAGTATTAGAGGTTTCAAAATTACGATTATTACGTGCTTTTGGTTGCATGCTTCTGCTATTATTTCTAGCTACATTGCCATTGCTAGTTATTCTTAAGGTTTGCGTACGAGCCACTGCGTTCCTGTTTGAAGTTTTATTTTGAATACTTACACCATTACCTTGCCTTGTACTTACCGTGGGTCTATTGGTATTGCGGGTACTTCTACTTTGCGAAGTTCTTGAGGTAATAGGTCTTCTACTTGTTTTATTAACATTCCTTAACCCGTTAGTACCATTACCTAGTCCGTTAGCTCTTAGCGAAGTATTTCTAGTTGCTCTAGAATTTCTAGTATTTACAGTAACGCGAGTATCATTTCTATAGATAGCAGCACGCTTGCTGCGCATATTAGTATTACGATACTCATTTCCTATTCTAGCATAACACCTTCTACTATTATTTCTATAAGGTAAGTGATAAGAATACCGTGTAGGCGTATAATGCCTTCTATAAGGGGAATTTAAAACTAAACGGAACGCTAAGGAAGGTCTTACAAACCAATTATGATGCGGATGAAACACATAATTTCTATTGTAGTTATTGATGAAACCCCTATGATGTTGGTAGATTCCACGATTATTATACGAAATGAACATGCCACCTATTTGGTGTAACTGATTATTTCTATAGTTTAAAGAAACAGCACCAATTTGGTTCACCCTCCCGTAATAATCATAATAGATAGGTATGTTTTCTACTTGAATTACAGCACCGTAATCGTCATACTGCGTGTACGCACTATAATCAAACCCCGCGTTAAAAGAATTGCCATTTCTATGCCCAGAAACAATATTCTCTGCATAGAAATCAAATTCACCATCAGGAAAAACTGAAAAGGTGATTCCGTTTTCTACGAACACGAAAGAGTTATCATAACTATAGTTAGAAAGGCGCATATGATTGCTATCTGTTGTTTCAGAAGCATATATACTACTAGTGCTTAACAGAAGCACAAAGAATAGAAGTAGAAGATTTCTCATATTGTTAGAATTAGATGCTACAAATTTGAAGCCGTTCTAAATGCAACTATTTACATTCCCTTAATACATACCAAACAGCATGCCATAAATACTAATAAGCTAGTATATAGACGTTTAATAAATTTCATCTATTAAAAAAAGAATAGGTTGTTGTAGTGCTATTTTTCAATCGGAAAAAGATCTCCATCACCCCATTCTGTCCATGAGCCATCGTAGAGGTAGGTTTTATTTTTACAAACCATAGATGCTGCTAGTATAGGAATGCAAGCGGTGAGTCCAGACCCACATGAAAATACCAAAGGTTTATCTTCTAGTATAAGCGATTCAAATATAGCTAGCAATCGTTCTTTAGAAATCATCTTCCCATTTTCTAGGAGATTAGAAAAAGGTAAGTTTATAGCTTTAGGGATATGACCTCTCATTAGATCTGCCCTTGGTTCTGGGACTTCTCCTAGAAATCTGCTAGCGTTACGAGCATCTAGAACAAGGCTTTCTTGGCTTTCTATATTATTTATTAAATAGGTAGCATCTTTAAGTCTACAAGAGTCAAAGTCGGCTTTAAAATCACCTCTATTAGTTACAGTATTATAATGTTCACTACATGCCCCCTGTGCTGCTAACCACGCTGGTAGACCACCATTTAATACAGCAACATTCTTACGTCCCATGATGGTGAACATAAACCAAGCCCTAGCAGAAGAATAAATACCCTTGGCGTCATACACCACTATTTTAGAATTACTATCTACGCCTAATTCTCTGCATCTTAACTCAAAGGCTTCTGCGCTAGGCATGGTATTGGGTAAGGAATTTAATTTGTCAGAAAAGTCATTTTTCAAATCAAAAAAACGAGCATTTTTTATAATTAGGTTTGGTTCATCGGTATCCTTATCTGTTGCTATAGGAATAGTAGCATCTAGAATAATAATGTCTTCATCTTCAAGATGATCTTTTAACCAAGAAACAGTAACTAGGGGCGTTGGCATCATAGCGTGTCTAAATTTTTTCTTTTAGGTATTTTGCCGTGTGCGACTTTTTATTTTTAATAATACTTTCTGGGGTGCCTTCCACTAGTAAATTACCACCGTTTTCTCCGCCTTCTAAACCAAGGTCTATAATATAGTCTGCACACTTTATAAGCTCTATATTATGCTCTATAACTACTACTGAGTGTCCTTTTTTTATGAGTGCATTAAAAGATTTTAGCAGTTTCTGAATATCATGAAAGTGCAGCCCTGTTGTAGGTTCGTCAAATATAAATAACGCTTTATCTTTAGTGGTACCCTTTACTAAAAATGAGGCTAATTTTATGCGCTGTGCTTCCCCACCAGAGAGTGTAGAGGAAGATTGCCCTAGGGTTACATACCCTAAACCAACATCTTGTAACGGTTTTAGTTTGGTAACAATTTTATTTTGCAATCCGCTTGTAAAAAAAGCAACAGCATCATCAATAGTCATGTTTAAAACATCGTCTATAGAGGCATTTTCAAAAGTAACTTCTAAAACTTCTTTCTTAAAACGTTTGCCATTACAGGTATCACATTTTAAATGCACATCTGCCATGAATTGCATCTCTACGGTAATTTCACCTTCGCCCTTACATTTTTCGCACCTGCCGCCATCTACATTAAAAGAAAAATGTTTTGCTTGGTAGTTTCTAATCTTACTTAACTTTTGGGTAGCAAATAGATTTCTAATATCATCATACGCCTTAATATAGGTAACAGGGTTAGAACGGGAAGACCGCCCAATGGGGTTCTGATCTATAAATTCTACGTGTTTTATATGTTTGTAATTCCCTGAAAAGGAGGAAAACTGACCTGCTTTTTCTCCATACCCGCCTACTTCTTTAAGCATTATAGGATATAGTAATTTTTTAATCAACGTACTTTTACCGCTTCCAGAAACACCAGTAATAACGGTAAGCATATCTAAAGGAATGGTAACGTTTATGTTTTGAAGATTGTTTTCTCTACAACCTATAATTTTTATAAAATTAGGGGAGGTACGCCTAGATTTGGGAATTTTAATTTTCATAGTACCATTCAAATAACTGGCCGTTAACGAGGTAGATTTTAAAACCTCGGCTAAGGTTCCTTGTGCTACTACATGCCCGCCATGCGTCCCTGCTTTAGGACCAATATCTATTACTTCATCTGCCGCCTTCATGATATCCTCATCATGCTCTACCACAATAACGGTGTTTCCTAAATCTCGTAAAGAAATAAGTACATCTATAAGGTTTTCCGTATCCTTGGGGTGCAAACCAATACTAGGTTCATCTAATATATACATAGAGCCCACCAAACTACTACCTAAAGAAGTTGCAAGGTTTATCCGCTGGCTTTCCCCACCAGATAGCGAGTTAGATTTTCTATTCAGTGTTAAATAATCCAAACCTACCTTGTGTAAAAATCGCAATCTAGAATTAATTTCTACCAATAGGCGTTTTGCTATAATAGCATCATTTTCACTTAACTTCAAATCTTTAAAGAACAGAATAAGCTTTTCTATAGATAAATCAACAATTTGGGAGATAGAGGCCGTACCTAACTTAATATAATCTGTTTCTGGTCTTAACCGCGTACCTTGGCATTGTTTACAGGCTGTTTTTCCCCTATATCTAGATAACATTACTCTATTTTGGATTTTATATCCTTTTTCTTCTAAAGCACTAAAAAATTTATGTAAGCCGATGAAATGATCGTTTCCATCCCAAAGTAACTTTCTCTGTGCTTTAGTTAGCTCAAAAATAGGTTTATGAATAGGAAACTTAAATTTATAAGCGGAGTTTACCAATTGTTCTCTATACCAACCCATACTATCACCCCGCCAAGGGAAGATACCGTTCTCATAAACAGATAGGGCAGTGTTTGGCATGACCAAATCCTCATCAATACCCACAACATCACCATATCCTTCACAATTTGGGCACGCCCCGTAAGGATTGTTAAAACTAAATAAATGCACGTTTGGCTCTAAAAACTGCATACCATCTAACGCAAACTTATTACTAAATACTTGCTGTTTAGCACCGTCTAGTTGTTCTATAACACATTGTCCTTTTCCTTCAAAAAAAGCAGAATCTACCGCGTTTGCTAATCTGTTATAAAAATCTTCGTCCGCTGTTTTGGTAATAATTCTATCTATAACTAAATCAAATTTTTTGCCAATATCTTCTGGCGCTTGATCTATTCTTAACACCGCTCCCTTATACTTAATTCTAGCGTAGCCTTGCTTAGAAAAAAGTCCGAGAGATTTTACAGCGTCTCTATCTTTAGCGATCTCAATTGGTGCTAATAATAACAGTTTTGTGTTTTCAGGAAATGTTTTTACATATTCAATAACATCACTTACAGTATTTTTCTTTACCTCCTTGCCTGATATAGGGGAGAAGGTTTTTCCAATACGTGCGTAAAGTAACTTTATATAATCATAAATTTCTGTAGTAGTACCCACAGTAGACCTAGGATTTGTAGAATTTACTTTTTGTTCTATAGCAATGGCAGGTGCAATGCCTTTTATATAATCTACTTTTGGTTTGTCTAATTTTCCTAAAAACTGGCGCGCATAAGAAGAAAGACTTTCTACATACCGTCGTTGGCCTTCCGCAAAAAGCGTATCAAAAGCCAAACTAGATTTTCCAGAACCAGAAAGGCCTGTAATTACTACTAATTTATTTCTAGGAATAACTACATCAATATTTTTAAGATTGTGTAGTTTGGCGCCTTTAATTATGATGTTTTTTCTAGGATCTACTTTAGTTATATCAAGCATGGTGTCTTATAAGTCTACAAAGATACAATTTGGGTATTTCAATTAATACCTATAAACGTAAGTCTAGGGTGTTTATCGATAATATTTTGTAGCATTATTTAGAAGCTTGGTTTTTTTATATCTTTGGTACAATTAAAAAACCAATCGCCTATAGCACAACTTTACTTTAACCATGTTAGTCCTATTTTATAAAACCATTTCTATTTAGATTATGGCAGCGGCTAGCACCTAAGTAATGCTATGAAACTACAGATTGAAGATGCGCAGCTTGTAAAGGATTATATGAGCGGTGACGAAAATGCAATTTCTATACTTATAAACCGACACAATTCTAGATTAACAGGATTCATATATTCCAAAATTGGTGATCGGGAATTAACAGAAGATATTTTCCAAGATACTTTTATGAAAGTAATACGTACCTTAAAAAGGGGTGCCTATAATGAAGAAGGTAAGTTTTTGCCTTGGGTGATGCGCATAGCGCACAACCTTATTATAGATTACTTTAGAAAAAGTAATAGAATGCCAAAATTTAATGGAACAGACAACTATGCTATTTTTGAGATGATGGGCGATGAAGGCTTAGATATAGAAAGGCAATTGATAAAAGACCAAATAGGCGACGATCTTATTAAAATGACAAAGCAATTACCAGAAGAACAGCAAGAGGTAATAGAGATGCGCCTATTTAAAGATATGAGTTTTAAAGAGATTTCTGAAAATACAGGAGTAAGCATTAATACTGCATTAGGAAGGATGCGCTACGCATTAATTAATCTTCGTAAACTTGTAATCTCTAACAATATAGTTTTAACGAATTAATTGGTCTTAGATCGATAGTTTCAAATCATCTTTGTTTTTCTACCGTTCTTACAGAGAACTATTAAATTTAAGGAGCAATGGAAGATTTACAAGCAAAAAAGGAAACACAGTGCGACTTAGTAACGGCTACACCAGAAACAGTTGCTTTGCTATTGGCTTTTTCCAAGTCCTTAAATATTGTTAAAACTGAAGGAAATACTTTTGAAACTTATTTGAATTAATAGTAACCACCTCCTATATATAAGATCCTAAGAAGTAATTTCTTAGGATCTTTTTTTTTAGTCTTGTTTTTGCATACTTATATATTATGTAAGAAATATCTTATAAATAAGATTTACAACTATTGCTGTACTCGTTTATTGTATAGAAAAACGTGTTTTCGTTGTTTCACATCATAAAAGAGTGGTTATACAACATACTTTTCCTCACAGCTTACCTTTTCTATAGTTTTATATCAGAAATAATAACTAACACTATTGTTGAGATAGGAACCATTAATAAAAACTAACATGAAACTAAAAATCGAAGACTCAGAACTAGTAAGAAATTATATTAATGGTGACGAACAAGCACTAGCTACTTTAATTAATAAGCATAACCAGAGAATAACAAGTTTTATTTATTCTAAGGTTTTAGATAGAACCATTACAGAAGATATATTTCAAGATACTTTTATTAAGGTCATAAAGACCCTAAAGAAGGGAAGTTATAGTGAAGAGGGTAAATTTTTACCTTGGGTTATGCGTATTGCTCATAACTTAATTATAGATCATTTTAGAAAAAATAAGAGAATGCCTAAGTTTGAAGGCAGCGATGATTTCAACATCTTTTCTGTAATAGGAGATGATAAGTTAAATGCTGAAAAGCAACTTATTAAAGATCAAATAGATTCTGATTTAAAATTTCTTATAGAGGAACTTCCAGACGATCAAAAAGAAGTGTTGGTAATGAGAATTTACAAAGACATGAGCTTTAAAGAAATCTCTGAAAATACAGGAGTAAGCATTAATACAGCTTTAGGTAGAATGCGCTACGCTTTAATAAACCTTAGAAAAATTATCGAGAAAAACAACATAGTTCTTACTAACTAAGAATCCTAAAAGTCATAAAGACAATAAATTTTATTTCCGCCCGTTATTTTACTATAATAATGATGGAAATATGGAAAAACTTTACTCTAATCAACAAGAACAAGCTGAGTTTAATAAAGTGTGTCCTAAAACAATCAATTTTTTGATTAGTTTTTCACAAGCACTATACGAAGTAGAATATAAAAATCTCAGATTTGAGACTTTCTTAAACTAAATAAAAAGACCTGTTATTTGCGGGTCTTTTTATTTTTATAATAATCTGCTAGAACCGTTTTTCTTCCAACGGTTTTGGTGATAATATCTTTTTCTAAATCCCAAGCTCTTGCAGGAGAATATTCTCTGCCGTACCAAATAATTTGTAAGTGTAGGTCATTCCATAATTCCTCAGGAAATAAGCGCTTTGCATCTCTTTCTGTTTGTACTACATTACGCCCATTGGTAAAACCCCAACGGTACATAAGTCTATGAATATGCGTGTCTACAGGAAATGCAGGAATACCAAAAGCCTGGGCAACCACAACACTGGCAGTTTTATGACCTACCGCAGGAAATTCTTCTAAAAGTGCTAAATCTTGTGGTACAATACCATCATATTTTTCAACCAACATTTTAGATAATCCGTAAATACCTTTTGCTTTCATGGGGGATAAGCCTACAGGTTTAATTATCTCACGAATCTCTTCTACAGATAATTTTACCATGTCATACGGGTTGTCCGCTCTAGAAAATAAAAGCGGGGTAATTTCATTTACTTTAACATCGGTACTTTGTGCAGACATTAACACTGCAATAAGTAAGGTGTAAGGGTCTTGGTGGGTTAGGGGTATAGGAATTACAGGGTAAAGTTCCTGTAGTGTTTGTATCGTGAAGGCAACTTTTTCTGCTTTTGTCATTTATTGTTTAGTTTTACTACCCAAGCATTAAACATTTTAAAATATAAAGTTACTATGAATACATTAAAAGTAGGCGATACCGTACCAGATTTTTCTGCTAAAGACCAAGATGGGAATACTATACAATTAGCTGATTATGCTGGGAAAAAATTAGTGGTTTTTTTCTACCCACGTGCCAGTACGCCAGGGTGTACGGCAGAAGCCTGTAATTTAAGAGATAATTACGAAGTGCTGCAAGAGCAGGGTTTTAGTTTGTTAGGTGTAAGTGCAGATACCCAAAAAAAGCAGGCTAATTTTAGAAGTAAATACGAATTTCCTTTCCCATTAATTGCAGACGAAGACCATACCGTACTAAATATATTCGGCGTCTGGGGACCAAAAAAGTTTATGGGGAAAGAGTTTGATGGTATTCATAGAAAAACCTTTGTAGTGGGGGAGGACAAAAAAGTAATACAGGTTATAGATAAGGTAAAAACAAAAGACCATGCTGCACAATTACTAGCATAAACTAAAATGCCCCTATAAAGGGGCATTTTTTTATTTATCCTCTGGCATTTTTTTACGTTGAAACAACTTTTTTTGTTTTATTATTTCAGAAATACCTTCTGGTAGCATCTCCTCCCAATCTTCCTCTCCGTTTCTTATTTTCTTCAGCACATCTCTAGAAAAAATATCCATTACTTTTGGGTCGTAATCTATAATATCCATCACTTTCCCGTTGTACTTAAAGAACTTATAAAGTTCTTTCATCCGTGGGTGTACCTTCACGTTATTACTAGTCATTACCTGTCCTGTATCTGGGTTTTTCATGGGGTATAGGTATACCTGCAAGTCTTTAAAGAATAACTTACCAAACGCCTCAAGAATGCCACCACTTAAATGACGGTAGTACTTTTCATCAAAAATGTCTACCAAATTATTTACACCCATGGTAAGACCAATTCTATTTTTAGTATAATTATTAAAGTATTCTACAAGTTTGTAATACTCTTGAAATTTAGAAATCATTACAGAGTGTCCTAAAGAACATAACAATTCTGCCCTCCCCATAAAATCTAGTTCATCTATTTCACCAGATGCTTTTAGGTTAGATAGGGTAATTTCAAAAATTACAATACTATTATCTGGGTCTACTTGTGGGTCTTGCACAAATATGTCATAAGACTTCTCAAACATATCTAAGTTTACCTTCGTAACAGGTCTAAAACTGCCACGCAATGCCAAGATATTCTTTTTGTAAAGTACAGCAGCTGGCAAAAGATTATTTCCGTCAGGCCCAAACATAACAGCATCTGTCATGTCGTTTTTTATGAGTTGCAGGCTCATAAGGCGGTTATCTACCTCTTTAAAATGAGGTCCAGAGAAATTGATCATATCAATTTCTAAGGTGTCCTTGTCTATATGATCGTATAAATATTGTAAAATTTCTCTTGGCTTATGATACTTGTAAAAAGCACCATATATAAGATTTACACCTAAAATCCCTAGCGTTTCTTGTTGTAATCTTGCTTCGTTTTGTTTGAATCTAATATGTAGAATAATTTCATCATATTCTTCTTGTGTAGGGTCTAATTGGTAGCGTATGCCCACCCAACCATGGCCTTTATATCTCTTAGAAAAATCTATGGTTGCAACCGTATTAGAATACGAAAAGAAAAGCCTATCTGGGTGTTTGTCTCTACTTATACGCTCTTTCATTAAGCGCATTTCATGGGCAAGCATTGTTTTTAGTCGCGGTTGTGTTACATACCTACCATCTTTTTCAGAACCATAAATAGCATCACTAAAATCTTTATCATAGGCACTCATAGCCTTTGCTATAGTACCAGAAGCACCACCAGATCTAAAAAAATGCCTCGCTGTTTCCTGCCCAGCACCAATTTCCGAAAATGTTCCGTAAATATCTGGGTTTAGATTAATTCTCAACGTTTTTGCCTTTATAGAAGGAATATTCTCAAATGCAGATTCTCTTTTAAAAACTGGGGCCATGAAGTGTATTATTTACGTAACAAAGTTATAAAGATCCTAAGAGCTAACGGGTAATTAGCATAAAAATTTGATTTGAAATTACAATAAAATAAATGAGGGAGGTGTTAGTAGAATTTACTAAATATTTAGGCGTTTAAACAAGGATTAGATTTAGTGTAGGGTAGTAATTAAAGCAGTAAATTTGAGATACTATTATGGGAATAAAAATAACTTTTTTAGGTACTGGCACCTCGCAAGGCATTCCCGTAATTGGCAGCACGCATCCTGTTTGTCTTAGTGCTAACCCAAAAGATAAAAGGCTTAGAACATCGGTGCTTATCTCTTGGGACACTTTTAATTTAGTGATAGACTGTACGCCAGATTTTCAGCAGCAAATGCTTTCAAATCCTATAGATACGTTAGACGCTATTTTATTTACACATGAACATGCAGACCACACCGCAGGTTTAGATGATATTCGTCCCTTTTTCTTCAAACAAGGAGCACTCCCTATTTATGCTAGAAAAGATGTGTTAAAAGCATTAAAAAAGCGATTTGGTTATATCCTTAGCAAAAAGAATAAGTACCCTGGTGCACCATCTGTAAAAACACATCGTATTAAAAAAACTAGTACTATTTCTCTTGGAGGTAAATCTATCGTGCCAATACAAGCGATACATGGAAAACTAAAAATTTTCGGATTTAGGATTGATGATTTTACTTATTTAACAGACGTTAAGTATATAACCGATAGCGAGATAGAAAAAGCAAAAGGAAGTAAAATTCTTGTAATAAATGCATTACGGGAAGCACCACATGTCTCACATTTTAACTTAGAAGAGGCATTAGATTTTATTAAAAAAGTAGCACCAGACAAAGCGTACATTACTCATATAAGTCACCGTTTAGGGTTTTATGAGGAGGTTGAAAACAATTTACCAGAAAACATACATTTAGCGTACGATAATCTCTCCATTCAATTATAAAATATGAAAACTAGAATTTTCTTTTACCTGTTTATTTTCACCTCATTAATTAGTCTCTATCTTTTTGTAAGTAGCGGTAATTTGGCGGAATCTAATTACAAGAAAATAGAAAAATTACGTACCCAAGTTATAAGGCTAAAAGACTCTGTACAGCAATCTAAATTAGAGGTATTAGAAATGCAATATTTTTCTTTAGAGAATAATGATGATGCATTAGCATACTATGATCATTTAGAATTGAAAAATCCTTCTAGATACATTGCGGATAAACTATTGGAAACTAATGAGCAAAAAGGAGATAATCCTTTAATTCCGTATGAAGGAATGGAGAATGATTTTAAGATTAACAAAATTAAAATTCTAAACCATAAATGGATTCTAGCTGATTTTTCTGATGGGAAGTATTGGGGCGAGCTTTTAATAGGCTACGAGTTGAAAGATGATTTAGGTGCAGATTTTACACTACTAAATCACCTATTATACACCCGTAGTAACTAAATATGATTTTTAAGCCATTTGTTTAAAGACTCAAAATTTTGAGGCGCAACGCCATGGCCTACAGGGTATTCTTCAAAAACGTGTGGTATATTTAATTCCGTTAATAGCACAGGAGCTTTTCTAGCCCAATCTATAGGAATAACTTGGTCTACACTGCCGTGAGATGCGTAAATATTTAATGCAGTATGATTAGAGCTTTTAAAATCAGTTTTAATTATTGCCTCATTCATATAGCCAGAAAGGGCTAATACATTTTTAATTTTAGTAGGGTAGGAGAGGGCTACAGCATAACTAAGAATAGCTCCTTGGCTAAAACCTAAAAGACTAATGTTGGTAGCGTCTAAAGAGTAGGCTTTACAAGCCTCCTCTATAAAGTTTGTAATTTTTTCTCTAGAGCTAATGGCTTGTTCATCATCACTCCACTTTCCATTCTCAGCATCAAAGTTAATCGCATACCAAGCATGACCAGATGGTGGTAATGTATAGGGTGCTCTTACAGAGATAATACAAAGTTCTTCTGGTAAAGCGTCTGCAAAAGAAAAAAGATCTTGCTCATTACTACCATACCCATGTAAAAGAAAAAGCACAGGTGCTTTATTTACCTTTGTTGTGGCTGGGCGTATAATATGTTCTAAGGAGAGCGGTGCTGTTGTCATAGATTTAAGAAATAAAAGTAAACCATTTTTGAAAGTAAGTACCCACTAAAGGTACAATCTGTTTTTGGTTGTTTAGAACACCTAGGAAACCATAAATCCATAAAACAATATAGCAGAGGTAAAGCGCAAAAAGTGCATACTCATTATACCAAACACTAGAAAAAAGTGCAAAAGCATGAAACAGTAAATGAAGTCCAAACGCCTGCCTTATATGAAATCTAGCAAAGGCATGTTTAGGATCGTTATTCATTGTAATGGAAATAATAGCACCTACAATAGTTAAGTAAGCTATAATGGCTGTTGTTTTCCCTTCGGGTTTCGATGTATCCGTCATTCTTAGTTATTCAAAATATATTGATTGTTAGCAATACAACCCAACACTTCGCCCTTTAGAGAGGCTCCCAAGAACATACTATTAGAGGAGGTACTATGAATTTGATTTTTTGTAAAAGTAGCTTCCGCTTCTGGATTAAAAATTGTAAAACACGCTGCTGCACCTTCTGTAAGCTTGTGGGCTTCCAGCCCCCATGTATTATATCCTTTTGTTAGTAAATCTATGGTTTTCTCTAAACCAAACAATTGCAGTAAGCTGCCAAAAGCACTCTCTAGACCTATGGTTCCGTAGGCAGCATGGTCAAACTCTACTTGTTTTAATTCAATATTAAGCGGACTATGGTCTGATGTTACAAAATCTACCGTACCTTCTTTAACGCCTATTATTAATGCGTTAATATCTGTCTGTGTTCTTAAGGGTGGCATTACTTTATAGTTGGTATCAAAGTCTTCTAATTTTTCGTCTGTATAACAAAGGTTATGAATAGCAACACTACAGGTAATGGCAAGTCCTTTTTTCTTTGCCTCCGCAATTAATTTTACAGAACCAGCTGTGCTTATTGTAGGAATATGAAGTTTCCCTCCCGTATATTCTAAAATGGCTATATCCCTAGCTATTTGTAATTCCTCTGCAAAAGCAGGAATACCCTTAAGCCCTAAAGAGGTACTTACCGCCCCCTCATTAACAATGCCTTTACTTGCAATTTGTTTTTCTAAAGGAAAAGAATATACCAAAGCATCAAAATTCTGCGCGTATTGTAGCGCTATTTTCAAGAGGTTAGGATTTGCGATCGTTTTTTTATGGTCGTAAAAGCCAACAGCTCCTGAGGTAGTCATATCATACAATTCTGCTAGCGCAACACCCTCACCGTTCATAGTAAGATTCCCCAATGGGTGCAGTCTTGTAAGATGCCTTTCGGCAGCGTTTTTAAGAAAGACTATTGGAGCACTACTATCTGCTTTGGGCGTACCGGTTGGGTTGAGTACAATATCTGTAAAACCACTTTTAGCAGCGCACTGGAGTCCGTTTGTAATGGTTTCTCGTTCTTCGTAGCCCGGTTCTCCAAAACTTACACCCGTATCTAACCAGCCTAAAGAAACATGTGCGTTTGGGTATGCTATCATTTTAGTGTCTGGCGTCGCCTTTATAGAAGTTGCAATTTTTTTAATAACGCCATTCTCAATAAATATATCTCTTGTTTTTAAGTGTAAATCCTTGGTGGCAGCGTTTACAATTTTTACAGATTTTAGAAGTATATTCATTTTACTATCAACTTAAAATTAAAATTGTTTTAGTTTCTTCGGAGCTATAGTTGTTCTATAAAAAATGCTACAATGCTATTTCTTTAGATATTGCAAAGATTAGTATTATCTAACAGATATTTAAACTTAAGAGTACACCATTTACAAGTTGCTAAACAGAAATAGTACATCTGTAGAGTAAGTCCTATAGTTCTTTTTAACCAAATTCAGGTTAGAAACAATCGTATAATCATCTATATCCCGGCCTTCAAAGATAATTATTTAGAGTTGTAGATAATTTAATCAGTACCACTAATTTTAGCTCTTTATTTTAGGCGTTTAGCGTAAATGCTACTAGCAGAAAAAGAAGGAGTCCACAAGATTTTCATCTTCTATTTGCTTTAAATATGCTCTAACTTGCTGTTGCTCCTTTTCATTAGCAACGGTTACTATGAGTTGGATATTTTGGAATGTGGCAAGTTCTGTAAAGGATTTTAGTAGCACACCATAAATGTCTTTGCCAATTTTCTTAGGATTATTGCAGTACCAATTAAATGAAATATTTTGCTCTAAAAGCAATTTCGCAATTGTTTTACCCTTAGTACCTGCCCCCCAAATGGCTATCTGTTTTTCTGGTTGGTGTTCTAATTTTAAGAAATAATGTACTTTAATGTCCAAAAAGTAGTTCTGAGCGTAATGTTCACTCGTTCTTGAAGTTCGCGTGCTATAATCACGCCATTTTAGTAAGATTTCATTACAAGGAATCACCTGCAACCCATTCTCATAAAACCTAAAAGCGAGGTCATAATCTTCTGGGTATCTATTTTCGTTAAATGCACCTGCGGAATCTAAATCAGTCCTATGCACCATCCAACAAGGGGAGGGGATCACGCACTCTTTATATAATTCTTTAAAATTAGTACCGTTGGCGGTAAGTTTATTCAGCCAATTTTGGTAGCGTAGGTATCCATTGCCAATACCATCTTTAGAAAAGTACTTTACCTGCCCTACCGCTAAATGCCCCTTACCATGTTTTTGTAGCGACCGTATCATATGCGCTAGGCGAGTAGGCATCATAAGATCATCAGAATCCATTCTTGTTATATGCGTCCCTGTGCTTATTTTGTATGCCGTTCTTAAAGCTGCTATAATTCCTTTTCCATTATTTGGGTAGGTTTTAATTCTAGCATCTTTTGCTGCCCAAGATTGTACCAGTGCCAAACTCCCATCGGTGGCATGGTCTTCTATAGCAATCAATTCCCAATTTATATAGGTTTGGTCTATTATAGATTGCAGGCAGGCATCTAAGTAAAGTACGGTATTTTTATAGGGGAGAAGGATACTAATCAGAGGCTTCATAAATTCTAAAATTTTGCTTGGTAAGTTTGATTATAAATTAAGGAACAAGCGAGTAGCATATAGTTTTATAAAGAATGTATTTAATTTTCAAAAATACTTCTTTTACTTAAAAAAGGATGTTATATTTGCAGCCGCATTAGGAGAAATGGCAGAGTGGTCGAATGCGGCAGTCTTGAAAACTGTTGAGGGTCACACCTCCGGGGGTTCGAATCCCTCTTTCTCCGCAGAAAGCCCTGTTAACTCAATGTTGACGGGGCTTTGTTTTTATATTGATTTCTTGTCAATATTTTGATTTAGCTTAATCAGATTAAGTTAATAAGGATCTAGCTCTAAGGTTGAGATACCTTAGGATTTAGTGAAAATTGATGTAGATCTAAATTCGAAAAAAGTTATATTTTTTTATGGTAGAAAGTTGATTCATGATTTAGCGACATTCTATTCTCCTAATTTCTTTTTGAATTGCAGTTATAATGTGTACTGGCATAGCTAATTCTTCAGCGATCTTCATCCATCTTAGAATCAATGAATGCACTTCCTCAATAATTCCTTTTGGATTTTTAATGACAAACGCTTCCGCAATTGTGAGTACGTCTTTTATCGTAATCTCACTACGCTTCCTGTTAATAGACAAAGCCCTAGAAACTGTTTTAAATGTTAGTAGCGGGTTGAGCGCAAAAGTCAAATCATATGCTGGGGCTAAATTCCAACTATCTTTTTCTTTATTATAGATAAAACTATGGTTCTTCAAATGGTCGTCTACGTTTCTAAATACAACATTAAACACCATACGCTTAAACAACTGTTGTAGGTCTTTATGAGGCACTTCTAATCCTAAGGCTACTTTAAAAACGTTTTCATAAGATGAGTTCTCTGGTTGGCTTTTAAAGTCCCAACCCGTTAAACCCGCTACGGTTAATACATGTTGCTTTTCTCCGTTTTGTCTATCATATCTAAGTGTTGCAAAGTGCTTATTTTCTATCAGCTTAGACTGCATCATATCAATACCTGCTTCTTGTGCTAGCAAATAATAAGCGTATTCTACTTTTTCCTTGTTGTAGCCATCGCTATTGTCAAGGTGTAGCTTGACTAGATAGTGGTTGTATTCGTCGCTAGTTTCTCTATCACCTGTTATAATTGCTCCTATTTCCTTATGTTCTGAGATTAAAATTTTTGGTCTTGCGCCACCTGCAGAACTTCCTATTTTAAAAACGTTTAGCAATGATAATTCGTCAAGGGAAGCACCGGACGTATCGTCCTTTAGCTTTAAAACCTTTTCTAAAATGCTAATAATATCATCAATGTTGATAGAAGTGGTGTTTGGCAGCTCTTTTACAGGTTTATATTCAAGTGCTCCCATACCACGATCTGCTACATAAGCCAATTGTTCTAATGGTGTCACTTTTTGGATACCTCTTGCTGTTAGCCATTCTTGAAAAATGATGTTACCAAAGGTATCTGGTAACGAATCGGCTATCATTGGTGGTAAGCCCTGAAAGGTATCTTGTTGGTATTCCGTGAATACTTGCGCTGGTTTGGTGCGTTTAAAAATAAATGGGAAGAGTTTTGAGTATTTACCAGATTCCAAAAATTCAGGGTTATATTGAAAAAAAGATTTGCTCTGATCTACATCATAGGCTAGTTTCCCAATCTCTTGGCCAAATGCAATTACATCTATAATTTTATCTCTTGACATCTATTAATACAGTAAAATATCATTTTGATCAATATTAATCTTATCTATTTCCTTGGCAATAGATTGTAATAACCCAAAATGATTTACTACTTTTAAAACGTTGTCTAGCGTTGCATTTTTACCATTCTCAATGTTCTGAATGGTGGTGCTAGAGACATCAAGTACTTCGGCAAGTTCATCTCTAGAGAGTTCATTTGATTTACGAAGTGCCTTACACGCCTCGCCAATCTTGACTTTCACATCTTTTATTGTAGTTACTTCTAACATATTATACCAATATAATGGTTAAATATAGGTATTTTAATTATTATTTACCATTATAATACTAAATATATTATTTATAGGATAGCTATTATAAACTTTACTTTATGAGAACAGAATGATTCAATCTTAGTGAACTTTCGAGTAAAGTACCAATTTTTAGTACTTATCTCATAAGTTTACTATAAACACCTATCCAATAAGAAAAATAAAATTTGAACTCATCTACAGCTATTTAAACTCCCAAACTTTTATTAAAAAGGGGCGAATTCGGTGTCACTAAATTTTAAGGGGCGTTTTAAGCCTCATAAACCTCAAAAAATAAGATTTTGGATAGTTCCTATTTCTCCGCAAAAAGCCCCGTAGAATTAATATTTACAGGGTTTTGTCATTAAGGTTTTGAATTGGGTTTTGAATTTATTTTATTTATTAAATTTTTATTTTTCACTCCTTTTATTTCCCAGAAGCTGACATACGCTTCATAGTATCAAAAAATGCCTTGTAAAAAGCATCGTCCTTTGCATAGAGTCTATACAAGTCCAATTCTTGTTTTCTCTGTTTAGACATGACATCGTCTAGTATCTTTTTAAATGCTAAATCTTTGTTTTGTTCGTCTAAATTTGTTTCAACTTTAAGCTCAAAGTCGGGATGTGCTTGAATTGATTTTGCCAAACTTATAAACTTAATTCTTTGGTCATCGGGCGTAGCCTCCCAACCTTGAAACCAGCGTTCATTAAAACTATTAATGATCAAATCTAAAGGGTCTTGTTCTTCCTCAATGCCATGAGCGCCCCTTGGAGTAGGGTTCTGAGGGTCTACAGTTGCTTCTGAATCATCTAAACCAATGACTTCATTTAACCGCACTCTTTCTAATCCGTACGTAGTTAAATCAACAGAACTCAACAATTCATCTAAAGCATCAATTTCTGAATCTACGATAGGCAATTTGGGAATTAGAAATTTTAAGAACCAAAATAATTTTTCCCAATGGAGTATTTCAAAAGGCAATATAGAAGCTATTTGCCCATAAATTTTAACAAACTGCTTTGCCTTTATTTTAAAATCTGCTTTATCATCATGCTCTAGTTCTAGAATATTTTTAAACCGTTCCGCTGCTCGTTCTATTATGGGGCTTAGTATTTGAGCATCTTCTTTGTTAAAGAATTTAATATTGAAATCTTCAACATCACTCCATTCATAAACGCCTACCTCATCTAAATTGTCTTTTAATTCATGTAAAACATTTACATCGGTGGCTTCGCTTAAAGAAGTTGCTGTATAGAATGGGTCAAAAGAATTTTTAATATCATCGGTAGAATTAAAGAAGTCTAATACAAAAATATCCTCCGTTTTCTTTCCTAACTTGTTAGCCGCTCGGTTTAATCTAGATAATGCTTGTACCGCTAAAACTCCTTGTAATTTTTTATCAACGTACATTGCACATAATTTTGGTTGGTCAAAACCAGTCAGATACTTATTTGCAACTACAAGAATTCTATACGCATCATCATTAAATTTAACGCTTGTATCTTTCTCTGCAAAGCCATTCATGCCAGCTTCAGTATATTCAATGCCATCTACTGTTTTTTCACCAGAAAAAGCAATTACAATTTTAAACGGATTACCCTTACTATCTAATACCGCAGATAACCCTTTATAATACCTAATGGCAGATTCTATACTTTGGGTAACAACCATAGCTTTCGCTTTTCCTTTAAGCTTTTTTTGATTTACTATTTTAGGAATAAAATGGTCTAATATAATTTCAGCCTTTGTATTGATAGTTTGTTGATGCTGTTCTACATAAGCTCGTAGTTTTTTCTGAGCTTTAGTAGAATCAAACAACGGATTATCCTCAATAGACTTTTCTATTTCATAGTAGCTTCGTAACGTAGTATAGTTTGCCAAAACATCAAGAATAAAACCTTCTTCTATAGCCTGTTTCATAGAATATAAATGGAACGGTTTAAAAGTGCCATCTTCTTGTTTTACCCCAAATTTTTCTAATGTTATTGGTTTTGGCGTAGCTGTAAAAGCTAAATAAGAAGCATTACCTCTCATTTTACGAGATTGCATTGCCTGCACTATTTTATCTTGTGCATCTATAGCCTCTTCATGAGATTGTTCGCCCATTGCAGTATTCATACTGTCATGAGCAGAACCACTTTGGCTACTATGTGCTTCGTCTATAATGACTGCAAAATGCTTGTTACTCAAATCGGCTATACCGTCAATAATAAATGGAAACTTTTGTATGGTAGTAATAATGATTTTTTTGCCTTGTTCTAAACTGTCTCTTAGTTCTTTAGATGAATAGGCTGGTGCAATTATATTTTTAATTTCAGAAAAACTAGCAATATTTTCACGAATCTGTTTATCTAGCAATCTTCGGTCTGTTACCACGATTACAGAGTCAAATAAGGGCTGCTCTATGCCTTTACTGCCTGGTAAGCTATTATTTTCAGGATACGTTTCAATAAGTTGGTAGGCAGCCCAAGTGATAGAATTAGATTTGCCCGAACCTGCGGAATGTTGTACCAAGTAGGTTTGCCCAACACCTTTGCTACTAGCATCTGCAATAATTTTACGCACCACATCCATTTGGTGGTATCTGGGGAAGAATAAGGTTTTGCCTTGTAGCGGGTCTTTCTTTTTACCATCTAAGCGCACAAAATGCTGAATAATATTTGCTAAACTTTCTCTCGTAAAAACCTCATTCCATAAATAGTTGGTTCGGTGGCCAGTTTCACCTTTTGTAATCTCTGGGTTGCCCTTGCCACTATTGTTGCCTTTATTAAAAGGTAAGAAGAAGGTATTTTTACCGTCTAATTTAGTGGTCATATACGCTTCGTTCGTATCTACAGCAAAATGTACCACGCAACGTGCAAAATTTAAAAGCGGTTGTTTGGTGTCACGTTGGGTTTTATATTGGTGCTGCCCGTGTACCTTAGCGTTTTGGCCTGTCCAAGCATTTTTTAGCTCCATAGTAACAATGGGTAGGCCATTAATAAACAATACCAAGTCTATTTCTTCTCTTGGGTTGTCTTTACTATATTTTAATTGTCGTGTTACACTAAAACGGTTTTGATCAAAATTATTTTTTACTTTTTGGCTACTACTTGCCAAGGGTAATTGGTAAAATAGTGTGAAATGAGCATCGTCTACTTCTAAGCCTTTTTTAAGCAAATGCAACACGCCGTATTTTTTAATCATACGGTCAAAGCGGTTTAGAATTTTCAATTTCCAATCGCCTTGTTTTTGTAATTTCTCTAGTTCTTTTTTTTGGGTGCTTTCTAAAAATGACCAAAAAAACTGTTCGTCTAGTGCAAATTGCGCATTAAAATTAGAAGCTTGCCCAATATAATAGCCTTTGCCAGCCCTGTAGATTTCTGCTTGCTCATTAACTGCGTCTACTGTTGTACTCCCTGCCTTAATTTCTTCTAAGCAGCTACCTGTTAGTAATTTTTCTATGGCGGCTTCTAAGGCTTGTTCGTTGGTTTGGCTATGCATCATAAGACCCTTTTAATAATGTATTTATCATTCGCTCTCCATGTTTCTTAATTTGCTCTTCTTTCCATCCTTCTTCTTCTGTTAATTTAAACATGAGTTGCATTTTTATGCTATCTGTATTTCTATCAATGTTAAAATTCTTTTGTTTTGCTTCAGGCATATTATTTGTGAAACGAGAATTTTTTGAACTACTCATTAAACTTAAATTTCCAAAATAATGTAGCTCTTCACCTAACTCTCTATTATTATCTGGTGGTGTTTGCGGATAATGATGTTCTATGGAACTTTTAAAAGTAAAAGTAAAGCTTCGAAATCCTTCAATATCTCTCCACAAAATATAGTCCAAATAGTTAAAAACGAAGTTTTCAACAGAAGTTCCTTTGTTTAATTTGTTCAAATCTAAAAAAGAAACATCTTTCTGAATTACTACCTTTTCTTTATTAAAAATCATATAATAGTCAAATAATTCGTTACCATTATTTATATATCTACCAAACAAAAAGGATTCTGCTAATTCTTTTAAATAGTCTCTATAGCTTTCTGAATCAATATTGTTTGCGTTTTTAAAAACGTATAACAAAGCTGCATTTAACCAATGTTTATAAACCATTGTTGGTGTTGATACATGAAACATGGAAAGCAACATAATAATTTCTTGATTTACCTTACTATCTTCTTCTTCCTCACCAAAAGAATTAACATAGTTGACTCTATTATCAGCATACCATTTCATTCTTTTTAAACTCCAATCCTCTTTATCGCCTTTAAACTCTCTTTTTAATATGAATTGGTCAAAAAGATGCTTTGTTTTAAGTAAGTTAAATCCGAAATTAATTACAAATTGTTTTCTTCCAGGATTACTTAAGGCGTAATATGGCTTAAAAAAATCGAGTAATCTTTTGTCGTCTAAACTAACTTCTCCTATATTTTTAATTTTGGATGATGCATCCTCTGTGCGAGTTTGTATTTTTAAAACGTGAAGTAAAAAATTTTGAAAATTTACTACTGTATTAAAACGCTCTGGCGCATCTTTATCGTGATTTTTATTTAAGTTAAAATCAAAATTAGATTCTGTAATTTCTTTAATTGATAGTTCTGTAATTTCTTTAATCTCTCCATGATTCAGTTTTAAATGTTCCGCAACTTCCTCTAGAGACCTACATTTAAAATCATTCCATTTATTTTCGCCAAATATGGCTTGGCGCTTGTCAACTGAAAAACCATATTGTACATACCTTTCCATGTCTGAACAAGCTTCCCAAATGGTATTAAAGGCAATAGACAAATCTTTATCTGATTCATCTTTTAAAACCTCAAGCATATTAGCTTTCAGAATTTCATGTTTTTCAAGTTGCTCACCACGATTATTCATTATTTCAAAATAATGATTTAAGTCAGTCTCTTCAGGAACAGCGACACGTACCACTTTAACCTTTTCAGTTAAGTATTTATAAAAAACATTAATTGTCTCCTTCTCAATCAATATTGTCTTTATTGTTTTCACAATATCTTGATATCGTTCTTGAATATTGGTATTATATTCTTTATTTGAAAAATAGCTTCCATTGAAATCTTGCTTACAAATATGCTCTAAGGTTTCAGTAGATTTTTTTCTACTATAAAAAGTTAGATTCAAATTATAATCAATGGCATCAGTTATTTTACCGAGACTAGTATTATGTAAAGCCGCTATTAATAAATTAAGAGTTGTTAATCTTTGCTGACCGTCAATAGTATCGTAAAATATCTTACCGTCTTGCTCTCTTTTATTTACGACTAAAGTGCCTATATAATAGTTGTTTTTATTTTTACTAGAATCGAAAGCAAAGTCAAAAATATCTTGAACTAATTGGTTTACCTGGCCTTCGCCCCAAGCGTAATTTCTTTGATAGATAGGGATACTGTAAATATCACCATTTAAAAAGAGTTCTTTTATAGAAAATGTTGGTATACTATCTTTCATTAACATAGCTCAAATTTTCAAAAATTGTAGTTAACTCGGTTACTTTAGTAGCTCTAATATCTTGCCTATTTATAGCATCTATTTTAATGTTTAAAAAGTCATTTGGATTTAAAGCTTCCTTTATTCTTTTGAATACAAAGGGATGATCAATCGCATTATTATCCATAGTAGCTAATTGCACATTTTGATGTGACAACCTTACTTTATAGGCCCATAAAAATATCTTTTCTATTGCTCTATCTATCTCTGCCAAACCAAACTTGTCTGTATAAAAAATAAGCGCACATTTAAAAAGGTTATAAACATATTTGTCTCCTGTTCTATTCTTTCCTTCGTAAATTTCTAATGTGTTCATTATCGTTTTGGCCGTGCCAATTGGGCTTATTATATTTTTTATATCGCAAATCATGTTATTATAGTGATGTATCATTTCAAAAAACCGTTTTCCATTTATGATAATCTGATCTAATTGAAAAGGGTAAGGCATGTAGTTTTTATCTATATTTCGGTTATAATCTCTATTGTAACCTTGAATGTAAAAATGACTTATTCTATACATTGATGCAAACGGATAAGGCTCTTCAACATTGGGGCTTATTCCTTTAAAAACAGATATATCATTTTTTGTGAATTTACGGGCTGATTTACCATTCGTCCAATTTCTAATTCTATATAAATAGTGTTCAAAAAGTGACTGTAATCCTTCTTGCTCTATATTTTCCCAAGTTTTGATAATTTTTGTTTGCGTTTCTTCACTAACATTATTTTGCATTTCTCTCAAGTGAAATGCTTTTAATAAATCATGAGGTGCTAAATCTAAACCACGTGCATTTTGAGAATCAAAAAACTGAAATGCTTCTGATATATCTTGTAAAACTACTTTTACAACTTGGCATCTTTGATAAAAGAATAAGATTGTTTCTACATCAAAATCTTTAATCCTTAGTGCTATTTCTCTATAATTGTCTCTCAAATTCTGCTTAGAGATTTGATTAGAAATACCAAGTGTATCAGCTAAGTCTAATTTTGGGATGCCTTGGTATACTTTTTTAACTGCTGCGTAAAGTGTTGAATTATTCTCTACTGCCAAGGCAATAAGAATAAGTGTTAAAGTGCGTTGTTGCCCATCTACAACATTCAGTATCCCATTTTCTTCTTGGTGATATACAACAGTACCTAACCTATAAGCAGGTTTTGCCTTAAAGGTTATTATATCATCTAATAATTGATGTATGTTGGTTAAAGACCATTTATAGGGTCTTTGGTATTTTGGTATTTTAATATTGGTTAACAACAATTCTTTTACCGAAATAATTACTGGTTGGATTACCTTCTTTGTATCTAGAGGATTTTTAGTCATACACCAATTCATTTTAACTTTATAATTAACGGCTTCTGTACAAGAATTACTTGCATCGCCTAGGATAACTAAAACATCACCTCTTAAAGTTTTATTACTAAAATTATAAAAACGATAAATGATGAAATTATCTTGTTCTTAATTTTAGAAGCATCATACTCAATAAAATCATTAAGTAACTGATTAATTTGCTTTTCTTTCCAAACATACGGTCTTTGATATTCAGGTGTATGAAGTTGACCTGTTATAGAGGTGCCTTGAATAGGATTTGTGGCACAATTTAAAAGTTCTTCTAATGTGCAACTTACAACTTGTAAAGCTGGTCTTTTTGGCACTGTTATGTGTCTCGATTTTTCACTACTATTTATTTTCATATTCCAACGTACTTTTCTAATTATTCTAAAATAGAACAAGTATTTCCTTTATAAGTGCCCAATTAGTGGTTTGTAATTTTTATGAAATGTAGCCTCGTAGAGTGGTAGTAAAAAATCTAATTCTTTAGGAAAAATAAATATATTTAGCTTTAATTGAAGTTTTAAGGGTTTTGCCCAATGCAATAATTGCATTGCATTTTCTGTAGTGTTCTTATATCCCAAATGCGCTTTCAATCTGTTGATGATTGTACCTTTACTTCTTCCAACATACAAACAAGTGGTATCGTTATTAAGCGTTTTTTTCAATGCTGATTTATTATTTTGGTTTAAATTTTTGTAGGCATCTCTAATAACTTTCGCCTCTCCTTTCTTAAATTCAAAAAAATAAATACACGGTTTGTTTTTAAAATTTTGCCTAAGTGGCCTAATCAAATTATCGAACTCTTCTATAAGTATTTTTTCGCTTAAATGAAAATTAGGAATCTTAAGTAACTCAGTATTAATATCTAATATATGATGTTCATAATTAGCTAACTGGGATAAATTCTCTTCTAAAGCTGCATTAGCTTGTTTTATTATATTTGTAGCCTTTTCGCCCATGTTAAAAAACCTTTACCTTACCCGTTACCACACTATTTATCAAACTACTCTTATACTCTTTTAACTTCTCGATTTCTTGCTGTTTTAAACCAATAGCAGTCTCTATTTTTTGCGAAACTGTTTCTATATATGTTGAAATTTCTTTTTGTTCTGAAAGTGGTGGATAAGGAAATCTTTCATTTTTAATAACACCCACGGCTATTCCTGGTTGTGCTGCTGACTGCGATAACCTATTAAAATTTGCGACTTTAATAGTTTCCCCCAACCACAAAGTATCTTCTTTATTTATAGGATAAACTACTACTGCATGTTCTGTTGCATAAAATTTCCCCTCTGCATAATTGACATTTCCACATAAAGCGCCTTGTCGACCAATTAATGCATAAAGGCCTTCATTAGTATAATTTTCTGAATATGCTCTAAATCCATTTCCGCCATAAACTGGATAACCTTCTAATTTAAAATCTTCAGAAGATATAAATTCTCCACTTTGTAAATTAGATATGAATTTTAAAGCTTTTACCTCCCAATGCTCAGGAATCTCCCCAATCCACTCCACACCAGAATCTTTCAATTTCACGCTATCATCTAAACCACGTGTAACCGCTTTATGTATTAAAATTTGTTTGCGCTCTTTTAGTAAGTCTATCTGTTGCGCTTTTATGGCAATAGCATCATCTATTTTTGTGGTTTTATCATCTAAAAATAGAGCAATCTTGGTTTGTTCTGGAAGTGGTGGAACCCAAATGCTAGTTTCTTTTAAGACAGACTGTGTTATACTGAATACTTTGACTCCTTTAACTTCTTTTCGTATTTGATTTCTAAAAGAGGTAGAATCAAATACAAATGCTAAAAAAAGCGATACTATTTCAATTTTTGGTCTTGCTATGACTGTGTGATATCCTGCAAAGGTTCTATCACTAGACTTCAAATGAGTAAAATTACCTGATCCTTCAATATCTTCTGATGTATCTGCAAAAACAAAATCTCCTTTGTTTAAAAGCGAATTTGGATTAGTAATCAAGTGTTCTTTATTTACGCATTTTAGTTTATTTTTAGATGTATCTAATTCAAATCCAAATTTTGAATGAATTTCACCATAATTCACGCAGAAAATTCCTTTGCTGATTAAATTTTGTTTTGTAATTGTTAAACCTTTACTCTGATTAAGGACAAACTTGAATTTCTTTACCTCCCAATGCTCAGGAATTTCTCCCAACCATGCTACACCAGAATCTTTATAACACTCATAGCTTCTACTACGTTCGCTTACTATTACAGCTTTTTTCATCTTACTTTTTCTTTTTAAGCTGTTCTAGCATTTGTTTTTCAGTAGGTAAATACAGCTGGTATTTACTAGCTAAGATGGCTTTGTTGTTTTCTGGTAAAGCAAATTTTACCATACTTTGGTTTTTATCTGCGCATAACAAAATGGCTATAGTTGGGTTTTCTTCTTTTTGTTTTTCTACTCTGTCATAATAGTTAACATACATTTGCAATTGCCCAATATCTTGATGCGTAATTTTATGTGTTTTTAATTCTACCAGAACAAAGCATCGCAACAATCTGTTGTAAAAAACCAAGTCTATAAAAAAGTCATCGTCTTCTAATTGTATGCGTTTTTGCCTAGCAATAAAAGAAAAGCCATTGCCCAACTCTAATAAAAAAGATTGAATATTAGTAATTAGCGCTTGTTC
>Ga0115565_10000712_pt1 | contig 28346 bp, 27 predicted proteins | sample COGITO_mtgs_1105_FD_87199 | JGI IMG/M metagenome (GOLD analysis project Ga0115565, IMG submission 87199) | Pelagic marine microbial communities from North Sea - COGITO_mtgs_110530 | ecosystem: Environmental > Aquatic > Marine > Epipelagic | place: Germany:Helgoland, sampling site Kabeltonne... | reverse complement strand
GTTAATTAGTATAAGTTCACTTACTTTTTGGAGTTGAATGTCAGAAGTAACTAGAGGCAAATCTAAATACAATGCAGTCGCTATTATTATACTATCTGGTAGTTTTGTGTTGTATGTTTTTCTAACTCTAATAGTTTCCTCTTTTACAGCGTTAGTTATATTTATAATTTTACATTGATTCAGAAAATCTTTTATAATAGTAATATCTTCTTGTTTAATGTTTTTGTAAGCTAATAATTCTAATTCTGTAATAATTGAAATGTATAATTGTTTTGATTTAGTAATTCAGCTAAAGTTAAATCTCCATTTAATAAGTAAAGAATTATATTAGTGTCTAAAAATAATTTATTCCCACTCATTTCTTAATTCATTTTGAATTTCTAAAGCATCTTTTTCAAATTTAATTTTACCAACATATTTATATACATCAACTCCTTTTGGTGTAAAATCTTTGGAGATATTTTCTAATAAATTTTTAATGTTTTTTTTGTTATCTCCTTGCTTTATTGTCAAAACCATAGTTGTGTTTTAAAAGTTTTTAATAATAAGATAAATATACTAATTTTTAATTATATAATTTTAAGCCAAAGAAATTTCTTTAATTCCGAATTCTTTAATGGTTTCATCTTCTAACTCAACAAGAAGATTTCCAGAAGCAGAAATTCCAAGAATAATTCCCATAAACAAAACATCCTTGCTATTTTTAAACATAGTTGGGATGTTTTTTTTATATAATACTTTTAAATAATCGTTTTCGAGTTCTTCATATTTTTTTGAAACTAAAAGCTCCATTTTTTCTTTAATTTTTTCAATTAGTTTTAAAAGTAGATCATCAAGATTAAAGTTAATTCCTTTTATTTTTTTTAAAGAAGTTACATTTTTTAGAAATTCAGGAAATTCAGTTTGATTTACATTAAGCCCAATTCCAACAATCGAAGAATAAATTTTTTGACTTCGGATGTTATTTTCAATTAGGATTCCACAGATTTTTTGATTTGCTGACATAATGTCGTTTGGCCATTTAATACTTGGCTTAGGAATTTCTTGTTCTAAAAGCACTTCAAAAACTGCTAAACTTATAGCAAAGTTTAGGTATTTTTGATGCTGAATATTTAAATCAAAATCGTTGATAAAGACACTTGTAGTAAGGTTTTTATGTGGTTCTGAAACCCAAGAGTTTGCTTGTTGTCCACGCCCTTTTGTTTGCTTGTTAGTGGTTACAACTGTAAAGTTTTCTAAGACAGAATTCTGAGCCAATTCTTTTAAAAAAGAACTAGTAGAAGCAATGGCATTAAGTTTGATTAATTTCAACTGTTAAATAATGTGTAAAGTAGTTCAAAATTACACATAATACTCGCAAAATTATAATAACTTTGCAAAAAATTAGAGAAGACAATTAATGGCAAAAAAGCAAGTAAATATAGACGAATTAATCTCTTTGATTATAAAAGGTATCGATGATGTAAAAGGAGAAAACATCCAATTACTAGATTTAAGAGAGATAGAAAATACGGTCTGCGATTATTTTATTATCTGTTCAGGAAATTCTAATACGCAAGTAAATGCAATTTCTGGATCTGTACAAAAAGTAGTAAGTAAAGAAATAAAAGATAAGCCTTGGCATATTGAAGGGCAAACAAACTCTGAATGGATTTTAATGGATTACGTAAATGTAGTGGTTCATATTTTTCAAAAGCATGTTAGAGATTATTATGATATTGAGAGCCTTTGGGGTGATGCAAAAATCACCGAAATTAACCCAGTTTAATCCTATTCATTTTATAACACATGAGTGATAAAAATAAAGATAAAGACAACAAATCTAATTTACCAAAACTTAAATTTAGTTCTTATTGGATTTATGGTGTAGTTTTAATAGCAATTATTGCTGTCCAATTTTTTAGTAGTGGAGATTTAGCCTCTAAAAGTATTTCAAAAAATAAATTTGATGAAATTTTAAGAGACAACGATATTAAAAAAATTGTTGTTTTAAATAAAGATGTTGCTCAGGTTTATTTAACGGAGGATGCTTTAAAGAAATCAAAACATAAAGAATTTACAAATTCAACTTTTTACAGACCAGGTTCTGCTGTTTATGAATATAATTTTGGAGACCAAAGTAACTTCGAAGAAAACATAAATAAAGCAAAAGAAGAAAACCCTGATTTAATTGTAGATATAGAAAACAAGGAAAGAACAAGTGTTTTTGACGCTATTATAAGCTTTTTACCATTCATCATTTTAATAGCTATTTGGTTATTTTTTATGAGAAGAATGTCTGGAGGAGGCTCTGGAGGTGGAGGTGGAGGTCAGATTTTTAGCATCGGAAAATCGAAAGCTAAATTATTTGATAAAGATACCAAAGTAAAAACTACATTCGAAAACGTTGCTGGTTTAGAAGGAGCAAAAGAAGAAGTTCAAGAAATTGTAGACTTCTTAAAAAATCCAGATAAATATACTTCTTTAGGAGGTAAAATACCAAAAGGAGCTTTATTAGTTGGCCCTCCAGGAACAGGTAAAACCTTATTAGCAAAAGCGGTTGCAGGTGAAGCTGGTGTACCATTTTTCTCTTTATCAGGATCAGATTTCGTAGAAATGTTTGTTGGAGTAGGAGCCTCTAGAGTTAGAGATTTATTCAAACAAGCAGCTCAAAAATCTCCTTCTATTATTTTTATTGATGAGATTGATGCTATTGGTAGAGCTCGTGGAAAAAATAGTATGACAGGTGGAAATGACGAACGTGAAAACACACTAAATCAGTTATTAACTGAAATGGATGGTTTTGGAACGGATGTAAATGTTATCGTTATTGCTGCAACCAACAGAGCAGATGTTTTAGATAGCGCCTTAATGAGAGCAGGTCGTTTTGATCGTCAAATTTATGTAGACTTGCCAGACATTAGAGAAAGACAAGAAATTTTTGAAGTACATATTAAGCCTTTAAAAATGGCAGATGATGTAAATATTGAATTTTTAGCACAACAAACACCAGGTTTTTCTGGAGCAGATATTGCAAATATGTGTAATGAAGCTGCTTTAATTGCTGCAAGACAAGGCAAAAAAGCAATTCATCACCAAGATTTTTTAGATGCAGTTGATAGAATAGTTGGTGGTTTAGAAAAGAAAAAGAAAAGAATTACACCAAAAGAAAAAGAAGTAATTGCTTTTCATGAAGCTGGTCATGCAACCGTAAGTTGGATGTTAGAACATGCAGCACCTTTGGTAAAAGTTACCATTGTTCCTAGAGGACAATCTTTAGGAGCAGCTTGGTATTTGCCAGCAGAAAGATTAATTGTGCAAACGGAGCAAATGTTAGATGAAATGTGTGCTACCTTAGGAGGTAGAGCTGCAGAGAAAATCATCTTTAACAAAATTTCTACAGGTGCTTTAAGTGATTTAGAAAAAGTTACAAAACAAGCCAGAGCAATGGTTACAGTTTATGGCTTAAATGATAAAGTTGGTAATATTACCTATTATGATTCTACAGGAAACGATTCTTTCGTAAAACCTTATAGTGAAGAAACTGGTAAAACTATCGATAAAGAAATTTCTAAAATGATAGAAATTCAATATGAAAGAGCCATTGAATTATTGTCTAATAATAAAGAAAAATTAACTGTACTTGCGCAATTACTTCTAGAAAAAGAGGTAATCTTTAAAGATGATTTACAAAAAATCTTTGGGAAAAGACCTTTTGAAGATGATATAGAGGTTGGCGAAGTTGTAAAAGAGGAGAATGTTCCTCCAGTTGAAGAAGTACCTGAAGCATAATTTTTTAGAATGAATCTTTTTAAAAAGTTTTTTAACATTCCTGTTAAAGAGGATACAGAAATTAAAAGGCAAGAGGTTAAACTCTCTCTTGACGATCTTTTTGTGCACAATTTTGTAAAAAAAGGAGGCAAATTTTTATACAGTATCAACAAACAGGAACTTATTAGTAATTTTAAAAAAGTCATTGCAGAGAACAATTGGAAAGATATTCATCTTTTAGATGCCAGATTAAATTTTTTATTCGATAAAAAAAGTATCAATACTGTGTCTTCATTTAACGAAGACACAGTAATTCTTACTACTTGCGAACATTTAATTGCAGAAAATGGAGATATTTTATTTTCATCAAACCAATTAAAAAGTATACGCTTAAAAGAGTATCCACAAAATTTTATTGTTTTTGCTACTACAAGTCAGTTAGTTAAAGATACAGGGCAAGGTTTAACAGGTATTAAAACTAAGTTTAAAAGTAGTTTGCCAACTAATATTACTTCCGTTAAAAATTACAACATCAATAATAATGATGATAATTTTTTAAACCATGGAAACAATAACTCAAAAAACTTATATTTGCTGCTGTTAGAAGATTTATAATATGCGCAACCTTTTAAGAAGGATTTTTTCTGGAATTGTTTACATTTTAATTTTTGTCTCTTCCATTCTTTTTTCACAAGAATCCTATATCGTATTAATTACCATATTTGGTTTTTTATCTATTTGGGAATTTTCTAAGATGATAAAAACTAAAAATTACGCTGCTTATATATTTTTTCCAGTGGTTTTATTCTTAATGCTTAAAAGGCAAGATAGCTTTGCAATTACAGGTATTTTAGCTATCACAATTATATCTTCTTTATCTTTAGTTTATCAACTTTTTGCAGAAAAATCGGTAAAGTTTTCTAACGATCGATTAAAATTAGGGGTTACTATTAGATACATTATCTTTTCGATGTGTTTTTTGATTTTACTACCCTTTCATAATAATGGTTTTCATCCTTATTTAATGATTAGTATTTTGTCCATTATTTGGGTAAATGATTCTTTTGCATTTTTAATTGGTAAAAACTTCGGGAAAAATAAATTATTTCCATCAGTATCACCAAAAAAAACCATTGAAGGTCTATTTGGAGGTTTGGTTTTTTCATTAATTGCAGGCTTGTTAATCAGTAAGTTTAATTTAGATTTCTCTCTTTTAAATTGGTTAATTATTGCTGTGATTGTATCTTTAATTGGTACTATTGGAGATTTAGTAGAATCAAAATTTAAACGACAAGCAAACATAAAAGACAGTGGAAATATTATGCCAGGACATGGAGGTATTTTAGATAGGTTAGATAGCTTGTTGTTTGCTGCACCATTTGTATATTTGTATATTAACTTTATTATTTAAAAATGATTCGATTTCATAAAGAAGGCTATAAAATTATAGTAATTACTTTTATAATTGTAGTTACGATTATATTTTCGGCTGAAAGATTTATTGATATTTTGTGGCTTTCAAAAACAATGCAGGTAATTGCAATTGCCTTTTTAATTATTGTATTGCAGTTTTTTAGAAATCCAAAAAGAGTAGCAGTTATTGATGACAACACAATAATTGCGCCTGTAGATGGTAAAGTTGTGGTAATCGAAGAAGTTGAAGAGCCAGAATATTTTAAGGACAAAAGATTACAAATATCAATTTTTATGTCACCAATAAATGTGCATGTTACAAGATATGCTATGAGTGGGCTTATAAAATACAGCAAATATCATCCAGGTAAATATTTAGTTGCTTGGCATCCAAAAGCTTCTACAGAAAACGAAAGAACTACTATTGTAATCGATAACGCATCTATTGGAGAAATTTTATACAGGCAAATTGCAGGAGCATTGGCAAAGAGAATTGTAAATTATGCTAAAGAAGGAGAAAAAGTATTGCAAGGCACAGATGCAGGATTTATAAAATTTGGATCTAGAGTAGATGTTTATTTACCTTTAGGAACCAAAGTAAATGTAAAATTAGGAGATAAAGTAAAAGGTGGTGTCCAAGTTATCGCAGAAAAATAATATAAATTTAAACGAAGAGTACAAGGCAGCTTTTGATAAAATATCAAAGTTAAAACAAGCACTTGCACCAGATATTATGCTAAAATTTTATGCTTATTATAAGCAGGCAAATTTTGGTAATAAGTCTATTTCTAAAAGTGGCTCAGATGTAAGAAGTGCTTTTAAGTTTAATGCTTGGGTTCAATTAAATGGAATGAGTTCTGAACAGGCAAAAAAAGAATATATAGAATTAGCGAATTCAATTTAAAATCTATGAGGAAAATAAAGGTTATTTTATTTTTAATGTTGGCTGCAACTTTTATATTTACATCATGTAAATCTGAAATTAAAAAAGAAGATACTAAAGAAAATCCAGCTGTTGAAACCAAAAAAACTACAGCACCTTTTGCAGTTTCAAATGCTGAAAATGATATTAATTTTGTTGCTTATAAAACTACAGAAAAAGTAGGTGTTAATGGTTGGTTTACAAAAGTAGCTGTTCTTTCTGGAGGTGAAGGCAATTCTGTTAAAGAAGCAATTCATAACACTGAATTTTCGATTCCTATTAGTAGCTTATATACAAAAGATACAAGCAGAGATTACAAAATAAGAAAAAATTTCTTTGGAATGATGGAGAATACCAGCATGCTTTCAGGGAAATTAATAATCTCTGATGATACAAATGGTACAGCAAAATTAACCATGAATGGAGAAACAAAAGACGTGCCTTTTACTTACACAATTGTTAATAAAACTTTTACTATGAATGCTACAATTGATGTTAACGATTGGAATGCTGGAAAGGCATTAGCAACTTTAAATAAAGTTTGTGAACTTTTGCATACAGGTGCAGATGGTATTTCAAAAACTTGGAGTGAAGTGGCTTTAAATATTACTTCAACATTTTAGATTTTATTATAGTTTTAAAGAAAATCCGAGTCAAAAACTCGGATTTTTTAAATTTATACATTATTCAATGCTTTTTTAAGTGTTTCAAATCGGAAAGAATAGCCCTTCTCTTCGATTTTTTTTGCTGAAATTCTACTTCCTTCTAAAAGAATTTTAGACATATCACCAAATAATAATTTCAACATAAAACTAGGTACACAAATGCCAACATAAGGTCTGCCAATACTTTTTGCTAATACTTTAGAAAATGTTGTGCTTGTATGATGTTCTGGTGCAACAGCATTATAAACGCCAATTAAATTACTTTCAATAGCTTGTATATACATCTTACATAAGTCATCAATATGAATCCAAGGCATGTATTGTTTTCCAGAACCTAAAGGCGATATTATAGGCAATCTCATCTTTTCTAAAGCACCACCTTTTTCAGACAGTACAATTCCAGTTCTTAAAATAGTAACAGGTACCTTTAATTCTTCAAATTGATGTGCAGCATTTTCCCATTTTTCGCAAACTGCTCCTAAAAAATCTTTACCAACTTTGTCAGTTTCTGTGAAAATTTTATCGGTTGTAAAAGCTCCATAATAACCACTGCCAGAAGCAGAAATAAAACCTTTTAAGTTGATGTTCTCTTTTTTAACAGTTTCAAAAAGTAAGTTAGCACTTTCAACCCTGCTATCAATAATTACTTTTTTTCGCTCTTTTGTCCATCGTTCATCAGCAATTCCTGCACCAGCCAAATGAATTATATAATCTGTATTTTCGAATGCTTTTTTATCAATAGTTTTTTTCTGAAGATCCCATTGATATTCATTTTTTGCATCAGGACTTCTTGTAAGTATTGCAACTTCATGATTTTTATCAACTAACATTTTTGTAAGTCTGCTTCCTACTAAACCTGTACCTCCTGTAATTAAAATTTTTGCCATACGTAAAGATAAAAAAGAAAAATCTTTTTTATTGACTGTATCAATAGATTAAATTAATTTAGATAAATTATTATTTAAAGCGATAGTTTTAAGATATTCAGCATTGTACTGTAAAAAGGTCAACAACACTAGTAATGTGAGTTATTAACTTGTTATAACACATTTTTTTTAAAATATATTAGTATCTACTCAACAACACTATCAATTAAAATAGTAATTAAATCGATAGCAGCTTGTGCTATTTTTGTTCCAGGACCAAAAATACCAACAGCACCAGCATCGAATAAAAATTGATAATCTTGTGCAGGAATTACGCCACCAACAATCACCATAATATCTTCTCGTCCGTGTTTTTTGAGTTCTGCAATAACTTGTGGCACTAAAGTTTTATGACCAGCAGCCAAAGAAGAAATGCCTAAAATATGTGCGTCATTTTCTACGGCTTGTTTGGTAGCTTCTTGTGGCGTTTGAAAAAGTGGTCCAATATCTACATCAAAACCTAAATCTGCATAACCAGTTGCCACCACTTTTGCACCTCTATCATGACCATCTTGCCCTAATTTAGCAATCATTATTCTTGGACGTCTTCCTTCTAACTCAGCAAATTTATCCGCTAATTCAGATGCTTTTTTGAATAACTTATCGTCTTTTATTTCTTTACTATACACACCAGATATGGTTTTAGTCACAGCTTTATGTCTACCAAAAACAACTTCTAACGCGTCAGAAATTTCGCCTAAAGTGGCTCTGTTTTTTGCAGCTTTTACGGCTAATTCTAACAAATTTTCTTCACCAGATTTTGCAGCATTGGTTAAATTTACTAAACATTTTTCAACTTCGCCAGTATTTCTATCGGCTTTTAATTGATGTAAACGTTCAATTTGCGATTTTCTTACAGCTTCATTATCAACCTCTAAAATATGTAAGGGATCTTCTTGTTTTAATTTGTATTTATTCACACCAACAATTACATCTTTTCCGCTATCAATTTTGGCTTGTTTTTTTGCAGCAGCTTCTTCAATTCGCAATTTTGGAATTCCCTTTTCAATAGCTTTGGTCATTCCTCCTAAATCCTCAACTTCTTTGATTAATTCCCACGCTTTGTTGGCAATATCTTCCGTTAATTTTTCAAGATGATAACTTCCAGCCCAAGGATCAACCGTTTTTGTAATCTGAGTTTCTTGTTGTAAAAATATTTGTGTATTTCTGGCAATTCTTGCAGAAAAATCTGTGGGTAAAGCAATTGCTTCATCCAACGCATTTGTGTGTAGACTTTGTGTACCACCAAAAACTGCAGCCATTGCTTCAATAGTAGTTCTGGCAACATTGTTAAAAGGATCTTGCTCTGTTAAAGACCAGCCACTTGTTTGGCAATGTGTTCTTAAAGCCAACGATTTTTCGTTTTTTGGATTGAACTGCTTCACAATTTTTGCCCACAACATTCTTGCTGCTCTTAACTTGGCTATTTCTGTAAAATGATCCATTCCAATCGCCCAGAAAAACGATAATCTTGGCGCAAAAGCATCAATATCCATTCCTGTTTCAATACCTTTTTTGATGTATTCTAAACCATCTGCTAACGTATACGCTAACTCAATTTCTGCAGTAGCTCCAGCTTCTTGCATGTGATAACCAGAAATAGAAATCGAATTGTATTTTGGCATATTTTTGCTGGTATATTCAAAGATATCAGCAATAATTTTCATAGATGGAGTAGGAGCATAAATGTACGTATTTCGTACCATAAACTCCTTTAAAATATCATTTTGAATAGTTCCTGATAACAATTCTGCAGCAACTCCTTGTTCTTCTGCAGCAACAATATAAAATGCTAAAATGGGCAAAACAGCACCATTCATAGTCATAGAAACCGACATTTTATCCAAAGGAATTTGATCGAATAAAACCTTCATATCTTCTACAGAATCGATGGCAACTCCTGCTTTACCAACATCACCTTGCACACGTTTATGGTCAGAATCATAACCTCTGTGTGTAGCTAAATCAAAAGCTACTGATAATCCTTTTTGACCTGCTTCTAAATTTCTTCTGTAAAAAGCATTGCTTTCTTCTGCAGTAGAAAAACCTGCATATTGCCTTATTGTCCAAGGTCTTCGAACATACATTGTGGAATATGGACCTCTTAGGTTTGGTGCAATTCCTGCTACGAAATCTACATGTCTAAAGCCTTTCGCTTTTTGCTTTACGCTTTTCGCTAATATTATTTTTGAAACATCTTTTCTACTCATTGTCTAAACGTTCTTTTTCAACTGTTTCAGAAAGTCGTTTTCTAACAATTGGAGTGATTAATGTTTTTATATGTCTTTGTTTTACAAAAGGATACAATTCCAAATCTTGCTTCATTTTATCAGCTTTATTAATTTGCATATTTGTACCTAATAAAACAATTTTATTTGCTTTGAAATTCTCTTCCTCTTTTAAAGCAGATTCACTAATTTTTCTTTGGATAATTCCTGCTTTCAGTTGATTTAAAAATCCACCAGCCTTTTCTATTTGTTGAAAAATAACTAATGCTTTTTCTGCTAATTGATGTGTGATTGTTTCAATATAATAAGCACCATCTGCAAAATTTTGCGCTTCTTTTAAGTAACTTTCTTCTTGTAAAATTAAGAGTTGATTTCTCGAAATTCGTTCTCCAAATTCATTTGATTTATGATAAATTTCATCATAAGAAACATTAGCAATTGTGTTTGAACCTCCCAAAATTGCACTCATACATTCTGATGTAGTTCGCAACATATTTACGTTATAATCATAAATAGTTTTGTTACGTAAACTTGGTTGTGTAAAAATATGAGCCTCTATATTTTTTACATCATACTCATTTAAAAGTGATTCCCATAAAATTCGGAAAGCTCTTAATTTAGCGATTTCGAAAAAGTAATTACTACCTATTGCAAAATTAAAGTGAATTTTAGAAGCAACTTCTTTTCCAAAATAATTTAGATATTCATTTGCATGCGCTAAAGTATAGGCTAATTGTTGCGAAATATTTGCGCCTGCATTTTGATACAAATCTCCAGAAACTGAAATGCAATTATTTGCTGACGAAACAATTTCTTTTAATTTTTGATGATCTTCTTTTAGGTTTGTAAACCAATTACCAACCTCAGTTAAACTCCCAATAATATCAGTTTGGAAAAAAGTGTTTTCTGTATCACAAAATTCAGCAAGTTGGGTTTGAAAATCGGAATCTAAAAAAGTGAATTTGAAATATAATAAGGTTTTACCTGGAAATCCTTTTAATAATCTTTTAGGATTAAATGGTTTAGAGGCTTTAAATTGAATAGAATTTGCACCTCTTTTTAAAGCGTTCAAAGCTAAAGAATTTGCTATATTTTCGTCATCAACAAAAATAATTTGACAAATGTTGTAGCCTTTTTTTGGTAAGTTTATGGGTGTATTTGTTCTGTCTTCTTTAGTGTAAAAAGGTTTTACAGTAATGCCTTCATCTGTTTGCCAAAGTAAGGTTTCATTATAATCAGCTCCTTTTAAATCTACTTGAATTTTTTGTTTCCAAGCATTTGCAGATACAGATTCAAATTCATCAAATAGAAAATTGCTCATTATTTTTTTAGGGTATCAAATTCAATTATATAAATATCTTCGTTTTCCTTTTTCATTAAATATTGTTCTCTTGCAAAACGCTCTAACTCTAAAGAATCTTGTAATTTTTTGATGGTTTCTTTATCCTTCGAAATTTTATTTTCATAAAATGAAATTGTGCTTTGTAAATCATCTATTTCTGCATTAAATTTTCGATGAATTAAGTACGAATTTTCATCAAAAAAGAGCATCCAAATAATAAATGGAATTAAAATAATTACAAAAATATTTGTAAGAATTTTAAAAACGGAATTACTTTTTAAACGCTGAAAAAAACTCATTATAAACGTTCATTTATAACACTTCTAACCACATCAATTGCAACAGTATTATGCCTATCGTTAGGAATAATAATGTCAGCAAAATTCTTTGTGGGCTCTATAAATTGCAAGTGCATTGGTTTTAATGTATTTTGATAACGGTTTAAAACTTCATCAATATCTCTGCCTCTTTCTGTAATATCTCTACGAACTCTTCTTATTAAACGTTCGTCAGTTTCTGCATGTACAAAGATTTTAATATCAAATAAATCTCGTAATTCTTCATTATTAAAGATAAGGATTCCTTCAACAATAACCACTTTTCTAGGATGTGTTTTCAAAAAGTCTTCTGTTCTGTTGTGCGTTACAAAAGAATATACAGGTTGCTTAATAGTTTTTCCTTTTTTTAAATCTTTTAAGTGCTTTATAAGCAACTCAAAATCTATGGCTCTTGGATGATCGAAATTTATTTTTGTTCGTTCTTCGTAAGAAAGATTATTGGTTTCTTTGTAGTAAGAATCTTGCGAAATTACACAAACTTCATTTGTTGGTAATTGTTTTACAATTTGATTTACAACAGTTGTTTTTCCACTTCCAGTTCCACCTGCAATTCCAATAATGAGCATAAATTTTTGATTGATTTGTTTTAAGCTACGAAAATACTAAAGATTTTACAAATTTATAAAATTATTAACCTTAATCCCTTTTGCCTTTAAATCAAACATTAAATTATACAAACCAAAAAATGTTCTGTTCATGTAAATAAAGTGTTTAGATCCTCTACTTGCGTTGTAAGATCGCAATTCTGTGTTTTTCGAATATCGCTCACCAAATTCAGCTATTTTCCCAAAGAATTCTGCATCAGAAAAATCGAATTCGACTTTATGAAAAGGTTGTGTAAATATTGATAACATTTCGTGAAACATGGATTTGAAAAACTCGTATTCCTCTTTTGGATCTTCTTTTCTTAAAATATCTAAATCGAACATTTTTTCCACAAAAAGTTTTTCATCATCTAAAGTTTCCTGTCTTGCTAAAACAAAATACGGATTGTAAAAATCTAAAGGAATAATTTTCATGCAACCAAAATCTAAGGCAATTAATTCACCTTTTTCAGAAACTAAAAAGTTTCCTGGATGTGGATCTGCATGCACTTTTTTCAAGTTATGAATCTGGAACATATAAAAATCCCATAAAGCTTGCCCGATTTTATTTGCCTTTTCTTGATCGGTATTTGTGTTGGTAAATTCGGATAAATGAATTCCCTTCATCCAATCCATGGTAATAATTTGTTTGGATGATAATTCTTTGTAATATCTTGGAAAAGCCAAGTTAGGAATGTGACTACAAGCGTCTACAATTTCTTGACTTTGTTTTACTTCTAAAAAATAATCTGTTTCTTCTAATAATTTATCTTGAACCTCAAAAAAGTATTCATCAGAAGTTTTGCCTTTCATATTAAACATTCTAATTACAAAAGGTTTTAACATTGCTAAATCAGATTTTATACTATCTGAAACTCCTGGATATTGAATTTTTACAGCTAACTCTTTTCCATCTTTTTTAGCTTTATGAACTTGTCCAATACTTGCAGCATTATAAGCTTTTACATCAAACTCATCATAAATTTCTGATGGGAATTTACCAAAACTCTTTTTAAAAGTTTTTAAAACCAACGCTTCAGAAAGTGGTGGAACAGAAAATTGCGCCAAAGAGAATTTTTCTACATACGCTCTTGGTAAAATACTTTTTTCCATACTTAACATTTGCGCCACTTTTAACGGACTTCCTTTTAAGTCTTTTAAGCTATCGTAAATGTCTTCTGCATTGTCTTTGTTTAGTTTTTCTCTTGCAGTTTCTTCGGATTCTGTAATTTTATTACCATAATACTTTAAATAATTCACGCCTACTTTTGCACCAGTTTTTACTAGTTTCGTAGCTCTTTGAATTTTTGTAATCGGAATTTTGCTTGCTTTTTTCATACCTTAATCCGTGTTTTTTTGAAACTTTTCTTTGTAAACAAACTTCCCTAAATCAAACACGTTTTTTAGGAATTTGTTTTCTATTAACTCGAAACTGGTATTGATTGATTTTTCTATAAAAATATCGGTTTTTTCAAAAGATTCTGATTCATCTTCTAACCAAAATTTAATGGTGATAAGCATTTGAACCCAAGAAGATTGGTTTATAAAACCTGATTGTACTTTCTCTAAACCATCAATTGGTAAAATACTTTCCGACAACGCTAAACTATCTACAAATTCTATAAAACTTTTCTTTAAAGTCGATAAAGTTTTGTAAGATTTTAGCTGATTTTTGCATCCTTTTAAAACCACTTTTACATATTCTCTGTTGAGTGTTAAATTCTCAAAAAACGTAAAATACAGGCTTAATAATTTGTTTTTTCCATCAAAATAAAGAAATTCTTCACTTTCATTTAAAACCTCTAAAGAATTTTGAAATAATTCGTTAAAAATGGTTTTTTCAACTTTTTTTAACGATTTAAAATGTTCGTAGAAATTGTCTTCGTCTAAGTTTACTTGTTCGCAAAAATCACTAACATCATCAGGCTTCGATTTGTGTTCAGAAACCAAATCCATATATAAAGTTAGGATGTCTAATCTGGAGCTATTTTTCTTTTTTTTCATCTTATAAAATCTCTTACAAAAATACGAAACGTTTGGTTGTTAAAAGAAAATGCGTCTATATAAAAACAAAAAACCAAGTTAAAATTTAACTTGGTTTTTCTAATTATAATCGATGCGTATTTTATGCAAAAACTTTGTGAAATCTCTTTTTTCCTTTTACAAAATGAGCTTTGTAAGTTTCTAAAGTATCAAAAATTAAATTTTGTTGATTCTCTAACAATTGAACACCACCTTTTAACGCTTTTTCAGTAACCTTTTGCCATTGACTAGCAATTGTAATTGTTTCTGTAACTACCTCCTCTGTTGTGTTTAAAGCGAAATCATTTGCTTTATTCAAAGATTTTTTAGCAGTATCTACAGCCTTATTTACTTTCGCAGTAATTTTTTGAGTATCTATTTTTTTTGTTTTCATCATTGTTTTTTTAAATTTTTAAAATTGTCATTTATAATTCTGATATCAAAATCAAAATAGCTAAAATCAAAGTTTTTTAAATTATTTACCTTCCCAATTTTTAACAGCTTCCATATCGCCTTTTAAAGCTAATTTTGCTTGTGCTTTCCAGCCAGATAAATCATAAATTTTTGCATTAACGCCTGCATCTGTTAATAATTTACCCATATCTTTTAAAGTCATTTTAGCAATTTGTTCGTAAGAAGTTACGTTCAAGTCATTTAAAGACTTTTCTAAAACAGGTCCAATTCCTTTAATTACTTTTAAGTCGTTAATTACATCCGTTTTTTCAACCACTATTTTTTCTTCAATAACCACTTCTTTTTTTACTACTTTTTTCTTTGTAGTTTTTTTTGCTTTTGATGGTTTTGCGTCATCTAGCTTTTCGTTTACCGTGTTTAAAGCATCTTCTGTATACTCTTCGATTTTTTCTTTTGCTTCATCAATTGTAGAAGAAATAGTCTTTTTTAGTTTGTCAGACATTTTTTCTGCCTTTTTAACTAATTTATTGTTAGCAATTTCCTTTTCAAACTTCTCTTTCATTTCCTCAGCTTTTTCAACTAAAGGATTTTCTTTGACCATTTTCTTTGCGTTTTCCATCATTTTAGGATCATAACCTACCAATGTTTTTAAACGTTCTGTACTATTTTCTAACTGGCCTTTAATAGATTCTGCAGTTTCCACAACCATATTAATTTGTTGTTTCGTTAACGGTTCTGCTTTCTTTACTAATTTAGCCGTTAATTTTTGCCATTTTTCTCCTGTTTTTACAGTAGATTCAATTGCGTTGAAAGAAGCATCTATTAAATCGCTATTAATTTTTTTAACGATTGCTTTTGCCTTTCCTAACTTATTATCTTGTTTTTTTGACTTTTTAGTTGCCATGATATATATTGTTTTAAATTTATTTAATTTTGATATTGCAAACTTACAATACGCAAGTTACAAATGAGTTACAAACTATTTTTTGCTAAAAAAGTCTAACCCTTTATTTAATTTAGACCAAATCGTTTTCTTGCTTTTTTCAAGATTGTTAAATAATTTATCTTGTTTCTTTTCAGAAAATTCTAATGTTTTCTTTAAAGATTTAGCTGTAAATTCTTGTAATTTTTCTGCTTTATCAATTGATCTTAAAACTACTTTTTCTGTAGTTTCTAAAGCCATTTTATTTAATTTGGTTGTATTCATTTTTATGTCTTTTGCTGATAATGTTTTCATCTTTTTTTATTTTTAATTAAATTCTAATGCAAATTTAAACTATGGCAGTTGCAAATGAGTTACACTTTTGATTTTGAGATACTAATTTATAGAATTGATGTATAACATTAAGATATTAATTACACAAATTTCACAAATAGGCTTGAAAAATTCTCGACGCAGATTTCACTGATTTTCACTAATGATTGTTAAAAATTCGTCTTTGCGAATCACGCTTTTTTGCGTGATGAAGCAATCTGTTAGCTTATCAAAAACTACTTTTATAAAAAAGCAAAAATCGTAAAAAGTGATATTTAGTAAAATAAAACCGCAAAATCTGTCATTTCGAATTTAGGAGAAATCTTATAACAGTTCTTAATTCTGATTGTATACTATTCTTTAGTGATTTCACCTTTTGTTAAAAATACAAAACTGTCTTATCACTTTTAAAAAGAATCAACAATTAGTATAAATAAAAGTTACACAAATGTAAGTAATTCGTAAAATTCGTGTCTAAATTTTAAACAGGAAAGCACTCTAAAAACAACCATCTGCAAAATCCGTGAAATCTGTGTCCTTTTTTTATATATCAATTTAAATCAATATTAATCAAGAAATCGCTTCAATCTCTTTCAATAGTTTTTTTGTTTCAGGCAAAGGAGAAATCCCATATTCTTCCTCTAAAATAACCTCACATTTCATATAGGTTTTTATGGCTTGTGGTCTGTTGCCTTTTACAATATAAGCTTTCATTTGAATTCTGTAGGCATCTTCCCAAGTGGAATCTATTGCCAAAGCTTTTTGTGCTAAACGAATACTTTCTAAAGGATTTTCATCAACCAAAATTTCTGCTAAAGTAATATAAGCGCCTAAAATTAGGAGTTGGGTTTTTTCTCTTTCTTCGGATGTCCAATCTTCGTAAATTCTGTTTGGTAAATACGAACCTTTATAAATTTCTATGGCTTTTTTGTAGGCAGTTTTTGCTATGGAATTATCATTTGTAAAAGCTTCATTCCCAATTATAATGTATTTTTCAAGCGCTTCCACATCAATCCAAACCTTTTCTAAATCAATTTGATAACTCACACCTTGCCTAATAATAAATTCGGGTTCAGTTCTAGAAGGTCTTTCAGGTTCTAATGCTTTATGAATGCCATGCAAAGCCACTTTAAAATCACGATCGTTCCAATCTTCCCAAAGACCGTCCATAATTTTTTCTTTATGAAGCGCATATCTTTGTCTGTTGGAAACTAAATATTGCAATAACTGAATGGTTTTATCTCTTCCCCATTCTTTAGGATCTATTTTTTGTTGATTTCTCCAAACTACAAAATGTCCTAATGTTTCAATGCGAATGGTTGCATTGTCATAAAAGGAATTAAGTTCATTTAATTGTTGAAGAAAGTCTGACATGGAATCCTTATTTTTTATTGATGGTATCCATTTTTGTAGAAAGTTTTTTTATTTCTTCGGATAAACTTTCTATTTGATTTTGAATTTTATTGAAGTCAGCTCTTGAAGCATTTCGCCATTCATTAATCTGTACTTTTTCTGAAATTTCTTCGCCAAACGTGTTTAATTTATCTTGAATTTCATCTTGAAAATGTTCAAACTGTTTTTTAGGATCTTTTAAAGTATCTCTTAAAACTTTTGGCCCTACATCTTTGATGGTTTTCCACATAGAAAGGCTTTTATCTAAAATACTTTCTTGTTTTTCTTGAGGTTCATGCTTGGTAGCTTCTTCCGTTAATTCTGCTAATTTATTTTGCATAAAAGTAAGCGCATCATTAAAGTCTGAAAATCGTTTTTCATCTCCATCTTGAACGTGTGTAACCTTTCCTCTCCATTGTATTTTCGATTCGCCATTTTCTTCAAAAATTCGTTGCTGAAAACGAACCATAAAAGAGGCGTTTTGTTCTTGTTTTTTTTTCATAAGATTAATTGTTTAATCCATTTTATAAGGTGTTGTTTTTAATGCTTTTTCATATTGAGATGTTATTTCTTGTTGGCAATTCAATTTTTCAGCTATTTTTATCATAGAACTTATTTCCTTTTCTATAATTTTAGTGTTTGCTATACATTCCTTTTTGGTATTAATTCTCCATAAAATTCCATATCTATTAAGTTCAAATTTTTCAGGACTTAATTTTTTAAATTCACTTTTAGCTTTTTTAAATTCTGGAATATGCCCACGAATGCTAAATATTACAATTTTAGGTTTTAAGAAACTCACTTCAAAAAATATTTCCCAATTATCAAATTTTGAAAAGTAAATATAATCAATCATTCCATTTAGATGAATTATTGATTTTATACGATTATAAAATCCAATTCTTTTCAGTTCACTATATGGTTTTTCGTCATAAATTCGGTTATAATTCTTTCTGTTTCTTTGCCAGTCCCAATACCAAACACTCAAAATAAAAAGAGGAAGAAAAATTAATGTTCCTGAAAAGATAATAATTATCCATTTTAAGGATATTTTAGAATTATCAAATAATAAAAGTAAAATAAAAATAAAGCTCAAAAACCCTGCACTCGCAAAGTAACCCTTTTTAAGATTTGTTAAATTTAATTTAAAAAAATCACTCATTTTAAACTTTCTATTTTCGCTTAAAAGACAACAATTTATAGATTTTGCATTTTATCCTGGTTCTTTTTCAGAACCCACTTCATATCTTAATAAACCTCTAAAAGCATCATTTACAGAATTCCCTTCATACAAAACTTTATAAATTTCTTTGGATATTGGCATGTCAACTTTATATTCTTTAGCAAGTTCAACCACAACTTTTGCAGTTTTTACACCTTCTGCAACTTCATTCATTTCAGAAATTATTTGCTCTAAATTTTTGCCTCTTCCTAATTGAAAACCAACATGATGATTTCTACTTTTATCAGAAGAACAGGTAGCAACTAAATCGCCCATTCCTGCTAAACCATAAAATGTACGTTGTTTGCCACCCATGGCAATTCCCAATCTTGTTAATTCTGCTAAACCTCTGGTAATAATTGCTGCACGAGTATTATCGCCAGCATTTGCGCCATCACCCATTCCTGTTGCAATGGCAATTATATTTTTAAGAGCACCTCCTAATTCGCAACCAATTACATCCGAGTTTGTATAAACACGAAACAGCCCAGAACTAAAAACGTCTTGTAATTTTGAGGCGATTGTTTTATCAACCATGGCAATTACAGCAGCTGCAGCATTTCCAAAATGGATTTCTTTCGCCAAATTTGGTCCTGTTAAAACGCCTGCAGGATGTCCAGGCATAATTTCTTCAATGATTTCTGTCATTCGCATTTTAGTGCTAATTTCTAAACCTTTGGCTAAATTAATAATGGGCACCCAAGGTCTTATATGTGGTTTTGCTTCTAACAAAACTTCCCTGAAACTTTGTGCAGGAACACCCATAACAATTACATCTGCTTCTTCTACAGTTTCTTTTATAGATGTTGATGCTCTTAAACTTGGAGTTAATTTGGCATCTGGTAAATATTTTTCGTTGGTATGATGATCGTTAATTTCATCTACAGTTTCTTGATTTCTTGCCCATAGAATCGTTTTTGCATTTTTTGCAGTTAATGAAGCAACAGTAGTTCCCCAAGAACCACCACCCAATAAGCCTACTTGTAGTTTCATAAATATATTTTTAGGTCTCGTTTTCACGAGCATTAAATTTAAACGGAAACCATGAGAATATAACTCAAGGAATCTTTTTTAATTAATTTTCTAGCTCTTTTATAAATAAATTTCTTACTTCTTCCACATAAGAATCTATCAATTTTGGTTTCCATTCAGAGGTGTCAACAGGATCTAAGACAACCACTTCTATATGCGTTGGGCTAAATATTTTACTGCCTTTTGGCATGGCCATGTATGCATTTTTTATAATTATTGGTACAATTGGCACACCAGCTTTCATGGCTAAATGAAAAGCTCCTTTTTTGAAAACACCTAATTCTTTACTACCACTTCTTGTACCTTCAGGAGCAATGGCTACAGAGGTTCCGTTTTTAAGAATTTCAGCAGCATTTTTCATGGAAGCTAAGGCTTTCTTTTTGTTTGATCGATCAATAAAAATAGCACCCATCGCTTTAAATACTGGACCAAAAGGGGTCATTTCTAACTCCTTTTTTGCAATTCCTGTAACGTCTTTTCTCAGTAATTTTAAAATCACAAAAAAGTCTGCAGAAGATTGATGATTGAAACAAAAAACAGCAGGTCTGTGATCTTCTAAATTATGTTTTCCTTTTACATTAATATCCAAACCAGCCAATTTAGTTCCTAAATCTCCCATGCTAGAAATGGTTGCGTTGATGCCTTCTCTTTGAGACATGGATAAGGCACCTTTTACAATTCCTTTTAATGCTGATGGATATAAACTTGCTGCAGCCAACCCAGTTCTTAAACCATTTACCAAAGGTTTTTTCGTATTTTCTTTAAATCGAAGAATTTTCCAATCGTTTTCAAAAGCAAGTTGCGAAAGTTTATTATCAGGATTTGTGGCTATTGGGTTTCCTACTATTTCCAACAAAGGATAATCATCGATACTATCTGTATAAAAGAAACTTTTTGATAAATCGATATTATTTTTTTTAGCGAATTTTCGTCCAGCTCTTGCTTTTCCTTCAGACCAACACATTTCTGAAATTTTGCCTGTAAATTTCCCTTTTTTTACTTCCATTTCTGTGCAGAAAATGGCTGTAATTCCTAATTCATTTGCAATTGGAGTAACTTGATAACGAGTGGCAGCAGAAATAATAACTACTTGATGCCCTCTCTCTAAATGCGATGCAATTAAAGTTCTAGATTCTGGGTAAATTGTGGAGGCTAAATGATCTCTGTAAATTTCTTCTCCTAAATCCGTAAATTGTTTTTCTGAAATTCCTTTAATTCCTGTTGCTGATATTTTTGTTAAAATTTCAAAATCACGATTTCCAATAGCATACGCGATTAATGTTACAAATTGCGAAAGCAACTCTTTTGGAGTTGATTTACCACTTAAAAAACGCGATTTCACAAACTGTTTTGCCGAAAAATCGTTGATTAATGTTCTATCTAAATCAAAGAAAGCTGCAATATGAGGTCCTTTTTCATCTTCGGAAAGATCTACGGAAGTATATTCATTATTTGCTCCTGGTACTTTCTCATCGTCTGTATTTTCTTTTTTTGATCTTTTACTATTAAGCAATTCTAACTCTTGCAGAAAATGCAAACGATTGGTTAAATGATCTAAAAATTCCATCCAAATATCCAATCTCTTAAAATCGATATTCTTATCATTAGGAATTAATTTGCTATTTTTTGCAAGACGCAAAGCGCTAATTAAAAAGGGCTTGGAAACACTTTCTAATCTATTTATTCTATTTTTCCAATGTAATTCCTTTCCTTTAAATAAACAGAGCTCAATAAATTCATCATCTGTAAATTCGTCTTCTAAATCCCAAGATTGTAAGGTTTTACAAACCACTTTATTGGCTTCTAAATAAATTAATAACAAGCCTTTAGAGACAAATAATTCTTGTTTAGAAAGTAGGTTTTCAATATCGCCTTCTGGATTGTTGATAATGGTTCTCCAATTTTTATCAAATAAATTCAGCTCAGCTTCAATTTCCGAGCTAAATTGCGGTTTGTTGGTATAGAAAAATTCAAACTTAAATAAATTACGCAATCGCATTATTTCTTCCCAAAAAGATAAAATTCTATGTTCTTTTTCATCTTTTATTTTTACCAAAGCCATTTCTATAAAAGCTCTGTGATACAAATGTGCAGCTGCCATATTTGCATAATAAGTAGCTGGTAAAAATTCTGTGGATGCTAATGTGTATTTGGTTTTGTAACCTGCTTTATTTTTTTGAACAATGCCAGAACTTTTTAGTAAATTCAGCGCTTGTTGCACAGAGGCACCAATACTTTTTCCACGTTCAATAAGTACATCTTTTTTGCGTTGCTCAATATAATTCATCAATTTAATAACGCTGAACTCGATTTCTTTTTTTGTGAAAGCAAAGTTGTTTAGCAACAGATTACAAACTAAAGAGACTGTGGTTACTGGTGTTATCATGTTCGCTTTATGAATCAATTCAAAAGCAAAACGTGGCAAAGTATATTTGTCTGCATAACTGTCTTCTTCTAAATCTGGAATAATTGCATTTTGATGTTCACCAGCCTCAACAGGTTCACCAAAACGAATGGCTGCTTTGCCATATTCATTGCCTAATTTTCTAAAATATTTTACAAAAGCTTTTACATCTTCAGATTTTTTTTCGGTTCCTTTTCCTTCCTCTGTCATTTGTTTTACATCAGGAATCAAATCATACACAATAGAAACAGGAACGTATTTTATATTTCTGGTGCTTTCCTTTTCACCTTCCATAATGTATTTTAAAATGCCCATTTGTGGATAAACAATTTTACCCGTTCTTGAGCGAGTACCTTCTATATTCCATGTTAAATGATCGCCATTTTCAATCATGCAAGAAATATAATGCCTTAAAGCTGCTTTGTAAATCTGGTTTTCTTTAAAACTTCTTCTGATAAAAATTAAACCTGATTTTTTTCCCAATTGTTTAAAACCAGGAAAAGCCAAATTTATGCCTCCAAAAGTATACGGAATTGGCATGCCATATTGTGCTAAAGTGGTTACTAAAACTACAGTATCTAAATAGGTTTTATGTGTTAAAATAAAGGCAACCGAATTTTGGCGCATCAATTTCATTAGTTTTTTAATTTCCTGAGGATCAACATCTATCTTATTGTTATAAGCTTTGTTAATCATAAATTGAAATCCTTTTACAGACAACAAATTGGCAATTGGATGTTGCTCTGAGTACAATTCTGTAATATATTCAGCGCCTTTTTTTTGCACCTCAGCAAGATTCATTTTTTGTTCATCCGCGATTGAGACCAATTTTTCTTGAAAGTTCGCATTATTTATAATGTTCTGTAAATTGTGCTCCATATCTTAACTAAAAAAAAGATTTGTAAATTTTGATACTCCTTTTTGCTCCCAAAATTGTGGAAAAAACAATGTTTCCATTTTTTCGATGATTGATTTTTGCGCTACTTTTGCAGTATCTATATTCAAAGCATTTGCAACCGTTAATAAAACTGTAGCATTTGCACCCATTCCACAATGACTTCCAAAAACTTCCACATTTTTAATATCGTCTCTAAAAGTTTCTGCTTCCATGCAGTTTTTCCATGGAATTAAACCATCTGTTTTTGTGTAAATGCAGGTAATTGGCACTTTTGGAATTTCTTCTAACTCCTTAATAAATTTTAAATTTCTTTCTTTTAATTTTGTGCCTCTTACAAACTCCAACGTTTTAATTATTGGTGTTTTCATGTTTTTTACACCCCAAACAGGAGAACCTATTGTAATTAATTGCGCTACTTTTTCTGGGTATCTGTTGGCAATTATTTTAGCAAAAATTCCACCTCCACTCCAGCCAACCAAACTTACTTTTTCTTGGTGTTTTGCGTAAATTTCATCGAGTTTTTCAATCAATTTTGGTAAAGATTTAGAGTTAATCATATTCACACCTAAATCCCATTTATAGGTTTTAAACCCAACTGATTTTAAATATTTTCTTACAAAGATGGTAGAGTTATCATTCCCTAAATAAGGAGGCATCAATAAAATAGGTCTACTTTTTTCGCTTTTATGTTTTGGTATAAAAGGATACAACAAAAACATCGATGTCCATTCTGTAACAGCTCTAGTTTCTAATAGCACATTAAAAAGTGGAGGAGGAGGAATGTTGGCATTTATACGTTCGATATCCTCTTTAAAATTATGAATGATATTTAAAACGGTGTCTTTTTCAATTTCTTGAAATTCTTCGTTTTTATAAATATTTTCTAATAACAAAACCAAGGTTATATAATCTCTATCAGGTCCAAAATCTTCACAAACGGAAATACATTGATTCCCTAAAATTCTCAAGTTTTCTTTTTCTAGTTTTACTTTTTTTATAATTTTAGAAACCTGTTTATAATAAGGATGTCTTTCAAAACTTTTGGTAATAATTTTTTTTGCCTGTGGCAAAGTTGCACCTTGCGAAACTGCAATTGCCACTGCAAATTTTGTAAAAGCTGTATATACTATTTTGTTACTTTCCATACTTTAATTTTAGGCTTCGATATGTTTATGAAGCCAGTTTAACAAATCTTTTTCTACTTCATTTCTGTTGATTTCATTCAACATTTCGTGTCTGCCACCTTCGTATAATTTTAGGGTTACCTCTTGCACACCTACTTTTTTGTAGTTTTGAGCAACTTTTTTTACGCCTTTTCCCATTTCTCCAACAGGATCTTTATCACCAGAAAAAATATATATTGGTATATTTTTAGGCGTAATTTCAAACATTTCTAGTTTGTTTATTTTTTTACTTCCTTTTAAAATATCTCTAAAAACACCTAAAGAAAAATCTTCAATTCTTAAAGGATCAGCTTCAAATTTATCAACCTGTTTTTCATCGCTACTAATCCAATCTACTTTGGTTCTATTAGGTTTAAACTTTTTATTAAACTGATTAAAAAACAAATTCTTTAAAATTTCGTTGCTTCTGTGTTTGCCATTTAATTTGCTGAAAAAATCGGTACTTATCAAACCAAAAGAACCCAAACCTTTTATAAATGCGCCAGTTCCCGATAAAATTAACGCTTCTAAATCATCGCCATAAAGCGTAACATATTCTCTGCTTAACAAAGAACCCATGCTATGCCCAAACAAAATTATTTTTTTATTTTGATGTTCTTCTTTGATGATTTCTGTAAGTTTTCGCATGTCATTTATGGCATCAGAAAAATAATTTTCACCATCATAAAAACCTAAAAACTCGTTGTTTTTTGCAGATTTTCCATGAATTCTATGGTCGTTTGCGTAGACTTCATACCCTTTTTTGTTTAGCTTTTTTGCAATTGATTTATACCTTCTTGCATGTTCGCCAATTCCGTGAGCAATTTGCACAACTCCTTTAAGAGGAACGTTTTCTTTTACTTTCCATTGATAATAAAAAATAGTTTCATCATCAAAAGATTGATATGTATTTTTAAGTACAGACATTAATTATTTGCAAATATTTGTGATAAAAGTTTAAAGAATTTATCAGAATTTTTCTTTGTTCCAATTAATTTAATTCTTCCTTGAATCATTGCCTCATCAAGCAATAATTGTTTTTTGTGTAAATTGATTAAATTGTCATCATCAATTTCTATTTTTACTAAAGGCTTCGTTGCTTTTTTCTTGCGTACAGAAACCGTTTTTTCAGAAATATCTAATTGATAATTTACTTTATTTTCTCCTAATGTTAATTCAAAATCATAGATTCCTAAATGAATTTTTTTGATTTTTTCATCAGCATTTATAAACTTTTTTAAGCTTGTAAAAAAAGCTGTACTTTTAATTTTCTGCGGATTTGAAGTTTCTTTTTGCTTGCCTTTTGCTAAAATAATTTCTTCTAATTCGTTGGCAGCCTCTCTAATATATCTAGAAAATTTATCTGCATCTGGCATTGTTTTAGCATCCGAAGTTGTGGTAATAGAAACCAAGCCATTATAACTAAAAGCAGCAATGATCAACCCAAAACCATCTAAAACTGGTGTTAAACCAAAAATAGATAATATTTTATGACCTCTTAAATACAAAGGCATTTGTGGCCCAGGAACATTGGTAATTGTTACATTAAAAGGAGGTCTGTGAAACTCTTTAATATTGTATTTTGTGTACAAACCTGCAGCTAAATTTGCCAAACCAAAAGGCACAGCATCTGCCATTTTTGCCAATGCTTTTGCACCTATAGCTTTATGTCTAGTTTTTCCTCTATTGGTTTGTTCTTGAATATATTCTAAACGCTCAATTGGGTCTTTTATGTGTGTAGCAATTCTAACCAACATGTTAGAAATCTGATTATTCATTTCTTGCTTTTCACCTTTAACACGAATAGAAATTGGCACATTTGCCACTAAAGGTTGCACAGGTAATTTTTCTTTTTCGGCCAAATATTTACGAATTCCGCCAGCACAAATTGTTAAAATAATGTCGTTGATACTAACGTTCATTGTTTTACGAAGTGTGTTAATTCTATCGAAAGATAAAATAGCAGTTCCCCAAGTTCTTTTGGGAGAAACAGAATTATTGAAAATTGTATTGGGAGTTGAAAATGATTTTTTTATAGGTTTTTTTAATGTGAATTGTGTTTTTATATTTCCTTTGATAAACGAGAAAGCAGTTTCACTAACCAATTTTGGAATTCTTAACGGATCTTTAAAAAATGTTTGCGAGCTTTTTATTAATAAGCTTAATTCATCTGGCAATTCATCTGGCTCAAAAGGTTTTGGTTTGGGAATTTCTTTGTCTTTATCATTAAAATCTTTATCAAACAAAATACCCATAATTCCAACACCAGAACTGCCATCAATCATTACATGATGCACTTTGCAAACAATTGCTACAGAACCTTTTGGTACTTGAGAAACTTCATCTAAACCTTCAATAAAAGTCATGGACCATAAAGGTCTTCTTAAATCTAAAGGACTACTAAAGATGGAAGAAGTCATTTCTCTTAACGTTTTCCAATTGCTTGGATCTGGTAATTTTACTCTATTGATGTGTAAATCCAAATCGAAATTCGGGTCATCTACCCAATAAGGATAATCTAAATTCATAGGAACATTCAGCAATCGTTTTCTAAATTTTGGAATTAAATGTAATTTAGAAGCCACAATTGCTCTAAAATCATCAAAATTAAGAGAATCTTCTACAACTGTTAATGTAGCAATGTGCATAGGGCTTGAAGGCGATTCTGCATACAAAAAAGCAGCATCTGAACCTGAAACTTGTTTTATGGAATCGTCTAAAACATCGTCTAATAAATCTTTAATTATTTTTTTTGCCATTAAAATGTAATATTATGGATTTAAAATTGCGAAAAACACAGAATTACATCTCTATAATTCGCAACTCTGCAAGATAATTAAATTTAGCTACATTTTCTAATGATAAAATGCTGTTTTTCTTGTTTAATTTTAAAATGAATAGGAGGTGATTTTTTTAGGTTGATTTTTTTTTGATTGTATGATTTTTTTTGATTTCTGTTACGAAAATTGAAATTTAGTTTTGAGATAAAAGTATTTTAAAGCTTTACTAAAAAAGTTATCTTTACAGAATAGCAGTTGTACAAAAATTATCATATCATGTTGATTTTACGGGATATGTGTAATGAAAGTTGTTATATAACGAGTTAGCTGTAATTTCACTAATCGAGCTAAAAAAAGAGAAATTAATTAATAAGACTGGACCCTAGCCAAGATAAAAAAACAAACAAAATGAAACTACTAAGTTTTACTGGAACTAAAATAAACGAATATATTGATATCGACATAGATTTCAATACAGACTTATCAATATTAATTGGAACAAATGGGTCTGGAAAAACAACAGCCCTAAATATTATTCAAGCTTTATTACTACCTAAAATAGTTGATTTAATAACTATTCCTTTTGAGTCTATAAATTTACGCCTTGAAAACAAATCAAATATTTATAACATATCTGTTAATAAAAAGCAAGACTACATTAATTTTGATATATTAAATAATTTTGATGAAAAATTAGTTGAAACATTTAAATTAAATAAAGATTATATTGATGAATTCGATATTTATAAACTAAATAAAACTGATAAAAAGAAACAAGACTTTTATTTTAAAAAATTTATTAATGAGCAGTTTTTTCAATTTATTGATAAACTACCAAAACCAATATTAATTGGTTTAGAAAGAACAAATAATAATGTAAAAGAGGAATATAACGATTTTTTATTCGAAAGAAAATTATTCATGAGCAATGATAATAGAAGATCTTATCATAGACATAAAGATAATTTAGGTGTTTCTTCCTTAGAAACAGAGATGTTAGTTCAAAGAGCATATAAAAGAGTCAAATCAATTAGAGACAATTATTTTAATAAAGTAAACAAAGAATTAATTACAAGTTCTTTTGACTTTATAGACTTTAATCCAAATGATATAATTAATATAAATGAACTCAGAGAGAAATTTAGCCTATTAGAACAAAGGTCAGAAATAGAAGAAACCTTAAAAAATATAGGTTTTTTAGATAGTGAATTATCTCAAAAGCTTAAAGATTTTTTTGAGAAAATCAATACTTTAGTTAATAAACTAGATAAAAAAGACCAAAGTGTTACTATTGAATGGCTATTGAATAAATCACAATTTGATAGATTACATAATATTTTAGGTATTATTAAAGAATACAACATTAAGGCTGAAAAGATATATCTTCCCGTAAAAAAGTTTATAGAAATAATAAATTCATTTTTAAAGGATACTGGAAAAAAAATATATGTCGATGAAGTTGGAAGATTATTAATAAAAAAGCCAGCAGGTAGAAACTTAACTATTGATGAATTATCTTCTGGTGAAAGACAACTTGTTATACTTTTTGCTAATGTTATTTTTGCAAGATTTGATAAAAATTATAACTCTGATATT
>Ga0115565_10000710_pt1 | contig 28450 bp, 30 predicted proteins | sample COGITO_mtgs_1105_FD_87199 | JGI IMG/M metagenome (GOLD analysis project Ga0115565, IMG submission 87199) | Pelagic marine microbial communities from North Sea - COGITO_mtgs_110530 | ecosystem: Environmental > Aquatic > Marine > Epipelagic | place: Germany:Helgoland, sampling site Kabeltonne... | reverse complement strand
CAAATCCACGCACCCTTCGGGGAAGAGGAGGACGTGATTCCTCGTCACCGCCTCGTATTGGAGACGGACCCCCTTCCCAAGCCTGAGGGAGCGACGGAGCGAGTTCGGGAGGACCATCCTTTCTTTCCTTTCACGGGTACCAACACAAAAGCATGGATGCCGATCTTGCCGCGTCGTTCAGGAGGGAGCTTGAGACGCTCTCGTACAGGTACCACGTCCACCACCCGTTCGACAAGCTTCTCCAGAGCGGGAGGGCGACGAGAGAGATGCTGAGGATGTGGGCTGCGAACAGGTACTACTACCAAAACACGATCCCAAGGAAGGACGCAGCCGTCCTCGCCAACTGTCCCGACTCTGAGATGAGGGGGGTGTGGTGCAAGCACGTGATCACTCACGATCTGGACGGTGCCCTCTCGGAATGGCTCCTTCTGACGGACGCGTTGGGCCTGTCGAGGGAGGAGGTGATCCGAGGGGATCACGTCCTGCACGGAACGAGGTTTGCCTGCGATGCGTACCTCAACTTCTGCAAGGAGGAGTCGTGGAGAGACGGGATGTGTGCCTCCATGACGCACCTGTTTGCAGGAGACATACACAAGAAGAGGATCGAGTCGTGGCCAGAGAAGTACCCTTGGCTTCCCGACTCCGCCTTCACGTACTTCAGGCAGAGGCAGAGGACGCTCCCCTCCGAGGTGGAGGCAACGCTGAGAGCCCTCTCCAGTCACTACGCAAGGACTGAGGAGGGACTGGAGAGGGCGAAGGAGATTCTCCGCTTCAAGCAGGACGTGCTGTGGGGGATGATGGACGCATTGTGGACACACTTCTTCTGCCCCAACTGCGCAATGCCCAAGGAAGGGAAGGAGGAGGACACGAGGGCGGGCCTCCAGCCTCCCTTTCTCAGGATCCTGGGATCGGGAGCGGGGGGAGGGGTCCCCCAATGGAATGGAAGAGACGCGTGGAACCAGGAGGCGAGGGAAGGGATAGGGGCGAGACGGAGCCAGTGCTCTGCAGCGCTCTGCGTCAGGAAGGGAGAGTGGCTACTGATCAACTGCTCGCCAGACTTCAGGCAGCAGTGGAACGACCTCCTCCTCCACCACCCTGGCTCGAAGCTGGTGGGCATCCTTCTCACGGACGCGGAGCTGGATCACGTGGGAGGTCTCCTCTCCCTAAGAGAGAGCAAGGATCCACTCGTGATCTACGCCACACGGTCCATACGGTCCAACGTGGAGGCGACAAGTCTTCCATCCCTCCTCAGAACGTACACGTCTTTGGAGTGGAGAGACGACTACCCTGTTGAGGTGCGTTGCATCGCAACGAAGAGGCCAAAGTACTCTGAGATGGAGTCTGACGTCGTATGCCTGCTCCTTTCCGACAGGCTGCTGTACTGCCCTTGCGTCCCCACAGAAGAGGCGATGTCGTCTCTTCTGAACGAAAGGAAGAAGGGAGATGTCCTCGTGACGGATGGAACGTTTGAGACGGAGGAGGAGATGCCGACCGTGAATGGGCACCTCCCCGTCGCCAAGACGCTCTCTCTTCTCTCCAATTCAACTCCAACTCCTCCTCTCTCGACTCCCCTCTTCACGAGGCTGAATCACACGAACCGGATGAGGGAGGATCTGGCCGTGAAGGACGGGGACGAGATACAGCTCTGAGGGAGAGGATGCTCACGCAGGCCAGGAGAGAGCAAACCCACTGAAGGACGAAGAAGGACTCCTTGGGTACAAGCTGGATGCATGCCGCAACGAGGGATCCAGCCCCGTCCACAAGAGACGTCACCTTCCCGTACGATCCGTCCGCCTTCTCAGAGATGTCGGAGCAAAGGCAGATGGACACCATGGTGGAGGAGAGAGAACCGAAGCATCCCACTCCGAAGAGACAGAGGAGTGGCCAAGACGGAGAGGAGAGGAACGTGAGGACGAGGAGGGAGGCGAACGAAGAGAGGCATGCGGAGAGGTAGGGAGCCCCCAGCTCGAAGCAAGCGCCAGCGAGGAGCGTGCCGACCACAGAGGAAGCGTTGTAGACGAGATAGCCTGAGCTCCCTTTCGAGACGTAGGGAAGGAAGTCGGAGGCGAAGTACGAGGCAGACTTGAGAGAGGTCGTGGCGAGAACCAGGAAGAGGACGGAGGATGAGAAAGGAGGAGGAGGAGGACGGGGGAGGAGAGGGAGAGGAGGCGGAGACACGTCCTTCGCAGAGAAGGCGCAGTACGCGAGGCCGATCAGGAGGCAGAGGGTGGGTACCACGAAGGGAGCGGAGAGAAAGGAAGGAGAATGGAAGGCGGGGTAGAGGCAGCCGAGCAGATCTCCTACGTTTCCCGACAAGCTCCACGCTGCTAGGTAGAAACGATTCAGACGCTTCTGGTGGACGTAGGCGAAGGCGATCGGCCAGAAGCAGGCGGAAGGGATCGCATGCAACGTCCACGCCACGGGGTGACGAGTCCAGACGGAGAGTGCGAACGTAGCTGCGAAGAGAGGAGCGGAGATGCGGAGGATGAGGCGAGCGTTCCTCTGAACGTAGGGAGAGAGAAGGAGCATCGTGATCGAGTACGTACAGAGGAAGGACGTGAACGCGTACTGCTGGAAGAGGGCACCGCACGCCATGGACTGACGAGTGATGTGGGAAATGAGAGGGAGGGCGACCGAAAGGGCATACATTATATATTCGAGATGCAATGCAATGACAACGGTGGCGCAAGGACTGACGGCTCTCCTCCTGACGAGCGTCTCTCCTCTCACGACAGAGCTGCTCGTACCGGCGATGCTCTTCATGGGAAGGGACGCGTCGGAGGAAAGCGTTGCCCTCTACTTTGCTGTCATCGCCATCCTCCACATGCTTCACGGAGTCTTCATGAAGAAGGTAGGACCCACATACATGGCATCGTACGGATGCGTCGTCTACGCAGCCTCGAGCATCTGCATAGGAAGGTGGCAACTTGCAGGAGAATCCTTCCAGGTGGGAAGGGCGGTGCAGGCGGTCGGTGCGTCCGCATGCACGGTGGCAGGCTTCGGAAGAATCAAGGAGAGGATGAAGCCGAGGAGACACATCCCTCTCCTCAATTCGCTCCGCTCCCTCCTCCTCGTTCTCGCACCCATGGCAAGCCAGGCTGCGGTGGATAGGTACGGATGGAGGTCCGTGTTCAGTCTTATGGCGATCATGCCTCTGTCTGCCCTCTCCCTCCTCCTCTACGAGTCTCTGACGAGGGAAGGGACAGGGCCGAGAGAAGGAGGAAGAGGAGGAGGAGATAGGGAACGGTACAATCTCTCTCGCTTTCTTGCCTGGACAGCGGCAGACAGCCTAGGATTCGCAGCCATGATCGTGTGGGTTGCGTACGCACCCTTCCTCGTGGAAGAAGGGAACGTGAACGGCTACCTGTACGGTCTCACCTTCCTCGGAAGCTTCTTCGGACCCTTCCTCACCTTTTTGCTTTCGAAGAAGAGGAGGAAGGCCCTCTTCGTCGCCTCCTCCTTTCTCTCAACTGCATCCATGTTTGCGGAGGAGAAGTACACCGGAATGCTGCTCATGAACACCTTCCGATCCTGCTCGTCCTCGATCTCTCAGGCGGAGGCCCTGCTCTCCTCCCCGGTCGGAGGATCACCCGTCCAATGCTTGAGGATGGCGGCCGCATCGGCGGCGATACTGATCTCCATATCCGCCCCTGCGGACATAGTCATGATCGCCTTCTCTGCTACCTCCTCCGTCTGCGGTTCGCTCATCCTCCTCCTCCTAAAATGAGGCGAAGGAGTGGAACAGAGACCCTAAATGAGAGTTCCACGCTGGCTCGTCGCAGAGCTGACCTACAAGTGTCCCCTCCGATGCGCGTACTGCTCCAACCCGGTCAACATCTCCTCCAAAGGAGAGCTCTCCACGAAGGAGTGGCTGAAAGCATTCGAGCAGGCGAGGGCTCTCGGATCCGTTCAGCTCGGTCTCACGGGAGGGGAGCCCCTCATGAGACCAGATCTTCTCGAGCTCGTGCGAGAGACAAGGAAGATGGGATACTACACCAACCTCATCACCTCCTCGATGGGATTGACAGAAAAGAGGTTGGACAATCTGAAGGCGGCGGGGCTGGACAGCGTGCAGATCTCCTTCCAAGCGGAGCAGAGGAACCTCAACGATTTCCTTGCCGGTAAGCAGAGCTACGAGCACAAGATGAAGATGATGAGGGCGGTCAAGGAGAGGAACATCCCTCTCACTCTGAATGTCGTCCTCCACAGGCTCAACATCGACAGGATGTCGGAAATATGCGCCCTCTGCGAGAGCATGGATCCTGACTACGTGGAGCTGGCGAGCATGCAGGCGCATGGCTGGGCGAAGGTGAACGCAGGAGTCCTCATGCCGACTCCTAGGCAAGTAGAGAGAGCTCAAGCTGCGATCGCAACCTACCAGAAGAGGAGCAGATCGTCTGGAGAAATCTTCTACGTCCTTCCAGACCTGATCGAGAGGAGGGCAAAGAACTGCCACAACGGATGGGGAGAGATGTACATCTGCATCAATCCTCAGGGATCGGTGACTCCTTGCCTCTCCGCTCTCACGATACCCGAAGTGAAGAGCAAGGTGCAGAACGTGAAAACGGCATCCATCCAAGACATCTGGGAAGGACCCGTCTTCAAATTGTTTAGAGGAAAAGAGTGGATGAAAGATGAGGGAGCGAAGAACAGCCCCAGGAGACATGTGGAAGGGAACGGATGCAGGTGCCAGGCGTACGCTCTGACAGGAGATGCTAGAAACATGGACCCAGCCTGCTCCACCTCCTCTCATCACGACTCATTCTTGGAATGGATGAAGGACACGTACGAGTCAGAGAAGAAGGAGATACGACCAAGAACTTTACAGACAGCATAATTCGGTACAAGTATTTTTTTTTATGTGCTCAAGTGGTAACAAAACAAGAAGAGCATGCTCTGGAAACAACCATTCGCTACAGTCACAAGGTCTGGGTTCGAGGTCGTAGGGTACGCGATGACGAGGAGCAAGTGGACCTTGCCTCAGCTGTCCGTCCAGCGCTCCGGATTCGAGATCACGGGGTATGCGATGGCACAAAAAAATGACTCGGAGTGATTCAAATAGCATGGATCCTCTCCTTCTCACGGTGATAGCGACGCAGGTATCCCTCTGGTCCTCGTACGTCGTCTTCAAAGCGAACGACTCACTATGGGGATCGGTGCCCAAGCAGGGGCTCAGGACGTACCTCCTTCTCGCTGCAGCGATCGCATACGTCTGCAACCTCGTCTCAGTCTTCTCGTTCGAGAGGAAGGACAGGCTTGCGGTGATCCTCTGCGTACTCGCCTACTACGGACTTCAGATCCTCTTCGTTCCTGCAGTCAGGTCTAGTCTGGATGGACACCTGAACGGAAACGCGGTCCGTGTCTTGCTCGGCCTCTGCTGCGTTCCCATCCTCGTTCTGGCGGGACTGAGCGTACAGAACGGGAAAGGGTGGCTGATAGCGCTGTGCATGCTCTCTGCTGCTCACGTGGTGATGAACGACTTCGTATTGTACGGCTTCCTGTTCGATAAGTCAAAGGAGTAAAGGAAAAAAACGACTCCCTACCGTCCCAACACCCTCCTACCCCCCACTACCCTTCTACCCCCCTACCCCCCCACTACCCACCTACCCCCCTACCCCCCACTACCCTCCACTACCCTCCTACCCTACAGCAGGTAGGTACCAACCCCCACTCACCGGAAGAAACCCTCTCCCGTGTGAGTAAAAAGTATTTTTCACTACGGGAGAAAGTGTTGTAAGAGAGTTTGTGAGGGGGAAGAATTCTCCCGTGAGTCAAATCATTTACAATTACGTACGGTACCCTGTTCTGTACCGTTTTTTTCAGTACCCTTTCTATCACAACCATCACGGCTCGTTTTTTCCATGCAGTCTGTGTTGGAGAGAGTTTGAGACGAGGCTAGGTCTGTTGTAGCCCAAGTGCGTTTGTGTGTTTTTTTCATCCATGTTGTCAACCTTCTTCGACAAGACGCAAGGACCGGTCCCGCCTCCAGCCCAGAAGGAAGGAAGGAAGAAAACTCCCCCTCCTGCGCCTCAATCCTTCCAGAGATTGAAGGCGAGACATGATCTCAACCATCACGTTCAATCCATACTCTGGAACCACAAAGATGAGCGTGTGAGGAGGGCGGTCCGCTACTTTGGTGCTTGCAACACGGGGTCGGACGAGTACATGATCATACAGGGACTTGTGCATGTCATACTGTCTGGGAATGGGCCTGACTTGTCTGTGGATCGGATCAGAGAGAAAGACGATGGTACGAAGAAGGGAGAGGAGGGGATCAACGTCAATCAGACTGTTACAGGAGAAGGAGAAGGAGAAGGAGAAGGAGAAGGAGAGGAAGAGGAAGACACTACAGGAGGAGAGTGTGTCGGGTTCGAAGGAGAGTCAGAGGAGGAGGAGGAGGAGGAGGAGAACGAGGATGACAAGGCATTCATTGACGATGAGTCTATGTCGTCCGACGACGAAGCGTTCAAGGCAAAGAGGAGAAACCTCGGTCGCAGAATCGAGGAGGAAGAGGAGGAGGAAGAGGAGGAGGAAGAGGAGGAGGAAGAGGAGGAGGCAGGAGAGGAGGCAGGAGAGGAAGCATGACTTAATTTTTATCGACCTATTAAAAAATAAAACTCTAAAAGTAAATGCCTCCGATCTCCTTGATCCTTTTTATCCACTCCGTAACCGTAGCTTCCTCCGTACCTTGCTCTTGCAAGCAGGTGTGGAAGTGCGATCAGGAAACAATACAGGGGTGCCCCTCATCACCCTGCGATGGGGACGTGTTAGGAGGATGGTGCGAAGCAGAGACACTCCCGTGTGATAGAAGCATTCCAGACTCACTACAAGAGTCCGTTTCTTCTGCATGGCCTGCTCTCCTTGTTGACGAGTATTACAGACAGTTCGACTCTCCTTCCTCCTTCCTTTCGTACCTTTCGGAGCAGGACACCGACTTCTTCTACTGCGTACCGAATGAGAGCATAGAACTCCCTTCCAACTGCGGACAGGTGAAAGAGTACTACAAACAGGGATTGTGTTGCGGAGAGCCAGACTCTCTCCTCCTAGGAAAGAAGTGCTCCGAATGGAAGCAGACGTACAGACAGGAATCATGCTGCTCTGCACCGTCAGGAAACGAGTTCACCATCAGCTTCTGATCCCACCCATTCTAGCATGTGCGCAGCGAGGCTCTGCCTTGGGGTTGTGACGCAACTCACAGACCCGTGCGACAGGCAAGTTTCCCTCCATATCCTTCCCTCACAATCGACAAGGCTCTCCAGAGCCATCTCCTGATTCCACTTGGAAACGTACCTTTCTCTCAGCCAGGAGTGGGTAGGAAGTGACTCTCTCACTTTGTCCATCCCAGTGTAGCTGACAAGGCCTACTTTCTTGCAAGAGGCAGGCAGGTTGTTGCAAAGCTGTCGGACTACGGTGTCCGTGCTATCCTCTTGAGACTGAGAGGAGTGGGCAAAGAGGAGTGCATCGAACGAATAGAAGGACTGTACCTCCTCCGGACTTGCGACAACGAGACGCTCGTCCTTGATCTCGAAGCTCTCGTTCCACCCATCTCTGTAAGGAATGATGATGCTCTTCTCTGGATGTCTCGTCCCAGCGAGACAGTACCAGCTTGGACGGGAAAGGGTCTGGTACACTAGCTCCCTCCCCAGATCACCGTGACTGCCGACGATGGCGACGGTGAAAGAGTATGTTGCAGCAAACGAAAGCAGGAACGGAAGCATTTGAGAAAAAGGTTCGGAAAAAAGAGGATAAGAGGACAAACGAAAAAAAAATCTTCGTCCTGTATAAAACATGCAGCAGCCGCAACAGCAGTACATTGGTGGAGGGGGTGGTGGCGGCAGCAACAGCACAACCATCCTCCTCATCGTAGTCGTCATAGCGGCTGTCGTAGGATTCTTCCTGTGGAGGGATCACAACAAGTCTTCCTCTTCTTCTCCCTCTAAGGATGACAGCGACGATGGAACAAGCGATGGAACAAGCGATGGAACCACCTCCGGAAGCAACAGCACAACACGATGCACACCGTCCCAGGTCCTTGCACAAGGGGCGTGCGTCACTCCTGGTCAAACCTGCTCCTCCTCCTCCTCCTCCATGTCGAATGCAGTCTACGAGTACGACTTTACGGGAGGATGCTCCTTCGCAACTTGCGACAAAGGATATGGAATGGTAGGGGGAGGGTGTGTCGCCTGTCCGGAAGGAATGTCGGGAGGAGCAGGCCAGTGCCAGTCCAACGGAGAGATATGCCTGCCTGTCGGAAAGAAGCCACCGGAGACGGTTTGTAACGCAACAGATGCGTGCACATTCGATGCAAACTCAGGAACTGTGAACAATGCGGACTGCAAGGTGCAGAACGGGTCGAACGAGTACAGCCTTACGAACGTCACGACTCTGACTAGCAAGACGTCTCAGACAGAGAAGAAGTACTGCCCGGGAGGGTTCAAGAAGTGCGCAATCGACGGAGAGTACTACTGCGCATCTAGCACAGGAGTCTACACGATGGACGCAAGTTCAGGAACGTGCACACTCAACCAGTGCACGGATGGTCACGTGGAGACGAACGGACATTGCTACCCAAACTGCGAGGATGGAGACGTGAGAGCCCCAGATGGACATTGCAGGAAGGTAGGTGCGGAGTGCACCGTCCCGAGCCAGATCGAGGGAGGACTCTACAAGTACAACTCGGAAGGCTTGTGCGAGTTCAAGAACAAGTGTAAAGACGACAAGGACGAGTTCGTGAATGGAGACAAGTGTCAGGAGACGTGCACGTCCGAACAGAAGAGGAATTCGGCAGGAGAGTGCAAGACAGTCGGTGCGATCTGCACAGGTTCGGTGACGAACGGAAACTACAAGATCGACAAGGATGGAGAGTGCAGCCTCGTTTCAGGGGAGAAGGAATGCGAACAGACTGCAGAGGGAGGGTACTGTTGGTTCAGATGCGAGAATGTCAACGACAACCAATGGACTTACTCAGACTCTTTTCTATCCACAAACCCAGCGGATTCAGACAAATTCGCAAACAATCCGAAGGGAGTCGTGAGTAAGGTTGAAGACTGTCCCAACCCTACATGGTGTGGAAGCAGAGCTGGAGGCGACGGAAATCCAAATAAAGGGTGGGATTTCTCACTCGGAGGGATAGACAACCCACCTCCTTACGAAAATTCGAAGAACGAGACGTGGGAGTTGAACGCTGCTAAGACGGCATGCGAGTTTTCAAGCTGCATATCTGGGTACACAACAGAGAGACCGTGCCTCAAGCTGGTGGGAGACGTGAAAGTTGAGTCAACAGGCAACTCCGTTGCAGGCAGAGGGGCGTGTGGTGCATGCAGCCCGAGTATACCCGCGTCTAAGATTAACCTTGGCCATATGTATACCATGTCCGAATTCTCAGTTGAGTTCAACAGTATCACGGGATGGGACCCCACTTCTACGACCGGTTGGCTATTCTACACTACAGGAGAACCTAACCTCTCCAACTTTTCCGTTCCAGAAGGGTTACGGCTTCGAGTTTGGCTTGTGGCGAATGGTAATGTTAGAGCTTCCGTGGACACAACTCCTTCCTTTGATTCGTTTACATATTTCAAAGAAAAAGGCTACGCTCATCCTGTAGCACACGCATGGGGAGTTGGCTGGAATGATGGAGCAAATCAATCCAACACTCCCTCCTTCCAATTCGATCTCATCTCCGGGTATAGCACAACTTCGTAGAAAAGAAGCAAGAGGAGAGATGGATAGGGAGACCCACACTACCCCACCCTACCCCACCCCACCCTACCCTCCCCTCCCCTACCCCCCTACCCTCCTATCCTACAGCAGGTAGGTACCAACCCCCACTCACCGGAAGAAACCCTCTCCCGTGTGAGTAAAAAGAGTTTGAAACTACTCTTTGAACTAAAAAGTTCAAAGAGAGTTTGTGAGGGGGAAGAATTCTCCCGTGAGTCAAATCATTTACAATTACGTAGAGTACCCTGTTCTGTACCGTTTTTTTCCGTACCCTTTCTATCACAACCATTACGGCTCGTTTTTTCCATGCAGTTTGAGATGGAGAGGGGGGGGGGGGGGGCGGTTATTCTTTTTTGGTTTCCAAAAAAAGTTAGTATCTCTCACATGATGGTACAGCAACCCCCCCCTCCGCTTTCTCCTCTCCCCTTCACGCTTGTGGGTCGTTTCACAACAAGGACCGTAGCGTTGTCCCTCGGCTTGTGACCCTGGCAACGGATGCTGACTTGGAGGATCTTGTCTGCCGCCTCTTGAGGATCGTGAGTCCTGACGATCTGACAGGCGAGGGAAGGGGAGATGTGGTTCCAAATGCCGTCCGTTGCCAAGACGGAGTACGACCACTCCCTTCCACTCCAAGAGCAGACGGAAGGAGTCTTCAAGATGGAGTCGTTCCCGAAGTGACCTAGGCATCTGCTCAGCTGGACGGAGTAAGGCTCCCTTCCAGGCCCTATCTTCATGTCGAAGTGCCTTCCAGTCTTTCTGACTCCAACCGAGCGTAGCCTCTTCGACTCCTCAGCGTCTGTCGTGTCGTGGGGGTTTCCAGTGAACCAAGGATCTCCTGTGGAAGGAACGACAAGGATGAGAGAGTCCCCTACGAAGGAGGAATGGCACGCTCCCGTCTTCAGGTCCACGGTCAAGACGCTTAGAGTGGTACCCGCTGTCACCGTGTCCTTCTTCCCGTTCCTCCTTTGGATGCAGAGGGAGTCCTTCCCGTAAGGGACAGTTCCTGGTATGGAGGTTCGGATCGACTCGTGAGCCTTGAGGAAGGCGGGGTATGGAGAGGAAGAGAAGAGAGAAGGGTTGGATCTGACAAAGGAGAGTGCTGCATCGGCAGCCTCCCTCCCTCCAACGAACACGCCAGGGGAATGGAGCTGAAGGGAACCGTGTCCGTCCGCGACGGCAAGGAGGAGGACGCGAGACCCGTTCCTAAGAACGAGGCTTGCGTCCTCCATCCTCACACCAGACCTTGCGTGAGACTGAGTCTCCGGAGTGACGACCTGGGAATACTTTGTGCCAACGTCCTCAGCACGTCCTATCAACGTCATCTCTCTCTCTTTGGTTACCCTCTCTCTATCTTAGAAAAAGGAGAGGACGGTCGGGAAGGAGAGGCAGACTGTGAGGATGGAGAAGCGAGCGAGTGTGGAAGGACTCTTCCAGTCCGCTGCCTCCTTCCTGTATCGGAGGCAGAGGGAGAGGTCGAAGCCGGCAAGAATGAGGAGGAGGGGGGAGGAGAGAGGGTTCATGACAGCTCGGATCAGGATGAGGACAACGCTGATGCCAAAGGAGAAGAAAAGCTCCCTCCCACCGTACCATGCCTTGTCCTCGAGAATGTTCAAAGCGAAGAAGAGGGTTCCGAACAGGAAGAAGCCGAGCTCGCTAAGGAGGACGCCGAAAGGAGGAAGGGGCCATCTCCACCCTACAGGCTTGCAGAAGTCTATCACGCTCGTGCATGCGTAGCCAAACGAGAAGACGGAAACAAGAGTTCTGAGAGAGAAGAGGCATGCGTACTGAAGGGCGGAGATGGAGTCGTACCTCGCCTGTAGGCTTCCAACCAGTCGGAAGGAGACGAAGGCGAGTGCGATCCAGACGTGGGCGAGAGAGGAGACATCGTCAGACACGATTGAGATCGTAGCGAGGAGGATGATATCCACCCACGCAACAAAGGAAGGGACACGCATCTTCTCCAACCAGACGTACAGAGTAGCAGGTACCTGGAGTGTGAGAGCCTGCGTGCCGATACGATCCGATAGCTCATTCTCGTCCGTGATGCAAGACAGGGTGGAGCACGAGGAGGAGAAGTTGACAAGGGAGACGACACTCACCTCCGCGAGTGATACGAGGAAGGAGAGGAAGAGGATTCGATCCAACTTCATGTTCTCTTTTCTTTTCTCCTTTTCCGGTCTGGGATGGGAAAAAAATGGCTTGGTGCCGGATCACCGTTTCCTAACCCGGTTTCCTTTTTTCACTTCCCCTTCTTCCCCTTCTTGCCTGAGGAAGAGCGAAGCACGTTCCCAATCAGAACGGCCAACTTGAGGATGTAATACGCAGCCTCGTGACCCTTGTCCTTGCTCTCCTGCGAAACACAGGCACGTCTGTGGATCTCCCTCGCTGACCAGCAGCGCTTCCACTGTGCGTAATGCTTCCTCGTAAGGCGAAGGAGGTTGGACTGCTTGTCAGGGGGAAGGGCATCGAACCGTCTTCTGATGCTGTCCGTGATGTGAGTGTGCGTGTTCAGGGATACGTTCTCGTTCTGAAGACTTTGAACAGAGACGAGCCATTCGAGGCGGTTGTCGATGTTGTCTTGGTTGTAAAGGACCTTGATCGTCTTCCTCGCCTCTGCGAAGCCTGAACCCTTGTTGTTCTCGTCCTTGGCGCATGCGATCTGGTACCTTGAGAGAAGTTCTCTGCATAGGTGGACTCCACAGAACTGGCTGATTCCCGCTGGACCTTGGACAGGCCTGTTCCTGCAACGCTCTCCGTTCGACTTGACGTGAGAACACCTCCCTTTGCCTTCGCTGCTGTAGAGGAGCTTTCTAGGGGTGGCCGAGAACGCATCGTAGACAGAAGAGGGAGGGGGTGGCCTTCTCCTAGACTCGGTTCCGACAGGCGGTGTCTGCCTCATTTTTTTTTACCCTTAGGGTAGTGAGAAAAAAAAGGGTTGCACCTCCAGCCATAGCTTATCTCAGGGTTCCGTACTACTAGTAGTACATTTGGAATCGCCAAACTGTGGTGGATTATTTTGTCGTGTGTATCCCTTTGTGGGCGGTCGGTGGAAAAAACAGATGCACTTCGCAGTGTCTCCTGGTGCGACAAGCCTCCTCCGCGAGGCAGGAGTGCCTGTGGAAGAGAGCATCCCCTTCCTCAGAGGCGAGGCTGGGAAATGGCTCAACGTGAGAGGGGCGATGGAGACGATCTCGGATTGGAGGAGGAGGACAGGAGGGCAGAATCAGCAGCAGATATGGATCGATCAACATCATGCTCTCTCTCCCATGCTGAGGGAGGACCAGAAGGAGGCGGTCTTGTCGAGCCTTGGAAAGTCGGGCCTCTTGATCGCACCGGCCGGATGGGGGAAGACAGCGGCAGGGTCGGAGCTGATACGTCTGTTCGCAAAGGAAGAAGGCAAGCCTTGCATCGTGGTCGCACCCTCCGTTGAAATACTGAGGCAGTGGAAGGAATGGTGCTCCCGCCTCGGCGTTACGGACGTGAGCTTTGTAGGAGAGGACGATGAAGAGGGGGGAAGACACCAAGGACAGTACCTTGGAAAGGGACACCTGTCTCCTCCGTCTGTCACGCTCCTGACGTACTCGATGCTCAGCGGAGGAAAGGAGTTCAGAACTCAAAGCCACCTCCTCCAGCTCCAGACAAACTGGTACGGTGTCGTCATCATGGACGAGGTGCACCATCTGCCAGCGACGACGTACAGGAGGTCGGTGGTCGGGATGAAGAAGTTGCTCTGTCAGTCGAAGATCGGTCTGACGGCGACACCGTACAGAGAGGACTGCTGCTGCGAATCGACGCTGACCAGGCTGGTGGGGCCGGTTCTGTTTGAGCAGAGAAGGGGGGGAGGAGGATCAGACGTACCGCGTGTGATCTGCGTTCCGCTCCCTCCCCTACTGTCGGAGGCGTATGAGAAGGCGAAAGGCTTCAAGAAGAGGCTGTTCGCAGCTCTGAACCCTTGCAAAACGATTCTGCTCGCTCAGACCCTGTCCGAGGAGAGGAGGAAGGCGATCGTGTACGTCCAGATCCTTCACGCTCTGGACGTGGTGATGGACGTCCTGACCAAGAGCGTTCCGAACGGGTGGATCATAGGCCCTCTGAACGGGAGCACGCCCGCCTCTGAACGGCAGAGGATGTACGCCTCCTTCAGGGAGAGGGAAGGGGCCTGCATCCTTCTCACGACAGACGTCAGCTGTTCTGGGATTGATCTACCGGACTGTGACTGCGTTGTGGAGATCACGTCCGACTCGTCGCGAAGCAAGTGCCACCAGAGGTGGGGAAGAGCAATGAGGGTGAAGGAAGGGAAGAAGGCTCCTCTCATACTCACCTTCGTCAGCAAGGGAACGCACGAGGACGAGACGAGAGAGCACAGGGCAGGAGGAAAAGATGTCCAATTTGAGGTGAGGGAGGACGTGCACGTTACAGACCAGGTGCAAACGTCCTTCCTCTCCTCCGTGGAGGCGTACATCTCGTCCACGTCGAAGAGGCAGAGGAGGAGATCCAAAGGAGTCGGAAACAAGAGGGTGCACCTTCTGAAAGAGCAGGTCAGACGATGCGCACGGAGACAGTCGTTATGCTTGCAGCAGGAACAGCAGTAGGGGCGTACGCATGCGTGCTCATGGATAGAGCCCTACGGCTTAGGCAGCAGGAGATGTACATGAACACGATGGTGCAGATGATACACACGTACTACAACAGCAAGTCCTCCAAAAAAATGAGGGACGGGTGAGGTAAAGCAGACCAGCAGCATGACCCCTCTTCTGGAGACCGTGCAATCCGACATACGTAGGCTGAAAAGGAGGAGGTCCATCAATGCTCTCGTGGCGCTGGCGGTCACGTCCACGCAAATCCTCTTCTCCTCCCTCCTCCTCTACTTCACGGTGATTGACGATATGCACTCTTCCACGGTGTCTGCCATGCTCTCGACCTTCACGATCACGGTGGACCAGGCACTCAGAGTGAGAGAGAACGCGGCGCAGGACCATCAGAGGCTCGTGATGCTGAGGCACCTGGAGAAGGACATCCTTCACCCAGACATAGGAAGGGACCCTCTGTGGCAGGAATACCAGTCCATACACGAGCAGGAGGACATCTCCTACGTGCACGCTGCTTTAGAGCTGTGCTTTTGACTAACACGCAAAAATATGCTAGCGCTTTGGACAAATACATAGATTTGATCCATGTCATACAATGAAGTCCAATGAAGTCAAAACATTTTTTTTGTCAATCTGACAGTTAAAACACTCAAAACATCATTTAGAAAATATGTCCAAGACGAAAGTACCGAAACAAACAAAACAAACAAAACAAACAGTCAAAGAAAAGGAGAGAACATGGTCAGAATCCTCTTGGAAGGGCACTATCATAGACGAGTATTATGGCCGTATCAAGGGTTCTGAGGTTCGAACCAAACTCGAAGGTGAGATCAAGCTCACTCCAGGTCCAAAGAAGAGACCGTACGTTCACATCACAGAGAAGCATCCAAAGTATGGCACATTCACGGTGACTGGTATCTATAAAGGGTTCAAACCTCCCCATGGAGACAAAACATTCATAATTGATTACGTCACCACCGGTAGTCATCAAGGAGGACCATCGACATCGTACACCGCCACAAAATTTGTGAAGGTGGACGAGGTGTCCGGTGCTAAAAAGCTTGAAACAATGCTGAAGCAAGTCGAAGCATTGATCGAAAAAGGAGAAACCGGAGGAGGATCCGTGATTCGTCAACCAAAACCATCAATGATTGATTTGATTACCGTTTATTCAAAAACATTAAAATAATTTCCTTCGAATAAAAATGAAATAAATAAAATAAATCATGGACTTGAAAATCTTTTTTCTGTAGTTGAAAAGATAAAATGGGAGACGCTTGGAAGGAACACGTGCTTGAGTACAGGAGCTCGCACGCAAATTGCACACTCAAGGAGGCTCTCGTGGGAGCTTCCAAGACGTACGGAAGGAAGAATCAGGTTAGGGTTGTGGAGAAGGAGGAGGAGTGCAAGGAGAAGACCAGACTACACATGCAGGTGCAGAGTATGATAGAGGAAGAGAAGAAGCTGTCTAAGGCTCTTCTGTCGAGGAGAGAGGATGTGGCACTGGTTCTCAACGGGTACAAGATAGTGATCTTGAGGTTGCAGGAGGAGGTGCTTCCGAATCTTACTTGCAGAAGCGAGACGCAGAAGGGGAAAATGATGCGACTGTCCAAGCAGATCCAAACCTTACTTGATCAGGTGAGCAAGGTCTACAATGCTCGTAGGAACGTCCTCGTCACCTTCAAGAAAGGCGTGAAGAGAGTGCTGTCGAACGCCCTGTCGTTTGTGAGACAAAACATGCTAGAGCTGTCCATCACCATGTTTGCAGGAATCACGCTGAAGAGGTTGGCATCGAACGTCGACTCTGCAAGATTGGCAAGCGTGTTTGGATTGGAGAAGGACTGGGAGACGTCCAAGAAATACGGAGCGGGCAGTCTGTACAGCCTCTTGTCCGACCTGGGCGTGATCCTTGTGATGCATCCCTTCTGTACCTTGAACGAGAATGGGAACATTCTTCCCATGCTGATAACCATGGTCTGGTTCCTCAAGGAATACTTTCCTGACCTGTTCCAGTGGACGATGACGTCCACCTTACCCAAAGAGAAGGAGACGAAGGATGTCCACTTCAAAGTCGCCCACAAGAAAGCGAGGGAACGCATCCAACGTCTCAATCCATCAACGTCCTCGTTCCTCGAAAGGCTTTTCTGGGTCATCCAAAGCTTGCTGGGCAGCATGACGAAGGGTGCAGTTTCCTTTCTTGTCAAGAAGCTATTCCCCTGGTTTCTTGTGCTGTACCTAATCTTCAAAGCCGTCGGCCTTTCCGTGTGCGATACCTTGGCAACCGCCTCCACGATGAGCTCGAAGGCGATCTTTGACTATTGGAAGGAGTCCCTCGGCGCCCTTGCATCCTTCAAGATCCTAGCTTTGGGATACTGGCACGTTGGAGCCGTAGTAGCTCTTATATCAGCGGTTGCAGCCTCGTATGATAAGACCGCCTACCGAGAAGAGGGCCGTGCGCTCGCAAGGCGTTACAAGCAGGCGTCCTCCTCGATCGAGGCCGTGGTATCCATCCTGATGAAACCAGTGGTCCTAACCGCCCTCGGGACGATGGCAACGTACGCATTGCACAGGTACGGTATGAACGGGTTCGAACTGAAGGAGGAAGGCACGGTCGAGGAGAACCTGGCCAGCCTGATCAACGCTCAGCAAAGCTTACTCGGTTGACTTGAACCTTTCGCCCGTGCGTGAGCAAATGTGTGAGCCCTTTTTTTTTGTGCGTGCATGTGGAAACAATCCTAATGCCGTGGTGGGGAGAGAGCAGACTCATCGATGCGTACAGGCCGGAAGAAGCCTGCACTCTGGACGTGATGGACACGTGTGATGCGATGTACGGAGCGATGACGGACGAAGGGAACGCATGCAGAGAGGGGGCAAGAGACAGGTACCTCTTTGAGAGACCGAGGGTGATGATGGGAGACAGCATGGCGTACATGAGAGGCTACTCTCTCACGGGAAGGGCATGTGCGCCCAACCCTTACTCTGCGTGGTGGTGGTAACTGGAGGTCAGGCTCAGCAAGACGTCGCAGAAGAGGATGTACGATGAGACGTCCTTCTTCTCATGCCAAACAGATACAGATGCGAGGAGATAGAGGATCGAGTGGAGGGGGCGCAATTCGTTCCACCAGACGAGACCACCTAAGCCTCCCGTTTGGAAGGGAGAGTAAGAGAGGAAACGAACCAGAAAGAAAACGGAAATGACGCCCAGAAGCAGGGATGTGGGGACACGAGGAGTCAGCCTGATCAAGAGACAGAGGAGGAGTCGGATCGGTATGCAGACGGAGAGGTACAGAGGATTCATCCCTTTTTTTTTGATGTCAGAGATAAAACAGATCCATACATGAGAATCGGAGGAGGAGGAGGAGAAGAAGAAGATAGATTGTGAAAAAAAGATGGAGATATGCATAACACTCCACCAGGCCGGTGGAAGTTCGTTCGTCTTCGTTCATAGACATCATTCAAGAAGGCGGTGCGTGAGTGTCATATGAGGATAGAAACACTAGAACGGATAGAATTTATCGTTCCTTTCTTGTTCTTCGTATGGAGGAGAAAGAAGATCGTACCGAGAGATGCCACATGCCTTCTCACACAGTGCGATGCAAGTGAGATCAGGCACCTTCTCCTTGCTGACGACGGGAACGTGTACGATGCACTTGCTCTCCTAGAATGGACGAGGAGGTGCAGAAGGAAGGGGAAGGGGATGGTGCAGGTGATACCAGGTATGCCGATACGGACTTGTACGCCTGCGATGTGCGAGATGGAGAAGGAGCGAACGCAGACGTCAACACAGAGAAAGCTATCTTCGCCCATTCTGGAAAGAGGAGGAGGAGGAGTAAGGAAGAAACGGATGATGATGGAGAGGGTGCTTCTCAGCTATCATCCTAGGTACATTCCTACTCGAGGTAAGAGGGCGAAGATACCTAGCGACCGCTCCGCTTTTGTTCCGTACACTGCTTGTTAAACAACTTCCCATCGTTCTTGGACAGGTAAAGAGGAAAGTCGATGGCAGCAAGGATGAGCATGGCGTAGACGATGAGGGAAGAGTGGAGTTGGATGCCACTATTATTGATCTCGATCTTGGAGAGGATGGAATAGATGAGGAGGAGGGCAAGCTCGAGGAAAAAGACCTCCATGTGAATGTTTGTCAAGACAATGAAGGCGAGGAACACCTTTGCGGATGCCCATAAGGAGTCCTCGATTGACTCTTTCGTGTAGAGGCATGTGGTGAGTATGATGCACAGAATGACGAAGTATCTGGCTTGCCAGTACTTTGTGAGGACGGACTCTGTTCGGCAGGTAGGAATCACGTTTAGGTAGTTGGATACGATACCGAGTAAGACTAAGAATAGTGCATGTATTTCTTGCAGCATTTCCCTCTTTTCATACTTTTTAATACTTATTTTTATTGGTACTCCCTCAGTTGTGGTCGCTCGGATAAGCATCTCCCATCATAGGCGTGAAGGGCCACCTTTAGCTCGTCTAGCTCCTCCTTCCATAGAGAGAGAGAGGTTCGGCTCTTGCTCTCCTCAAGCGCAAGTTCGAGGTGCGCCTCTCTCTCCTCGAGCTTGCTCGCCTCTGAGCGGGTCAGAGCGTACTGAGGCATGCATGTGAGGTAGTTGTACGATCCGGATCGGAGGGAGAAAGAGAAGGAGGACAGCCTCGACTCCACTTCCTCCTTTGACTCGCAGTCGGAGAGAGAGAGCTCTCCGGAACGGACCATCTGGATGTACTTCCGTTTGGAGGACGCAACGATCAGCTCCTCCTGTAGGAGAGAGACCTCGTGGCTGATCCGCTTTTCGTACAGGGCGATCCTCTCCCTCTCGTGCTCCACGAAGATGGAACGAACGTCGTACTTTGATAGCTTCCCTTCCGATCCCCAGAGGTGAACGTTGGAAAGGGAGATGCGCTTCGTGAGAAGCTTGGCAAGAAGGGTCTCGTCCAGCTCCTTCAGCCTTGAGGGAGAGCTGTGGATCACGATCCGTGTCTCAAAGGGAGTCGACTTCTGGAAGACATCGATCGCCACGGTGGAGAACTGTCTCTTCAGGTCCTCGACGACCTCGTTGGTCTCTTTTGAACCGACGGGGAGAGAGGAGATGATGATGTCGTTGTCGGTGATGGTGTAGAAGCCACGCGAGGTGAAGCTTCCATCCCCTTCGTTCTGGATCGTGGACGAGTTCCCTCTGTACCAAGGGAGGAGAGAGTCGTACCCGCCACCTTGCTCTATGCAGGAGATCACGTCGAGGGGATGGAAAGACGGACAATCCGTGGACCATCCAGTGCCTATCCCACTCGCCCCGTTCACGAGCACCATGGGTATGATTGGTACGTAATGACGGGGCTCGACGACGCTTCCTTCATCCTCAAGGTAAGTGAGAACAGGGTCATCCTCCTTCCGAAAGAGGAAGCGAGAGATTGGCTCGAGGGTGGTGCTGATGTACCTGGAAGAGGCGGCTTTGTGGCACATGTGAGATCCGAACTGACCCTCCGGCCAGAGGAGGCAGACGTTGTTCGAGTGCTCCGCAGCCATGCCAACGATCGTGTTGGTGAGAGATGCGTCTCCGTGGTGGTAGCACATGTCTGACGCAATGCGACCTGTGAGCTGGAAGACCTTCATGTCCTTCTTCGTGGAGAGGTTGAGGCGGAGGCAGCCTGAAAGCACTTTCCTCTGGCTAGTCTTAAGACCGTCGATCGCAGAGGGGAAGGTGCGACTGTTGTTGTACATGCAGAAGTGGGAGAGGTCCTGATCGCACCACGTGTGGATGGGGGACGAGGAGAGAGAGAAGTCAAACCCAACGCTCGGATCGTAAGCCTTGCTGAGGTACTCCTTCCTCTGATCGGACATGGACTCGTCGAAGAAGAGGGAGATCCTCTCGCTGCACAAGGGGCCGGTGTACTCGAGAGATGTGGTGTGAGAGTCAAGCTTCGAGAAGAACTCCTTGGCGAGGGCGTGGGGAAGGGCGCCAAGGCCCTTGTAGTAGACGGAGGAGCCGAGAGAAAGGCCCGCCTTCTCCCTCTCCTCCCTCCACTTCCTGTGCTCCACCTCGCTGTAGAAGTCGATGGGAGGAGACCCCTTCGGTCCCAAGTGGATGCGGAGGAGAGGGGTGGAGAAGCAGAGAACGTAGGTCGGCTTCCAAATGAGGAGGGAAGGGAAGAGTGCATGGAGGAAGGTGATGATCAAACCGCGAATGTGAGACCCGTCAGGATCCTGATCGCTTAAAATCATGACGTTCTCGTAGTTGAGGAGGCTGCCATCATGATCGATGGGGTACTCCTTCCCAACCTCTAGGCCAAGGATCTGAAGAAGGTTGTTGATCTCTTGGTTCTCGACCAGCTTCTTCTTGGACGCGTTGAGACAGTTGAGAAGCTTGCCACGGATGGGGAAGACGCCGTAGTGCTTCCTTCCTATGATACCAAGACCAGCAACAGCAAAGTTGAGGGCGGAGTCTCCCTCAGTGACAATCAGGGTTGCCCTCCCGCTCCTCAGCTTCTCTGCGGGCTGGTACTTGGGGACGCTGACCCGTCCCTTCTTCGTAGAGGAGAGCTTCTTGTCAAGGCTGTCCTTGCCAGCCTTGACCATGCGTGAAACGAGGTCGGTATGAAGGAGCTTGGACTGGAACCTGTCGGTAGGAGAGTAAGAGAAGCCGTACTCCTTCGTAGGAGTGGTGAGCTCCGTCTTCTGCTGGTTTCCATACCTAGGATTCGGGACGAGGAGGGTGGCAACGACAACCATCTCCCCTCTCAAGAAGGAGGGCCCCACCTTGACGTCCTTTCCCACCTTTTTGGAGAGGATGTCTTGAACCTTGGAGAGGAGGTGCTTGATGTGGGTACCGTCGTTGCATTGACTCCCGTTGACGAAAGAGAAGATGCAAGGCTCTAACCCTTCCTCCCTCGCACCGACAGAGAAGGAGAGGCGGAGGACTCCGTCCACAAGGACATCGTCCGTGGCGATGGGAGACATCGCACCCAAGGAGAGGGCGAGTTGCTCTGTGCTGCGAAGGGAGAGCTTGGTGCCGTTGAGAGAGACGAAGAGTGACTTGGGAGAGCAAAGGGAGAGATGGTAGGCAAGAGATTCGAGGACACGCATCTGATCGGCAGTCATCTCCTCGTCCATTCCGAGCCTGCAGAAGTCAGGCACCCACCTGATCCTGGTGAAGGTGCGCTTGGCGGACGTCTTCTTGACGGAGAGGTGAGTGACGTTCGTCATGTTGTCCTCCCATACCTGCTTGAACACCTTTCCTCCGTTCTGGATCTCGACTGTGAACTGCTTTGCGTACACGTTCACTCCCTTGGCACCGACGCCGTTCCGACCTGCACCGAGACGCTCTTCACCATCATCGTCGTAGTTGGTGGACGACATGAACTCGGAGAAGGCGACGGTGGGAGTGAGCCTGTCGGATCCACATTCGAATGGCTCGATGGGGAGAGAGTCTCCATCGTTCTCGACTGTGATGGAGGAGGAGTCCACTCTGACGTCTATCTTCTTCTGAGTGGAGCACCTTCTTGCATTGTCGAGTGCGTTTGTGGTCAGCTCCGTAGCGAGCCGAACCAAGGCGGGGGAGAGGTTGGACACGCATACCCTCTCGATCTCCGTCTTACCTTTCGAATCGGAGCAGATGAGCATCTGCTCCGATTCGGTTGGCTGGATGGATCCTATAAAGGCATCGGGACGCTTCAGAAGCCACTCTGTGTGGGAAAGCTTCTCCAGGTTACGCTTCATGCGTGTGTTTTTTTCTGTATTACTACTTCTACTGCGATGACCTTAAGTTTTACAGAACCTCGACTTAATGTACTGAAAGATTGTGCGATCTGCCTAGAGAAGGGGGAGTATGAGAAGGACTTTGTGCCCCTCAGGTGCGGACACTGCTTTCACCCTGGGTGCATCGTAAAGTGGCTACAGAAAGACCCTCCGTGGTCTTGCCATTGTCCTCTGTGTAGGGATGGATACGTTCCGAAACCGGTAGCCATTGAGGAGGAAGGAGGAGGAGATGACAGGGATAGGGGTGGGGGAGGCAGGAGGAGAGGAGAAAGAGAGAGGTTGAGGAGGTCTATCAAACAGCTGAGGAAGACGTACGACAATCTTAAGCTTTGCTGGTGGATCTGCTACGCAATCGTGTCAAACAGAGCACACTGAGTACGGGTCCGTCCTAGCGATCTCACAGAGCTCTATGAGGAAGAAGGATGTGATGCGAGTTGGAAGTTTGCTGATCTTCTCGTTGATCTCCTCCAAAGGATTGGCCGACTCTGTGTAAGGCCTACCTCCCCAGATGCAGTACCGCATGAGCACCTTCATGCCCTTCTTGTCCAACCACTCCGTGCACTCGCCTTCTTCCTTGTACAGAAGGATGGAGTAGATCGCTTTTGGGGTAGGAGCGATGCGAAGGATCCCTTTCATCAGCTGCACGATGCCCTTACATTCGTACCGGTGGAGAAGGGGCATGGCGAGTGGAAGCTTCTCTTCCACACAGTCAAGCCGGAATCTCTCCTTCCATTCAGAGCGGTTGGGAGACATCATGCTGACGAAGGAAAGGAACGAATTCACCTGGTCTTCAGTGAAAGGACCGACATCAAGACTGTCCTCTGATACGCAGCACAACAGAGGGGAGGAATAGGAAAGGTCGTATCTGTTTACAGACCATGACATTCCTTCCGAGTTGTGAAGTGTGATACTCATTCCCGTTTTTTTCATGCTTCCCCCTTTCCTGAGATGGAGAACGGCGACTGCCCCTCCAAAAAAACAGTCTCCTCCTCAATGTTCTCAATGTTCTAGTTCTGCACAGAAGAACGTTCCTCATCCGTTTGCACTCGTTCCGAACGTGACAGAGTGCTACGAGAGGAACCGTTGCGTTTGATACGTAAGGCATGCGAAGGGATCTTTTTAACAGTCACTCTTTTATCATTATTATTGTGATCTCATTTTGTATTTAACATAACATGTATCGGTTTTGACAATATTCATTTTTTTGTCACATGTCAAACACAGGCATGGTGGACGTGATCCATCGGATCGCAGAGTACGATGTGGTGAGCGTTTACAGACCTGGAGTCAGGGTGTACGATGGGATGAAACAGAGCGTTCTCGTTCCTAAACCAGTGTACGACAGAGATCTGAAAGGGTGTCTCGATTCGGAGGAGGAGGCGATGAGACAGTTCAGTATGGATGCGATACGGTCTGAGCTGAGAGTGGATGGAGAGAAGGTAGTCCATCATGGGGTCGTCCCACAAGACATGATCCGATACTGTACGCAGGCAGTGATGGGAATACCGGTGATGGTCCTATGGGATCAGCTGGGTGTGGTTGCGGAACCGGAGAAGGAATCCACGATGAGGATCAATGTGACACGACGAGACCAAAAGGAATGCCTGTTAAAAGCGGAGAAGAGGCTCAGGATTGTGAACGTGGAAGGGGCGAACGTGTCAACGGTTTACATTGCGGATGTGGAGGTTGTCGTTGAGAGGGGGACGGACTTTGTGGAAGTGATATTCAAGGTACACAGAGTTTGAGTTTGAACTGTGGGATAAATAAAAAAGTCCCTTCCGATAAAGAAAAAAAATGGACGAGTGTCAGGTCTGCGTGAGTGCATCTCACACCATCAAACCTTGCCCCTTCTGTGACTTCAAATGCTGCAAGTCGTGCCTCAAACGGTACCTGCTAGAGATTCAGGAGGACTCGAAGTGCATGAACTGCGGAAAGGCGTACAACAGAGAGACACTTCTCTCCCTTCTTCCGAAGACGTGGCTGAATAAGGAACTGAAAGAACATAGAGAGTCATGCCTTTTCGAGAGGGAAGTGGCGATGCTACCCTCGACTCAACCTCACGTGAAGAGAGAGGTGGAGAGGAGGAACCACGCCAAGAGGGTCGCAAAGTTGAAGGAGGAGCTGGAGAGAGGAAGGAAGTACGTGATGGACAAGTCGAGAGAGTACCAATCCGCAAGGTACGACCTTATGAGACTGACGCACACTCCTCTCCCTTCGGAAGGGGAAGCAAGTGCTTTCATGCACAGGTGCTCCCATTTAGGATGCAAAGGGTGGCTGAGCACCCAGTACAAGTGCAGCGTCTGTGAGAGGTACACCTGCCCGGACTGCAACGGACCCAAGTGGGAAGGAAGAGCAAGGCACGTCTGCGATCCGGAAGCTGTCTCCTCCTTCTCTCTGATCAAAAAGGATTCAAGAAAGTGCCCAACATGCGGAATCTATATCTACAAGATCGATGGGTGCGACCAGATGTTCTGCACCTCGTGTCTGAAACCTTTCAGCTGGAGGACGGGGCGTGTCCTCACGACAACCATACACAACCCGCACTACTTCGAAGCGATGGAGAGGGGGATGATAAGGGATCCAGGAGACATACCGTGCGGAGGGCTTCCAACACCTTCCGAGCTGAGGTCCACAGCAGGAAAGGAGTGTGCGTCCTTCTCTCTGAGGGTGCTTCGCTTCGTGCACCACGTCCAGCAGGTAGAGATGCACAGGTATCCTCTGGAGCCTCCATACGACCTTAATCTAAACCTTAGGGTGAGGTACTCCCTCTCCGAGCTGTCTGAGGATGAGTTCAAAAGTAAACTGCAGAGAGTGGAGAAGGACACGGAGAAGAAGAGAGCGTTCGGTGAGGTGCTCCAGATGCTGGACCACACTCTGACGGACGAGCTCCGCTCCCTCGTCCTGAGCCAGGAACCGAACGTGAATGAGTTCAAGGAAAAAGTGGGAAAACTCGTAGACTACGGAAACGATGCCTTCCTAGGAATATGCAACAGGTACTCCTGCATCGGAATACGAGTCATCACAGACACGATGACGATCGTGACGGTGAGCTACAAACGGAGCACACGCTCTTCATGTCCTTCTTCGTGACGAGTCGAGCAGGTGATAGACGCTGAACTCACCAAACGTGATTCCGTAATAAGGGACGAAGGTGTCTTCGTCCACCTTCCTCTCCCCGCGAAGGTAGAAGAAGAGCCTTCGCTTCTCCTTGACCTTAAGTTTCTCGATGTACCTTTTGAGAATGATGTTCTTCTCCCAAGAAATTGCATTGTTTGCCATTGGATTCCGAACATACAATTTGGGAAGGTCGGACGTGAACTCATTTCCCTTTCCATACCCTCCTCCCTCCCCTCCTCCTGTTGAGGGCCTTGTGCTGAGAGACGGTCAGGTCGGTGAGGAAAAGGACACGCCTTATGGCGTAGGAGCGGGTGGGCCACCTTTGCCTGTACGACATGTACGCCCTCTTGATGAGAGTCGATGCGGATATCATCCTCTCCCTCTCCTCGAGGCGAATGCAAAAGGTGTCCCACGCTCTCCTCGCTGAAAGAGTGCGGGTGAAGATTCTCAACCGATTCGCATGCCTAATGGCTAGCATCCTCTTCGCACAAGACTGGATGTGCACAAGCTGATCGCACCTCTGAGACAGAACGAGGGAGAGGAGGGACTTGCAACGCTTCTTGAGGAAGAGGTCGTTCGTCTCCATCAACACGAAGTCGTCCTCCGACATTCCTTTGATATTATTGGTTAGCCAATAAAAATGTATGACAACCTGCCCCCCCCCCCCCCGTATGGGTTAGGGTTTGGTTCGCTCTGAGACAACAATCGGTCAGTGAAAGTTCACAATCCTTATTTTTTCTCTTTCACATCGGAGAAATCATGGCAATCTCGCTTGCCCTCGCTTGGATCGTGTTGTCGTCTCTCGCTTGTCGTCACGAACGAGCCTGCTACCAACAGAAAACACCAAGGGCATGCCTATCCTCTGGGCAGTACCTGCACTCCGGGTTTGTTGCTTGCGCATGGAATTCAAGCATTTACGGCACGGAAGAATGCCGTGCCGATTTCCATGGGTTGTTTCGGACAAAGGCTTGCGACAAGAAAAAAATCTAAACCATCGTATTAAAACAAAACAACAATGTTTTCTATTCTCAACATCATGAAGCAAAGCCCCTTGATTACGATGGATGTGATCGGAGGATCTGTTCTTTTCGTCTCCATTCTTGTCCTAACCATCCTCGCGTTCCACCACCATGAGGCAAATTCACAAAAATTTCTCTCCGCTGCCCATATATTGGCAATCGCATACGTTGGAGTCATGATAGCAGTTGGTTCCGCAGTTATGGCAGCATCAAAGTAAGGCACGCCTCAGAATACGAAGTCTGATCCCTTCTTCTATATTTTTTTATAACTGATATCCTCTTACCAGATCAACTTTTACCCGATTAAACATCGACTCTTGAAAGGGTCGGAATACTTGGACATTGGGGTCCGGCTTCCGTGCCGTAAATGCTTCAATCGACCAAATAATAATGTGGGAATCTTTTTTTTATTGGTACAGTAATAAACCATGCTTCCTACTCTCCTTCTCCTCGTTCTGTCCGACATACCGTGCAAGGATCTTAAGGGTGCGTATAGGACCCCGAATGTGGAGGGAGGGACCTGCTGTTCAGACTCCTCATTGTCCGTGCCCGTTTCGGATGTACTCACTTCCCAAGAGATCATCCAGATAGAAAACAACCATCCTTGTGCAAATTCCATTCTCAAGCAGACCGACCAACCGTCCGGCCTCGTTTTTGAAGACGGAAAGGTGATGCACACTTCTGACTTCAACTGCTCAGAGCCCGGAAAAAATCCTTGCGACTGCCATCACTTCGAATCTGGAAACACGGAACCTGCATCCTCCTCCGAGAGAAGGAAACTGGAGTCTAGAACACATGTAACACACAAGAAAGAAGGGTGCGAGTTGGTTGTGAAAGTGTCCACTCCTAAACCCATTAGAACTTGTATAAGAACACTTGGGTGTTACAACTTGAATGGGAATACAACGTTTACAACACATTCATGCGACATGGATCCGTATAATGCATGGTGGTTTGAAGCAACTCGTAGCTTTGTTAATTGTCCTACGTATAGATTTCGAGTAGGAAGCAGGTTCGGTTATTTCTGTTCTGATACAGTGTACTATTATATTTTGAATGAAATTACATGTCACTGCAACCTTCACAAAAGTATACCTCTCGTGAATACGTCAATACCTATATCATGGTTAAACGACTACGACTATAGCACAGGTACACTATCCCAGTTTCAAAATGAAAATGTCAATTCTGACTACAAAAATAAGGATCATGCACAGTTGAGAAGCATGGGTTCAAAATCATGCAAGGCGAGATGTGAAGAAGAAGGTATATTCTATCCCTCACCTCCTCCTTCACCTCCTCCTCCTCCTTCACCTCCTCCTTCACCTCCTCCTCCTCCTCCTCCTCCTCCTCCTTTCTACCAGTCTACTCTAGCAGGAGATGAATGTGATGAAAAAAACAACGGAATCCTCAAGTTCGGAAATAATGGCGCCGCTACGTGTGACAGCTTCTGCCAAAACGGCTGGGGTCCCGAGTATAACTGGGGTCCAAAGTTTAACAAATGTCTTGGAGGGTATGAGTTGGAGAAATCGGACGCAGATATCAGAGAGTATTGGTTCGACATACAAGATAAGACGGATGCCGGTTGCAGTACAACATCGCAAGACAATTACCTAGCTTGTTGTTGCGGATCGTTTGACACAAGTACACAAAACGATACAGACGCTACAGGGTACTGTCAAGTCCAATTCACACAAAAGGCACCCGATGGTCCCTGTCAAGACATACCCGTTGGAGCGTGGTTTGATGATGAGGAACTGGGAGGACCTTTCAAATACGAAAGACTTGACGAATGCAACAAAAGAGGTTGGAAAAGCTACTGCAAGTTTGAGGATCAAGGTGCTGTAAAGTACAGGATCAGCGAAAAGCTGGTTCCGAAGTTGAATCTCCTTTGAGTGGAAATTCAAAGGTATCCAAGTTCTATGCAAAGTTCCATGGGGATAAGTATGGAAAAAACTCCGCTTCGCATATTATAAGTTTATCACATGAGGTCGTATCCTTCTCTGGACTAAAGTTGCCGTCAAGTGAAAACCAAGCGTCCAAGGATGTCCATCACCGTTTCTGTTAAATGATTGAAAGCAACGGATCGTTCTAGGGGACAGTGAGGAAAAGTTCTGAATCCTCGAGACAGATAGATTCATTTCTGAGAGCGTCTTTAAAACGGAGATGCTATCAGGACATCTCTGCTTTATGTAACGGTGTCGTTCACGCACCTTTGAAGGAAAAAGGTGATTCCACAAGTGGAAGATGCGTGT
>Ga0115565_10000706_pt1 | contig 28516 bp, 39 predicted proteins | sample COGITO_mtgs_1105_FD_87199 | JGI IMG/M metagenome (GOLD analysis project Ga0115565, IMG submission 87199) | Pelagic marine microbial communities from North Sea - COGITO_mtgs_110530 | ecosystem: Environmental > Aquatic > Marine > Epipelagic | place: Germany:Helgoland, sampling site Kabeltonne... | reverse complement strand
TTTTTATTTAAATTATGTGATAAAAAAAAAAAAAAAAAATTTTTAAATAAATTTTTTTTAATAAAAAAAAAAAAAAAAAAAAAAACAAAAATTTTTGTTTTGTGATTCGTATCATTGTACCTAGCTGAATCAATTCTAGGCACTCATGTATCCAATGTATGTTTAGTACATCTTTTACATGAAGATTTGTACTGCAGCTATAGCCGTCAATACAGGGGGTATTGACAGCCTAAGCTATCAATAGACAGGGTATCACCGAAGCAATACTCTAAGAGATTTCCAATTATCCTTTTGGAGGGCACTTAGGATTATCCGAAGACTATCCAAGCCCCATGGGAAGCAAGTAACCTTTTATATTACTAAGGATACCCCATATAATTTTTTTTTCAATTTTTTTTGTTGAAAATTATTATTTGTGCAAGCACCAATAATAATTATTCAACTGTAACAACCTTAGCTAAATTTTTTGGGAAATCTGGATTGATACCTTGATTTACAGACAAATAATAAGCTAACATTTGAAGAACCACTATAGATAATAATCCGGAAAAGGTTTTATTATATGGTATTCTAATAATTTGATCTAACTTTGATGAATTTTCTGTTGGGTGATCTGTAATAAATATGGTATGAGCATTTCTGGCTTTAACTTCTTCAGCTGAATTTAGCATTTTTGAATAAGTTTCATCGTTAGGAGCCACAAAAATGATTGGCATATTATCTTCGATTAGAGCAAAAGGGCCGTGTTTTAAAGCACTACCGGAATAACCTTCAGCATGAATATAAGCTATTTCCTTTATTTTTAGAGCCGCTTCTCTAGCTATTTCTTTATGTTGTCCTTTACCTAAAACAAACATTGTTTTATGTTTTGATTCAATAATTTGTTTAGCTAAATTAGATATTAAATTATTGTTTTGACATAATTGAATAGCATCTTGAACATCAGATGACAAATTTCTTAAATCTTTAATCATTTTTTTGCATACCATACTATGTTTTATAAAGTTTTGACTGAACCAAATAGCTATTAAATTGAGAATCACCAGTTGTGAAGTAAATGCTTTAGTTGATGCAACAGCTACTTCTCTACCAGCATTAAGATAAACTCCACAATCTGCTTCTCTAGCAATCATACTATCTACAACATTTACTACCGACATAATAATTAAATCATAATCTCTACCAATTTTTATACATCTATGTAAATCTTGAGTTTCCCCTGATTGAGATAGTAAAAGCAAAGCTGTTTTTCCCTTTCTAGGAATACATTTTTTACTAAATTCTGCTCCATCAAATACATGAACACTATCAAAATTTTCTAATTCATCCATAAATACTTTACCAATTAAAGCTGCATGTAATGATGTACCACAACCTAAAATGATTAAGTTATTAACTTCTAAAAGTTCATCTTTCATAGAATTTAAACCACCTAAATTTACATTATAGTCATCTTTAATTCTAGCTCCATAATTCAAAGCCCTCATAATAGATTGTGGTTGTTCCATAATTTCTTTTAAAGTCCAAAAATCATATGGCTCTGGTGTCAATTGAATTTCTTTATGATCTAACTGAGTAAAAGTATAACTATTAATTTTATTCATTTTAAATTGATCATTTTCTAATTTGATATGTATCAAATCATTATTTTTTACCACAGTATAATTATTAATATAATTACAGAAACCACTAATTTCTGATGTTATTAACAAATTGTCTTCAGATTTCCCTATCAGTAAAGGAGATCCATGTCTAGTCAAAAAGATTTGATTGGGAAATTCTTTATCAATTAAAACTATTCCCCAAGTACCTGTCATTTGTTCGATAGTTTTCTGAATTGCTAATTCTAAATTATTTGATTGATGAAAATTAAAAGAGATTAAATTGACAATTACTTCTGTATCTGTATCAGATTTAAATGTTACACCTTTTTGTATCAAGTCTTTTTTTAAACTACTGTAGTTTTCAATAATACCATTATGGACTAAAGCAAATCTTCCAGTATAATCTAAATGAGGATGTGAATTTAAATCTGTTTTTGGCCCATGAGTTGCCCATCTTGTATGTGCTATACCTATGGTACCTGATTCATTTAATTGATTTCTTTGTAATTTATTAATTGCTGATTCATTATCTGATGCATATTTAACTAATTTAATGTCATTATTTAATAAAGTAGCTATTCCAGCTGAATCGTAACCTCTATTTTGTAACATTTTTAAACTGTTTAATAAGTAAGTGAAGCATTGATTTTTGCCTAAATAGGCTGTAATTCCACACATTATAAAAAATGATTAGATTAAAAAAATTTTTCCTGGTTGATAAAAATTGATATTTGTTAGTTTTAAAAAATATGATTAACAAAATATTTTTAATAAATAATGAGTAATAAACTAATATATACAACTTTATTTTTAATTATGATATTAAATACTTGTAATAGTTTTCAAAGGATATATAATAAATCTTTAATTAGACATTTTGCTTCTAAAAGTAAAAAACTTTATTATAAAAATATTAATGGTTATGAACCTAAATCTGATAATCAACAGAATTATTTAAATTTGTTAAATAATGATAAAATTAAATTAATAATTGCTAATGGACCAGCTGGCACTGGAAAAACCTTATTGGCTTGTCAGACTGCTATCAAAAAGCTAATTGATAGAGACATTAGCAAAATTGTTATTACTAGACCTGTAGTACCAGTAGAAGAGGATATTGGATTTTTACCTGGAACAATTAATAAAAAAATGGATCCATGGACCAGACCTATTATGGATATCTTTAGTGATTTTCAATTTAAGAATGATCAAAAATCTGTTGAAATTTCTCCTTTAGGATTCATGAGAGGTAGAACTTTTAAAGATTCAGTAATAATTGCAGATGAAATGCAAAATTGTTCTCCTAATCAAATGTTAATGCTTTTAACCAGATTAGGTGATAACAGTAAATTAGTTATTACTGGAGATTTAAAACAATGTGATAAAGATGATAGTGGTTTACAAGATCTATTAAATAAGCTCAGACTTTATTATGATAATGAAAATAATATGGCTAAAGATGGTATTGCTATAATTAATTTTAATAACACAGATGTTCAAAGAAGTCCTTTAGTTTCTAAAATATTAGATATTTATGGGTCATAATTGATATAAAAAAAAATTTATTTTATTTAAATAATATGGTTAATCTATTTTATTTAGATAAAGATCCAAAAAAATGTGCACAGTACTATTGTGATAAACATGTTAATAAAATTTTGATTGAAATTGGTCAAATTCTTTCTCAAATACATCATTTATATGGAACTAAAACACCTCCTTATAAAAGTTGTAAAGCAGTTAGTAAAAATCTAAAGCCTTTAATATGGGCTTTTTCATCCAAATCTAATTATTTATATTGTTGTGACCTAGGTAAAGCATTATTAGATGAATATAAATTTAGATATCAAAAAGACTCGCATAAATGTGAAAAAGTTATTCAATGGTTAACTGAAAATATTCCCTCTAAAATAGAAGGGAAAAGAAGAACAAAATTTTTGTTAACCGACAATGTTAGTATCTATTCAGAATATTTTAAAGATCCAGTAGAAGCTTCTAGATATATGTATGTTGATTTTAAATGTAAAAATGATAATTGGTCTAGACGAGGTAAACCAATATGGTTTGATCTTTACAAGAAGAAATCTGAAAAAGAAAAAGAAAAACTAAAATACAAAATTATGATAAATGTTAGAGAAAAATTACCAGAATTAAGTAAAAAACATAAACTTAAAGTTAGAAGATTTCATAGTTTTTTAAGAGTTTGTTATGATGAATTATTTCAGGATAAATGGGATAGAAAAATTAAAACTATGAAAAATATGTTTGATCCAAATAAACCCTTGATAGATCAATTAGGGGTTGCACATTTAAGGAAAGTATATGAAATATCTAACTTAATATTTGATCTTGAAATATTAGATGTTCTTAATAATAATTCTATGAGATATCGTAATAAATTGAAAAAAAAAATCATTACTAATTAAATATATATATAAAAATCATATAAATAAAATGATCAGAAGACTATTTCAAGGACTAAAAATAAAGGAATCTACCAAGGTATTGGGTAGATGGCAAATAGATGATAACAGATCAGAAATTAGAGCAGCTATGGCTAACATAGATAGTTGCGGGGACTCATTATGTGGAGATCCAAAAATGTTAAAAGATGCTATTTTAGAAATAGATGATAAAATTAGAGAATATGAAATACAATTAAAAAAAATAGAAAAAAAATAAATATGAATTAAAAAGATAATTCATAATATATAAATATTATGAATAATATTTCAAATAAAAGGTTTAGTAAAGAGATTAATTTATATACATCTAATCAAACACATTATGTAGAAGATTGTTTTTATCATCATTCTGACGATGAATCTATTACAATGAATCTTCTTGTAGAAAACAAAATATTAACTGTAAAAATAATATGTAATACTGGATACCCTTTTAAACCACCTAATATTTTTGTTAATAACATAAAATACATGTCTTTATTGAAACCTACACAATTATTTCATATATATGGAAAATTTTTAAATGTTTCAAAATGTTTATGTTGTAGTACAGTTCTATGTGATTGGAATTTATTATATGGTTTTAAAGATATTCTAACAGAGATTAAAAATAATTTTATAATTAAAAATAGACTAAGAAGAATGATATATGCTAAAAAAATTATGAAAAAAAAATTAGGTTTTGAAATTAATAATTTGTATTATTTTGTATAAAAAAAATTTCTAAAATTAATTAATTAATGAGTTTAAAACTCTTAGATGATCATCTTATAATCTATACCTTAAAATTTTTGAATATAACAGACATTTTAAGGTTAGAACAAACTAATAAAGAATTTAAAAAAATTATTGACCAAAATCAAAATATTATTTGGAATAATTTTTACAAAGTATCTAAATATCCTGAAATAATAATTCATAGTAATAGTCTTAACTATAAATTTCCAAATTACACTTTTTCTATAGATTGTCCAAACATAAATATTAGAGATAAATATAAAATAGCTGTTAATTCCCATAAACTTTATTTAGAAAAAAAAACAAAATAATTTTCTCTACTTTATTATTAATTATGAAAATAATTGCCTGGAATGTTAATGGTTTAAATGCAATTAATAAAAAAGTAGATTTGAATAAATTCTTAACAAAACATAATCCAGATGTTTTTTGTATGGGAGAAACTAAATTATCATGTCCTTTCTTTGAATTAGAAAATGAATTGAAAAAGAATATTAAAGGATATAAATATAGATATTGGAGTCCATGTCAGACTAGAGGAGGTTATAGTGGTACTTCTATTTGGTGTAAAAAAGAACCTTTATCTGTAAAAATTGGAATGAAAAATTATGATAATGAAGGTAGAGTTATCACAATTGAATACAAAGATTACTATATTTTACATGTTTACACTCCTAATTCTGGACAAACTTTACAAAGATTAGACTATAGAGTAAATGAATGGGATAAACATTTTAGAAATTATATTAAAAGATTAGATAAGAAAAAACCAGTGATTGTATGTGGCGATCTAAATGTTGCCCATCAAGAAATTGATTTGGCTAATCCAAAATCTAATAAAAGAAATTCTGGTTTTACAGATGAAGAAAGACAAAGTTTTGATAAATTATTAAACAAAGCTAAATTAGTAGATACTTTTAGACATTTGAATCCTGATAAAAAAGATAAATATTCATTTTGGACCTATATGTTTAATGCCAGAAAGAAAAATAAAGGTTGGCGTATTGATTACTTTTTAGTTAGTCAAAGAATTCTTAAAAAAGTTAAGGATTCAGATATTATAATTAAACAAGAAGGTAGTGATCATGCACCTATTATCTTTGAAATATAAAATTGTTGGCTAACTAAAATGGTAGGCTAACTAAACCTTCTTATAAAAAATTTTATCTTAAAAATATTATAATATGGTAAATAAATTAATAACTTCTGCAGCAGCTTTATCATTACTTTTATTAGGTAAAATGCAAAATAATGGTAGGGTAAATGAGTTAAAAAATATTTATTTAGATAACGATAGTTTTAAAAATGGAACTTTTAGAATACAAGAGTCAGCAAGATATATTTTATTAGAAGATATTGTATTTAATCCAAATCCTGAAAATGATTTTAAACCTTTACAAGAAGATATTGATTCTGGGAAATATCCTGTTGCTATGGGAGCACCATACAGTTTAGGTTTTTTTGCAGCTATAACAGTTGAAACTACTGATGTTGTAATTGATTTAAATGGTTTTTGTATCAGTCAATCTGAAAGTCATTATTTACATCAAAGATTCTTTTCATTGATCGAATTAGCATCATCTCCTTTTGTTCCTAAACAAGGACCAATTTTAATGTCTAATCAAAATAATTTTGTATCAGCTAATAACTGTGTTGTAAGAAATGGTAAATTAATCAATAGTTCTCACCATGGTATTCATGGAAATGATTGTCATCATATCTTATTAGAAGATTTAGAATTTGAATTAATGGAAGTAGCAGGTATTCATCTAAATGGTGCAACTGAATCTATTATTAGAAATATTAAAATAAGCGAATATCATAAAAATGTCCAAGTAATTCATACCTTCTCTCAATGTAAAATTATAAAACCATTTTTAGAAAAATTATTATTAAAAGATCAAGAAGTTTTTATTATGGTTAATGAGGAAAGGGTTCTAGGATCTAAAATTTTAGACAATTTAAATTTTTGCTTAAATAATGGACCTTCTGATCCGTTATTTGAAAATCAAACAGGTTTACCAGATGGTAATGCTTACGGAATCATTTTGAGTTCAAGAGGTGTTGTTATAAATGATTTTAGTCAAGGTAGAAAAGAAACTTCAAAAGGTAATATTGATATTTCAATTGAAAATGTTCAAATAGATGATATAAGAACTGTACCAATGGAAATAATAGGATGTCAAAAAGATGATTTAGTTTCTAATCCTTTTACTTATGGTCAAGGTCTTTTTAAAGGTCCGGTTGGTGATCTAATTAATATGAGAAATGTAGCAGATAAAAATTTTAATGAATTAGTCTTATCTCAATTAATTTTATTGAAATATCAAAATTCAAGAACTATTCATACTGAAACATTACTAAAATATGTCCAAGGTGAAAATGAAACTTTTTTTGAAGATCATAAAAATAATTTTGTTTCTGGATTAGATTCAATGGCTCATACTATGAAAGGTAATATAGGTATTTTTATATCCGAAGGAATAAATATTTCTATGACAAATTGCCATATTTCAAATATAAAAACTATTGGAGATTTAGTTGGGCAAGACAATTTAATTCCTTCCGGATATATCAAAAAACAAGCATTAAATAGCTATGGTTTATTAGTAACAGGTTCTGAAAAAGTTATCTGGGAAAATTTAACTTTTGAAAATATTGAATCAGAATATGGTACTGCTAAAGAGGTGGAGTTACTATACTATAAAGCAGATAACTAGAACTGATCAAATTAATACTTCTTGTAGGTGGAGAAGATTTATAATATTTACCTTCTCTATCTAATATTTGACAATCTGTAAACAAAAATTCATCTGAATTCTGTCTGGATTTAATCAAAAATTTTCCGTGAAAAATATTATTATCTTTGATAATTAAATAATTTTGACCTATTTCTAAATCATTTATATTATCTAATAATTTAATTGATCCCCAATTAGATGTTATCCATACCTTTTCTTCTGTAGTTAAATCTTCTAATTGACCTTTAATTTTATGAAAATTTGGATTTGACCAATTGGGTATAGCTTGCGGTGAATAATCCTGCGTGTTAGGGTAAAAAGTTTGATAATTTATATACCCACCTTGTCTACAAATTGGACATCCATTGAAATCATTATGGAGACAGCTATAACAGATCCCATGTGAACACCTCATAAGGTTGATATTAGTATTAGTTTCTAGACATATTGGACAAGACATTTATAATAATATTTTGTTTTAATTAATAAAGAAAACCTTAAGAATAATATTATCAATTTTTTACAATATCATAATCTTGTATATATTTCATAAAATTTATATATTCGTCAAATTCCGTTTGATTAAGTGTCATTTTAAATCCTCTAATTTCGATAGAAGGAATATATTTATTAATATTAATTACATTCAATTTACCGATACATTTCAAATAGTTTTCTTTGAAAGTTTCAAAAGTACAAAATCTGGAAAAGACTATGTTATTTCTTTTCATAAATTTAATAAAATAATCTTGATTAATTGTTAAAAGTTCCAAAATATTGTAAACTTTATTTTGATTTTCTGTATAAGGAATATGTAAATGCAATCCAGTATCTATATGAGTATCACCTGTTTCTTCTATTAGTAAATTAAAAAATGGATCCCAGTTAATTTTGTTGTAATCTTGAAATGTCATGGGTTGAAAATTAATTTCAATGCCATATGGAATGGTATAATCATATTTTATAAAAAATAATTCTGACCATTTAGTTTTATTTAAAGCATTACTATTTAGAAATTTTTTCCATTTATTAATATCTGGTTCAGGTTTTAAAAATTCTAACTCGATTTCAATTCCAATACAATTTTTAGGACATGGATTGTAGCTAAAAAAATAATCAGGACTATCAAAAATTGGATGGAGTTTATTATAATAAGATAATTTTTGTCTATATTTTAATTCTGGACTATAATCATAATCATTAAAGAAAAAATATAATATAATTGATAATAATAAAATAAATAAATATAACATTAATTTATTAATGTTATAATTAAATTAATAATTTTTTAAGCTTCTTGTTTTTTTTTATCAATTTGTTCTTCAAAATATTTTTTGTTCAATGTAATCATTTCTTGATTCATTTGATCTTGAACCATTTTTAACTCTTCATTATTTTGAGTTTTATTAAATTCAACTAAATATTTAGTTTGAAGATTTTCTAAATCTTTTTGATACATTGCTTTTTTATTTTGAATTTGATTTAATTTGTTATTAGTTTTAAGAGTTTGACTAACTAAATTTAATACATTATTATTTGTCATTTTATAAAAAACTAAAATAAAATAAAAATTATATTAACTGAAAGACTTAATCTTGTCTAGGAAATGAAGCCATCAAATAAACTCCACACATACCTACTTGATCATCAGTTCTAGCCATAGTAATGTATCCACCATCTCCCCAGGTAGAACCCCAAGAATTTTTGATGGTCATTGTATCTTGATCATATGCAACCAAAAGTACACCATGATCTAGTTGTCCAGTATAACAAGCTGTAGAATTAAATACACCATTCTTGTAATGTTGGAAATCAAAAGTATCAGCTTGAATTGCTACAGCAAGAGGTTGTTGAGACAAAGCTTGAATTACACTGTTTTCATCACCAGATGAAACTTCAGAACATCCGGTTAGGAATGAATCTGAATCAGCCATACATTTTTGACAAGTTCCTCCTTTAGCTGTGTAAGGATATTCAGTTTCAGTACACAATCCCTTGTTATCCATTACATAATCAAAAGCACTTGTCATTAGACCCCCATAGCAACCATTGTTACCATAAGATCTTGAGCAATCTACAAGTTGTTGTTCAGAAAGAGGAGTCAAATCATTCTGTTTGATAGAAACTAGACCTTCTACTGCACCAGTTGTTGAAAAAGACCAACATGATCCACATTGACCTTGATCTTTAACATCTGTTACAGCATTATGTTCTCTCCAATCCATTCTTGTAGGAACTGAATCCATTGAACTAGTATATTTGAATTCATCGCATCCAACTGCTCCTCTAGTGAAATAAGGGTTGAGGAATGAATTAGAATATTCATTCACTGTCATGTCAGCAAAAGGTCCAATACCTAGGTAATAAGATCTATTACCACTTTCTGCTTCTCTATTGTGATGTAGAATTTGGTTAAAATTCTCAGTGAAGATTTCAAGTCTCTTTCTAAACTCAGATTCTTCATATTTTTTTTCAAACTTTTGAACAAACTTTTCAAATTCACTAAAATGCAAATTTCCTTCAGAAGGACCTGCATTAACACCGATTGTGCTACAAGCAAGAGCCATAGCACTTATTACTCCAATCATGATAAACTTTGACATTATTTTACTGTTATATTAAATTCTTATGTTTAAGCAATTTCCTTAAAATGATATTTTATCAATTTTTTTTACTTTAAGTAACTATAAATTTGATTGTAAACATCCTTAATTACAATATCTGGTGATGTAAAGACATTATGACCTACTTTAAGATGAGAATTTATTGCTGATGGAATATTAACAATATCACATTTTTTATTGTATTTATTAAAAATTAATTCTTTTTGTAAATCTAGATCTCCAATTACTTTATCATTATTAGGTTTAATTATTATAATATTATTGCAATTTAATTCAGATGGTAAAATATCTTGAAACTTCCACATTTCTGCCGCACTATATAAGGGAAAATTCTTTTCATAAAAAATTTTAATTTTTAGTGTTGATTTTAATGTATTTTGTTTATTCTTTTTTATTCTTGATTCATAAGGTCTATGACATACTGGATAAATTATTGAAAAAATAGTAGAACCTAAAGTTGAAGTTAATATTTTTTTTAAAACTTGATCTCCTTTATTTTCAATTAAATTAGGAGATGATAATATAAGATTATTAATTTTGCAATTCCATTTGAATTGGGTAACATACAATGCAATATTACATCCAGTTGAAAATCCCAAGATATCTATTTCATCATACAAATTTTGTAAAATACTTATTTGATCCATAATTGATAAAACCCAATCTTGCCATTTAATACCAAATTGAAAATATGATCTACCGAAACCAGTTATTCTAGGAATAATATAATCAATATGATTTTTCTGTAAATAATATTCAAACTTTTGCCACATGTTAGGTGCATCTCTAAATCCCCCGATAATCAAAACAATTCTTTTTTTCTTATTAATACTAAAAGATCTAGATAAACAATCAGGATATACTCTAAGTTGATCTAATATTTTTTTTTCATCTGAATTAATTATTTTATAATTTTTATTAATTTTATTAAATGTCTCTTTTTCATTAATATACCTCATTGAACCTACAATAACTACTGAGCTAACTAATAAAATTAATGTTGAAAATTTGTAATTATCAAAATAATACATTTTATACAAATACTTACTATTTGTAATATTTTTTTTTTATTTAAGTAATTTATCTCTCCATTTTTCTAGTGATTTATTTTCTTTTTAATTGATAAATTTCTTTTAGTAATTGAAGATTTTGGTTCTTTAATTCTTTGATACTTTCTACCAAATAAGGAATTAAAGAATTATATTCTATATTATCAGGTTTCATATTCTTATCTTTACCTACTAAATGAGGTAAAATTTGGTTAACTTCTTCTGCTATAAAACCGGAATTTAATTTATCGGTATCATTAGATTTATAAGTTCTACCATGTAATTTATCTACTATTTCTAAGGCATTACTAATTTTACATACATCATGTTTATATCTAATGGAACTTTTCTTCAGATAACCTCTATCTCCTGAATAATAAACTTCAGCAGTTATACTAGATTCACAAATAACAGACGTATCAGGTAGAATAGACATTGCAGCATCTAAACCAGTTTCATTTGTTGGATTAACATAAAATTTTAAAAAACCACCTTTAGGATTAGCTTCATCTAAATTACCTGCTTCTATACATGCCATATTAATATTCATTAGTGATCCACCTATTAAATCACTTCTTTGAAAACTTAGTCGAGAACCGGCAATACCTCTATCTCTACCAAAACCATATGAATTATTAATTAATAAACCATTAGTAAAACCTGGTTCATTGGCATTAACTGTTAAAGCATTTTGAGGTAATGTTGTATTGACACCAATTTTTCCATCTGATGTAATTATTAAAGGAATTTTATCTTGTGTTTGAAAAGCATAATTTAGAGGAATGTCACTATTACCTAATAAAACAACTTGAGATTCTACATCTACAGATAAAACATTGAATCCACTAATTTTGTATGAATCTTTAGCACTTATATTTATGTTACCAATAATATCAATAACATCATTTGGATTCGGATTATTAAATCCAGTAAAACCATCAGTTCTAAACAATACATGAGCTCCTCTCTTACTTCTAAAAATCATATTGTTTTCTATATTTTCATCACCTAGAATAATATCTTTTTTGTCATTTTGACCAATTAACCAATTTCTATTAGATTTATATGCTTCATTTATTTTTAAATTAATACTACCATCAACATCTAATTTTTCTTTAGGGACGTCTACTCCGACTCCAGCTAAACCTCTAACTGTTAAATTACCTTGTCTAATGTTTATTGAACTATTTATATATTTACCTTCTGGTAAGTCACAAAATTGTCCATCAGCACACCATAAAGTGTTTTTTTTTATAAATTCTACATTATCGCTGTCCATTCCCCTTTCTCCTTTTTCACCTCTTTCACCTTGAATACCTTGAGGACCTCTAGGACCTGATGGACCTGTTATCCCTCTTTGTCCAGCATCGCCTCTAGGACCAGCTACAAAAAAATGTTCTATAATATTTGAACTCATTTAATAATATTAAATAATATATTAATTAGGAAATTATTTCTTATAATTTTTTTATTATTTAGATTTATATATCTTATGAAAAAATATAAGATTGATTATAAATATAATCTTTTTGGGGGGTCTTTACACAATAAATATAGAATTTTAAAAAAAGATTTTTTAGTAATTATTCCGGCTGGTGATAATTCTTTTCATCATCAAAGAAATTGGTATAATAGTAACATATATGATTTATATATTGTTTATTATGGATCAGATGATAAAATAAAAGATGATATGAATTCTAAATCTGATTTTTTTATTCAAAAAAAAGGACCTAAATGGCAACTTGTTAGACACGTATTAACTACATTTGACTGGTCTAAATATTCATATATTTGGTTACCAGATGATGATCTAGATATTGAAAAAAATAAAGTTGAAGAATTCTTATTAGTATCTCAAAGTCTAAAATTGGAATTATCACAACCTTCTTTAAGACTACCAGGTGTTACTTTAAACGAGCAAATAAATATAATTAATGATTGGTATAAAACTAATGATAATAATAATAAATATATTGGATTTTATAAATATCATCAAATAAAAGGTAATAAGAAAACAGAATTAATTACTCAATATATTTCTTATAAATTACTATTGCAACATTATCCATCTGATCAAAAAATAATTAGATATACTAATTTTGTTGAAATTATGTGCCCTTTATTAAGTAATAAACTTTTAGAAAAGACTTATCAATGGATTAATTATGATGATGTTCAATCTGGTTTTGGGATAGATACATTATGGCCTACATATTTAAATAATGAAAAAATAGGGGTAATAGATTACATTTCAGCTATTCATACTAGACCAGTTGGAAATTTTCAAGCTAAAAAAACAGGAAATTTTAAAGTATTAACAGTTTCACCTGAAGATGAAAAAGTTATATCCATTAAAAGATCTAATTTAGAAGTAAAAAATGATTTTAAACAAACTTTAAATGATATTACTTTAAATAAACCAAAAATAGCATTTTTATTTATGACTAAAGGTGATATTAGATATCCAAAAATTTGGGAAAAGTTTTTAAAAAATCAAAAAAATTATAATTGTTATATTCATCCAAAAGACAAGACATTAGTTAAAAGTTTTTTAAAAGATAATATTATTTCTAGAATTATAGAAACTAGATGGGGAGATATATCTTTAACTAAAGCGATGAACAGTTTATTACAAGAAGCATATAAAAATGGAGAAAATCAAAAATTTATTTTTTTAAGTGAATCATGTTTACCAATCCAAAAATTTGACCAACTATATTCATTCTTAGAAAATCTTAATAAATCAGTTTTCACTTTAGGTAATGGCTCTGGACAACATTATGAAAGAATGAAATATTTAAGAAATCCAAAATCAATTGGTCTTAATAGAAATAATTTTTATAAATCAGAATTATGGTCAATATTAGATAGAAAGCATGTCCAAACTATCTTAAAAATGCAAAAAAAATTCATACCTGTTTTTGAAAAAATTAGAGCACCTGAAGAGCATTTTAATGTCAGTACAACTTTAATTAATCATGGTTTGAATTCATTTATTGATAAAAGAACTACATTTGTACATTGGCCAGAAGCTTATTCACCTCATCCAACCACTTTTGGACCAATTTTAGCAGATAAAGACAAGGAACTAATTAAAGAATCTAGAAAAACAGCTTTTTTTGCTAGAAAATTTATTGATAAGGATGAAAAAGAAAATAATATAGAAGAATTTATATTAGAACTTATTAAATAATATTGAAATTGATAAGAACATATATTAGCTTTTAGAATAGGCATAATTTTTGACCATTTATTATTATCACTAAAATGCATTGCTGAACAAACTCCATTTTTAGTATACCAATTATTGTAATTTGAAATTGACATAAAATTCACTTCTAAAAATTGTTTATTCCAATAATTTGCTAAATCAATTGTAGTTTCATAAGTACCTTTCATCTTGTCTGATGTCATAGTTTCGGTTATAGCTTGATTATGAAATTGTAGACCCCAAAAACTCTTTTTTCAATTGATTATATTTTTTATGATAAGTGGAATCAAATGAATATATTATTTGAATTATGTTATTTGGAAGATTATACATCTTTTTATTTAATTATTTTTTAATAAGATAGATAATTTCAATTTTTTAGCTTATTATAAAATAAATTTTATTTTGAAATTATAAAAAATAAAATATATTTTGTAATATATAAATGTTTAATTGTTGTTTAAATAAAAAACCTGAAGTTATTGAATATAATAATTTTGAAATAGACAAAAATTTAAATCTACAAGATGAAATATATTTTTATAAAATATTAATTAATAAGTTATTAGAATCATCCAATTATATGATTAATAGTGGTGAAAATGAACATTGTTCATTAGCATTTATTTATTATTTTTTCGTATTTTTTGGTTGTAATTATTTGATCAATGATAATTTAGATAAATTTATAGAATATTTTGACTTGGAAACAGATATTGATAATATTTTAGTTTTATTATTATCTATAAAAAATTGTTTAAAACCTTATTTTGATTTTTTAGAATTAGATTCAATCGGTATTTTTATAATTAAATTGGATGAGAAAACTATTTTTGAAAAAGTTAACATGTTTACTTTTAAAATAGATCGTGATTTTTTTTATAAAAATTTTATCAAAAAATATAAAAATATAAAAAATTATGATTTTGAAAAGATGAAAGCTTACTTAAGAACATTAATGATAGCCATAGATCAGTGTATTTTAAGTAAATTTTTATCTAATGATTATTAAATGTCATTTTGGAAAAAAATCAAATTTTATTATTTTTTATTTAATGATTTGAATTTGTAAAAAAAATCTTTCATCTAATCATTTAGAAATAGGACCAGAATCAGGATATTTTTTAAATCAGCAATTTCATCAAAAAAAAATTTAAATAAATATTAAATTACTAAATCATAATATTTTTGATCAATAGAATTAAAATTATTTCAAATTTTTCAATTTATTAATAAAAAAGTTTGAAATAATTTTACAATATATATTATATTATAACATAAATAGTATATAAATGGCTTATTTAACCGTTAAATCTACAGATGAAAAATTATCAAATAATGTAATAGGATTATTCAGACCAGATGATCATGATGAAATAATATTTTATAAAGAACCTTCTTTTTCTTCTGAAAAAATACCTAAAATATTAGTAAAAAAAAAATTATAATACAATTTATAAAGTTGAAGGAATTGAAAATTTAATTCATTATACCATAGGCATATCTGGATGGCAAAAATATAAAGATAAAGTATCTAAAACAACTTGGATAAAATTAAATCCGAATGGCTCTATCTGGGCCCCATTTAAATATTATTTATATTCAGAATCTGAGTATGAATATGAGAGTGATTTTGAAGAACTTTAATTTATTTCTTTTTTCATTATCTATGTATTTATGTACCAAAAAAATTATGATAACATATTAAACTATTCACAAAATTAAGTTTATCATACTTTTCCTACAATATGATATTAATTACAGCAACTAGTATATCTATATTTTTTATGTTCAAATTTATGTGGAAATAAAACATTATTTTTAGTAACATCTATTTTTATTTTATCTAATTCTTTAGCAATATCTAAAAATAAATTATTTATATTATCACCACTTTTTGCTGATGTTTCACTATAAAATAATTGATTAGTTTTAGCATAATTTTCTGCTTCATTAAATGATATTTGTCTTTTACTGTCATCTGAATTAACAAGATCTAACTTGTTTCCTACAAAAAATATTAAAGTATTCTTATTATTTTCATATAATTTTTTAATCCATAATTTAGCACCATTAAATGAATCCCTACTTGTTAAAGAAAAAACTACAATAGTAACATGAGCCCCTCTATAATACATAGGTGCTAAAGATCTATATCTTTCCTGTCCTGCAGTATCCCAAATTTGTAAATTAATTATATTCTCATTTAAATTTAACTGCGTAGATATAAATGCTGCACCAATTGTTGGTTCTGAAAATTCATCAAATTTTTGTTGTATTTTTTGTTTAATTAGCGAAGATTTACCAACAGATGAATCTCCTAAAAATACTAATTTAAATGTTTTTTTGCTCATTATATTATATTTTTTTTTATTTAATTTAATATACCGCATTAGTAGCCGATCCAACATCTTTTACATACTGCGTAATTATCAGAATACTTAAAGATGTAAATACCTACTTGATTACTTGCAATATTACATAAATCACATTTTACAACTTTTTTATACCCAAAAAATGAAAAGATTATTTTTTTTATTTCTGCTGGCAAAAACATTATATTATAAAAAACATTTTTATTTTTATAATATGTTTAAAAATTCTTTTATTCTGTTAAAAATTATTTTTATTCTAAAAAGAACTATATCCGGTGAAAAACTTGCCTAGAATTAGAGCATGAATGTCAGCAGTTCCTTCATAAGTATTAACTGTTTCTAAATTTGTTAAATGTCTAAAAACATTGTATTCTTCGGAAATACCATTACCTCCAAGAATGTCTCTAGATATTCTAGCTATATCTAATGATTTTTGGCATGAATTTCTTTTAATCATAGATATCATTTCTGGTAAAGCTTCTTCTTGATCTTTTAATTGAGCTACTTGATAACATGCTGATAAAGCTAAATTATATTCTGTTATCATATTGGCAATTTTAAATTGAATTAATTGTTTTTCAGCTAAAAACTGATCAAATTGTTTTCTTTGAGTTGTATAATCAATAACTTGCTCTATACAACTTTCAGCTGCACCTAAGGTTCCAAATGATATTCCTAATCTAGCATCATTTAAACAAGTAAATGGTCCTTTTAGTCCTTCCACTTGTAATACATTTTCTTTAGGTATTTTTACATCGTCTAACATTATCATTCCAGTAACGGATGCTCTTAATGATAATTTACCTTCAATTTTTGGTGCAGTTAATCCTGGTGTATTTTTTTCTATTAAAAAACCCTTAATTTTATTATCATGACTTTTATCTTTTGCCCAGACTAAAAATAAATCTGCTATTGGTGAATTACTAATCCAAGTTTTTGAACCATTTAAAATATAATTATCACCATCTTTTACAGCATTAGTTATCATTCCAGCTGGATTAGAACCATGATCTGGTTCGGTTAAACCAAAACAACCTACAAATCTACCAGATGCTAATTCTGGCAAATATTTATTTTTTTGTTTTTCAGTACCGAATTTATTTATGGGATTCATTACTAAAGATGATTGAACACTAAACATAGATCTATAACCACTGTCTACTGCTTCAATTTCTTTAGCAATTAATCCATAAGTTAAATAAGATTCTCCTAAACAATTATAACCTTTAATGGTTGGACCCAATAGACCCATATCACCCATCTCTTTAAAAATATTTTTATCCACTACTTCATTTTTATAATCATTAATAATTCTGGGTTTCAAATATTGGTTTGCGAATGCTTTAGATGATTCTATAATCATTTTTTGTTCAGGTCTTAAATTTTTTTCTAATTTTAAAAAATTTCTTATCATTTTAATATTTATAAATATTTTAATAAAAAAAAAGGAAAATTTATTTTAAAATTTTTTTAATTCTAGATTTGATTGTATTATAAACATTCGAATGAATTGTTTGAAATAATATATCTTTATTATACATTGTTTTATCTCCAAGTAATGTGACGTGGTTATCTTCCATACCATACAATCTTTGTTGTAAATTTTCTTTTACAATTAATTGATTACTGTATGCTAAATATTTAAATTGAGCCTTAGTTAAATTTCTATATTTAGCTTCATATTTTTGTTTGTAAAAAATTTCTTCATCAAGTTTATTTTTTATTATGAATTGTTCAAAATATAAAGGCATATAATCGGCTACATTACTAAATTTATAATAGTTAGAATCGATTAATATTTTGCAACTTAATTTTAGATTTATATCATTATTAAAATAATTTAAATCTATAATTTCAGACTGCAAATTTATTATATATTTTGTAGATTTCTCAAGATTAGAAAGTAAACTTGATGTCAACTCTTTACTATATTGTGAAATCATTGATTTGTTAAGTTTAGACATTTTTACTTTTCTAATTATAATAAATATATTTATTTTATAATATATATCTAATTATAAAATCAAATTTTTTTTATTATTAGATAATTTATATTTTTCTAATTGGAATATTTAAATGGATTATTTTCATCTAACACATTTTTAAAATATCATAATAAATAATATCTAAAGGTTTACCCATCCCCATTATTGATAATTAATAAAATATTTATTTGTCATTTTTGAAATATAAATTTACATAATTTTTACAAAAAAAATTGAAATACTTTTTCTTTATTATTTGTTATATCATTCAATAATCAATTAACATTAATATTTAATTATGGCGACTACATTATTACCCTGGATAAAAATAGAAAATTTAAATTGGAATTTATTATCTGAAAATCCAGCCGCAATTCATTTGCTCGAAAAAAACCAAGATAAAATTAATTGGAGATGCCTAAATGAAAACCCAGCAGCAATTCATTTGCTTAAGGCTAACCCAGACGAAATTAATTGGTATTGGTTATCTGGCAATCCAGCTGCAATTCATTTGCTTGAAAAAAACCAAGGCAGAATTGATTGGGTCGGGTTATCTAGAAACCCAGCAGCAATTCATTTGCTCGAGGCCAACCCAGATAAAATTAGTTGGAGAACCTTATCTGGCAATCCAGCTGCAATTCATTTGCTCGAAAAAAACCCAGATAAAATTAATTGGAGATGGCTATCTCAAAACCCAGCCGCAATTCATTTGCTCGAAAAAAACCCAGATAAAATTGATTGGTCTGCGTTATCTTCAAACCCATCCGCAATTCATTTGCTCGAGGCTAACCCAGAGAAAATTGATTGGTTGTTTTTATCTAAAAACCCATCCGCAATTCATTTGCTCGAGGCTAACCAAGATAAAATTTGGCCTTGGTTGTATTTAAATCCTGCTATATTCCAATACGACTACGAAGCGTTGAGAGATAGATGTGGGGTATTCAAGGAGGACCTCATTAAGGATCGCTTCCATCCTAGAAACTTAATTGCTGGAAAATTCAAGGACTGGGGAATCGATGGCTTTGATAGCGAAGACGAATAATTTATATATTTTGTGTATACATACGTGTATGTGTTAATTTAAAAAAAATTGAAAATAATTTATAGATACGTGAAATAATAGATTTTTAATTAAAATGAACAACAATTATAATTTAAACATTAAATGTATAAGATTTAGTGATTGTGTATTAAGTATATATGATTATTTAAAAAACAAATATGATTTTGAAATTATAGAAGAGTATGATTCCTTAATTAATTTAAAACTTAAAAGAAAAAATTTTATAGATGAATTTGGCAATAATATAACTGATTATAGTATTATCAAAGTTCCTCATTCTTTTATTTTTGATTCAGCTATAATTACTGACTTGGAAAAATTTAAAAGTAAATTAAATAATTTTGAATTAGAATATTTAAATAATTCATATCCTTATCTTGAAATATATACATGGTTAGGACCACCAGTTTATCTTCCTTTTTCAAAAGAAGATAAAAATTTACTAAACAATTATATAAAATCTATTGATTTAATTATGGCTTAATTCGCAATCTATAAAATCTATTGATTTAATTATGGCTTAATTCGCAATCTATACAATAAATATTTTGAACATAAAAATCATTGGAAGAAGGATGACTTATATTATAATATAGATTGGATGTCCAAAAAAATTCTTTAACTTGTTTGTCCCATATGCAAACACATCCACAATGCATACATACAGATTTTGGTTTATTTCTGAGAAAACTTAAAATTAATCTAATAATTTCTTTAGGCATTATTTTTAACAAAGATAATTTAAATAATAGAATTATATAATTTAAATTATGGATTTAGCTTTAGAAGTTCCTCCTATCAAAAAAGGAGTTAATATAAAAAAATTCGAACAAAATGGTTGTATAACCTTGTTTGGATATTACCTTAAATTAAAATATAATGATTCTATTGAATTTAATTTTTATGAAGCCCAAGAAGATTGTGGATATAGAGAATGTGATATTGAAATTAAAAAAGGAATAACAAATAATAATGGTATTAATGTGAATTCATTTTATAAAATTAAGGTCTTTGATACAACTTTATTTAAAACTGTTTTTGTACCAGATATTGAAAAATTTAGAGAAAACATGATAGAAAATGATAAAAAAATATTAGGAGATAATCTTGATAGATTTTATCAAGTTTCAGAAGTTTATTTTAATGTTGAATTAACTAAATTAGATATTGATAACTTAGAATATTGTAATAATTTAATAAAAACCATTGAAGAACTTTTAAAATAAATTTAACAATTGGTCTGATTAGTTTGAATAGGTTTATTTAGTTTATTAGTAAAACCAAAATTTTGTAATGATTCTTGTACTTGATCATTATAATATTTAAAATAATTATCTACATTTCTTGCTAAAACAAATAATGACAATTTAAAATTATCTGATACAATAGAATAATCATATTGATTGTTTACTACTGGTCCTAATTCTATTACCCAATATGGGGCTTCTCCTTGTCCATCTAGTTGAACTGTTAATTGACCTCCTGAATTGCCATCTTTGTAATAAGCATATCCAGAAATAGTTTGTTCTTCATCTAAATGATTTAATTGAGTATTATAAACAGATACATTATTAGCATTAATTATTTCATAATTAGCAATAATACATCTTCCATCTTTTTCAAAAACTTTGTCAAAACTGTTACCATAAATTTGATACCATTTATCTTGATATAAATTTAAATCTAGTTCGGAAACTGGTTTGTAATCAGATGCAATTACACTATTACTTACAAAAAGTAATGTTATGAAGACACTTATTATTTTTTTAAACATTTATATTTTCTTAATAAATTTTATCTTAAAGTATTTAATGGCAAAAAGAATTGTATTTTATTTTATTTTTATTTTACTTTTTATAATATATCATAGTTATGAAAAAGTTCAATGGTTACATTACATAAATTTATAAACTAATTATATATATTATATGATTGATTATTTAAAAAGAATTATAAAAAATATTACTAACAATAATAAAAATAAAAAAAATAAAACAGATACATTATCATACGGTGATTTTTTAAAAAAATATCCAAATTCTACTAAAGATGAAAGAAGAAACGCAATTCAAAAGTTTTTAAACAGTACTAGAAAATAACCCCAAAGTTTTCTTATTTTTACTCAGTAATCTGAAGTATTTTTACATAATAATCATTTTCTACATTTATATCACATGACTGATACATATCTAATTCATCATTATAAGTTAAATATTTAAGAGTAATATCATCGTTCCATAAATAAGTATATTTTAATGTCCCACTGCCAATAGGTTTATTATCATTATCACATGTAACATAAGCTCTTAATTTAATTTTATCAGCGTACCTCAATTCTTCTAATCTTTCATATTTATTATATGGATTACATTGATCTATAACTTTTGCAATTACATATCCATTAAATTTTTCATATAATTTCATTATAAATGATTATGTGTAAATAGGAAAGAACAAAATCCCTAATTCTCTAAAAAATCAATTTTTTTAAAATAACCTAAAGAGTATCTTATTTATATTATTCATAAAAATGTTTTTTAATTTATACTATACTATAATTTTTCCCCTTATTTTTTCACAATTAGATTTAATTGACAATTTATTAAATCCAATTGAAGTAGCAAAAAATATTACTTTAGAATATTATACTGGAAGATGGTATCAAACAGCTACATCTAGATCTACTGCTTTTTTAGGTACTGGACCTAATTATACAGAGGTAACAGCCGATTATTATTGTATTGATGATTGTTTAAATAATAATATTACGGTTTATAATCAAGGATTTAATAATGAAGATGTGCACACAAATATTAGTGGATACTCTTATGTTGAAGAAGGTGAAGAAGCAGGAAAAAGAAAACTTAAATTTTACAATTTACCTTTTGAAGGTAATTATTGGATCGCTAAATTAGGACCTCTAATCAATGAACAATATCAATACTCAATTGTAACAGCACCTATATCTAAATATTTTGGCACAAGATTTGCTTTATTTGTATTATCTAGAAATATAACTGATTATGTAGATAATTACGAAGAAGAGGTAAAAGAATGGTGTCAACAAAATGGTTTTACTTATAATTGGAACGAATATGTTCCAACATATTAAAAAAAGATAAGGTTATGTTCCAACATATTAAAAAAAGATAAGGTTATGTTCCAACATTTTAAAAAAAGATAAGGTTATGTTCCAACATATTAAAAAAAGATAAGGTTATGTTCCAACATTTTAAAAAATAAAAAAATATAAATACTTAAATAAATCATTTATATTTTTAATAAATGGAAAATTATTTATCCCAGCAATTAGCAATATCAATAAGTAAATCTAATGTCAATATGGTTGATGAATTAATTAATATTTGTGAAAGCTACTATAATAAACCAGCTCATAATCTATACGATCTTAAAAATAGAAACACTAAATTAAAAGGTGATATTTTTGAAGAATTTTGTTACAGATACATGAAAGAATGTTATCAATTAAAACAAGTTTGGTTTTATAAAGACGTACCTTCAGATATCATAGAAAAGTTAAATTTAACTAAAAATGATATGGGTATTGATTTTATAGGTGTAAATGAAGAAGATGAATATTATGCAATTCAAGCTAAGTATAGAAAAAGAAATAAAGATAAGAAAACAGGTATTACTTGGAAACAATTAAGTACTTTTTATGCATTGGCTCTGAAAACAGGACCTTACAAGAAACATATTATTTTTACTAATGCAGATTTTGTTAGACATATTGGTAAAAAAACAAAACAAGATGAAACAATTAATTATAATTCATTAAATAAAATTAATCATTTTGATTGGATGAAAATAGCTAATTATTCTACAGATATTTTAGAAAAAGAAGATCATTCAGATAATAAAATTTTAACTAAAGAACAAATCAGACTAAAAAGATTAATTTATTTTAAAAATTTATAAACTAATATTATTATATATGGAAAAAGTCAAAGATTTTTGTGTAATATGTTTAGAAAAATTCGCAGATAAAGAGTTTATTACAATTAAATGTGATCACAAGTTTCACAAAAAATGTTTAAGAGAATGGGTAATAACTCAAAAAAATATTAAATTAGGTAGACCAGATGATGATTTGGCGGTTAAAGGATCTTGTCCTTTATGTCGAAAAAAGTTTAGTCATGTTTTTTTATCAGATTCTTATTACGATAGTTTTAAAGTGGATAGAAGATTATATCCTCTTTTCTTTCTAAAATATATTTACAATAAATTTAGATAAAAAATTGAAATTATTTGTAATAATCGTGAATATAAAAGCTTATTACTAATAAAAAAATATGACAAACAGATTAACTCAATCTATACTACTTATTAATATCATTATATTTAGCTGTAATTTGGCTTTTACTATAGGAGGCTCCATTATTTTAGATCAATATAATTCTCAAAGTAATTCGGATCAGAAATTTTTTAATGTATGGCTTTCAAATCTAATTTTAACAATAATATCAGGTATTCAATCATTTTATTTGTTATTTACGTGTTGCGGTTTAACTCAAATAGATAGTGATAATAAATCTAATAATAATCAATTAATTGAAATTATAAACTTAGGAATATCTATTTGGGTTCTAATTATATTTTATGGAGAAGATACTGAATTAAATAATCTTAAAACGGATTATATTAATCTATATTATCTATTAGAAACTAGAGTTTATTATACTATAACATTATTATCTATTTTAGGAATAATTTTTGCATTCTCTTTTCTAGCATTATGCATAGGAGGAATTTATACTTTAGTTGCTAAATCTGAGGATGAAGACTCAATTATAGATGATGAATCAATTATAGATAGAGGACAACCAAGAAGAAATGAAGCAAATCCACTTTATTATGCTTAAAATTTTATATATATAGTTTAAATTAAAAAAATAATAAATTTATTATTATTATTATAAAATGGATTTTGGAATTTATCAAAACAGTTATTTAAAAAGGTTTGATGCAATTAAAAAACACAATGAAACAACACATAATGAAATAAAGGTATTGAAATCAAAACCTATAATTGATTATATTAATGAAAAAAAATTAATAGATCAAAATAAAGTTCAAGAATATAAAAATTATATTAATAAAAAAAATACGCCGGAAGTAAAAATAGATTTTAAATCAGAATATGAATATAAAAATAATAATAAGTATAAAGAAGTTAAACAGGATTCATATAGTAATAAATTAACTAAAGATGGTTATATGAGTAGAGATAATAAAGAACCTGTATTAAATAATAGATCAACCTTTGGATATGAAACAATAATAAATAAAGATATAGTTTCTATAAGTAGACCAATTTATTGGCCTGATAGAGGCTATACAGAAAAAACAGTTAATAATAATTATTTCAAAACTTTTTACTATCAATAATTTCATTTAATTTAACTAATGTTTTATCAGCATTTTCTGAAAAATTATTCATATTATTAAAACAAAAATCAGATAGTTCTTTAAAATCATCATACTCTTCTGACTTTAAAGAATTAATATTATCTTTATTAATTGTTATCCATTTATTATTCATATATTTAAAATCAATTGAATCATATGACCAATCTAATAATAAATGAGTTCGATAATTTTGTAAATATTAGCAGCTGCAGGTCCTTGACTTAATCTTATTGGCATTTTTATTGATAATTAATTAAATAAATTATCCATTACTTTTTATTTTTTCATTTTTTTTTAATAATTAAATGAATTTAACAGTAAATGATGAATTATTGAATTAATTATCAATAAAAATGAATATAATAATTAAATTTTTTCGGGATTCTTAATACTTAAATTAGGTAAAGCATATGCTTTCATTCTGTTTAGAGAAGGAGGTTTGTGCATATTTAGATCTATTTCCACTGCATCAGGATCTTCTTCTGGAGTAGTATCCTCTTCTTTATAACTACTCGGTTTAGGACAACTTGCAACTCTGAAAGCTTTAGTAATTGAACTTAGATTTCTAGTTGCAGGAGCACTCGTTTCTCTAACTAATCCTGGAGTTGCAAACATTAATCCATTTGCTTGATTAAGATCAGATGCAATACAAATTTCTCTAATAGATTCTTCCCCAGCAATTTCTCTCAATCTCTGTTTAGCATCTTGAAGATCTTGTCTAGTAAAATGAATTGATGAATTCTCATATCCATCTGTTATAATTATTGCAATAACCTTATGACCTTTTAAGGCTGAATTAATTAATTCTCTTAACATAGTAGTAACCCCATCATACATAGCTGTACCACCATCTGCTCTTGCTGCTTTCATTCTTAGTTCAGCCTCAGCTAAATTAGTTTTACTACATTCAAAAGTACTTGAAAATTGACAAAAAACTACCTCTTTTGGTTTCATAGCATTTAGTACTCCCACTCCTTCATTCACTACCATTTCTAGTATTCCATTCATGCTTCTAGAAGAATCTAAACCAATACCAACAACATCAACCAAAAAATCGGTTTCTTTATTATTATGCGTGTCTTTAATAAATTCTGACATTTTGTTATATATATATATATATATTGTTGATCACTAATATAAGTTATTATTTCAATTTTTTAAAGATATAAAGGTAAACATCATATAGTACAGAGGTAAACATCATATAGTACAGAGGTAAACATCATATAGTACAGATAAGATTTGTAGAATATAGTTTTAGTGCTTCCATAATGTTAATTTCTATAGCTTTACTAAATGGTGTTACTGATATAAATTTAATTACATCTATTGCTGTACTAACAGCTGCTTGTCAACTATGTGGATTAGCAGTTGAATATGTAAATGAACTAAAAATAAAATGGTTATTGCATTTAACTGGATGGTTGTAATTCTTTTGGGCTTATGGTATAATTGGGCATGCCTTTTTTAAATCAATTGAAGCTGCAAAAGATAATTCAACTCCAGGACCATCAGAATTTGTATATATTATTGTGATTGCATTATTTTTACTATATTCATCTTTTGGATTTGTCCAATTATATGAACTAATTAATTTTAATAATTTTAATCCTTTTAAAAAAAGAAAAAGCTTACATTATTTTGTCATTAACAGCTAAATTGCTATTAGGTTGGATGATTTTTTCTAATGTATTAATTTTGAGCTAATTTTTATATATATAATTTTTTCTAATTTATATATATATAATGATTAATGGTAACATTAATGTAAACATCGATGTTAATATATCAAAATTACAAATGCTCTTTATGATATTAATATCAGTTATTTTTCTTTCTAATTTACCAGCATGGTTGGTATATTTTAAGTTTAGAAAGTTTATAAAAAAAAATAAAAAAGAAGATTATTAGTCATTTTTTTCTGTAAAATTAGCCTTTGCTTCTAAAAATGCACTACCTATACCTGGAATATAATCTAAATTTTCTATTAATTTATTAATATCGAGTTCTCCAGGAGGAAAGAAAAATTTTAATTTCTCTATTTTTTTTTCAGATGTCAGCTCAGGATTTTGATTAAATATTATTTCATTCATCATCGATAATAATCTTATTAAGTCATCTTCTCTTCTTTCTAAAACTATATTTTTTTGATCTATTTCATATTTTTCATGATTTAGTTTTAATGTTTCAGAACCATCATATTCATCTATTCTATAATATTTTTTTTGTTTATAAATATCATCTATATGAGGTCCTTCATAATATATTGATGGTAAATATTTTACATATAAAGAAGAATAATCATTGTTTATATTATTAACACCATTATTTTCTCCTTCTGCTACAACTAATCTTACTAGAGCTGGATTGAATCTATCAATTTCATCAACACTTACATCATCAGAAATACCTAATTTTTCTTTGGCATAAACTGATAAATCAAATCCACCATAAGAGCCATTTAAAACTATACCAATTGTTGGATTATCTAGATTTGGTTTACCATTTTTATATTCTTCTTTATAATTATAATTATTATCTTTAGAAGTTGCTAAAGCACCACCTTTTTTTATATATTTTATTCCATATTTCATAAAATATTATATAAATAATTTATATAATATTTTATCGTTTTGCTAATTATGAATAATTAAAAATTATTTTAATACAAGCTGTGCTAATTATGAATAATTAAAAATTATTTTAATACAAGCTGTGCTAATTATGAATAATTAAAAATTATTTTAATACAAGCTGTGCTAATTATGAATAATTAAAAATTATTCTTATCAAATTCTCCTACTTGAATGACTTGATCTCTTATCTTCTTGCATAATTCTGATTCATCATCTTCTACAAATTCTTTAATGTAATTGTTAACTTTGTATAATACATTTTCTTTGTCATCTGGGATATATATACCTTTCATAAATTCATCTCTAATAACACTTTCTTTAGTAACCAAATCGGATACATATTTTCTGGTATCATCTGTAGGTAAACTATAGGATTTACCAAATGGGAAAGTCACTGCTTTAACCAAAAAACCAAGATTTTTATTTGGATAATTTTTTGATATTTGATCTAATGATTCTTGCATTTCATATAATAGAGAGTCTAAACAATATGCTAATAATCTTTCATCTTGAATTTTATCGTGATTTTTCCATAGTAAAGCATATCCATGAAATAAATTAGAAAAGACATCAGCATATCTACCAGATAACA
>Ga0115565_10000702_pt1 | contig 28585 bp, 23 predicted proteins | sample COGITO_mtgs_1105_FD_87199 | JGI IMG/M metagenome (GOLD analysis project Ga0115565, IMG submission 87199) | Pelagic marine microbial communities from North Sea - COGITO_mtgs_110530 | ecosystem: Environmental > Aquatic > Marine > Epipelagic | place: Germany:Helgoland, sampling site Kabeltonne... | reverse complement strand
TGGCTAGTTACGTCTTCGAGTAAACGCGCGATCACCTCGGGCTCGTCGGCTGTACCTAGATAATAGTCGACTAATATGACAGCCCAGTTTAACTTATCTAAGTCATCGTAAGCTTTGCGCAACTCGCCATTAGCCGTCTTCGGAGATAATTGATAATTTACGATGTAAGACCAAAGAACTCTGTATGGGTCTTGAGGGTCGATATTATAAAAAGTTTGCAAGTCGTTGACGGCGAGCTCCACACGACCGCCATAATAGAGCGCAATGCCCCTATTAAGAATTGCAAAATCGTAGTCTGGATTTAGGTCTAACGTTGAATCAAATGCTTCGTACGCTTCATTAAAATCCATTTGTTGAATATGATGTATGCCTATAGAGTTGTAAGCCTCTGCCATGTCAGGCTTCAATTCCAAGGCTTGAGAATAGTCATATCGAGCTAAGCCTGCCAAACCAACGCTGTCATAAAGCATACCGCGCTGAAAAAGCAACTCCGCGCGTTCTTCTGTTTTGAGAGGAGCCTGATTTAAAATATGATTATATCTAGCGATAGCCATCTGCGACCTAGCGTTTACAGGCTCAGGTTCTGCTAACAGCAGACTTGTCATCCCTGAAGATTTAACCGCATTGGTACTGCTGCAAGCACTTAATGGTATCACCACAGCGCAAAGCATCAACAAATGACCTAATCTAATTTTCAATTCATGTTCCTTTTTTATATCTTGATGCTAGTCTACCCGTTCACCAGCAAAACGCATACCCTTGTGACTTTTATTTTTTTGAGTCTTGTTTTAGCTTAAACGCAGCCATTTGATCTTCAGTCGCGGGTTGTTGATGGTCAGCTTTCCATTGACTATACGGCATTTTATAAACAAAACTTCTTGCCTCTTCGTCGGAGATATCAAGCCCTCTTTCATTCGCCGCTGCCAAGTACCACTTGGATAAACAGTTGCGGCAGAAATCCGCCAATAGCATCAACTCAATATTTTGAACATGTTTGTTATTATCTAAATGATCCAACAAGCGCCTAAGTACGGCTGCTTCTGCTTCTGTTTGTAGTTTCTTTGACATGATTTTTCCTTTAACACATGTGTAATTTTGACTCATTAAAAAAGGAGCCAAGGCTCCTTTTAAGTCACGATTATGAACACCCGTTCACATGCAATGCTTACTCAGCATCACCTTCAGGCTGAGTTGGCTTTTCGATCAACTCTTTCATGCTAAGGCGAACTCTGTTTTGACGGTCTATTTCCATTACTTTGACATCAACCATTTGGCCTTCTGACAAGTAATCAGTCACTTTGTTCACACGGTCATGTGCTATTTGAGAAATATGCACTAAGCCTTCTTTGCCTGGCAACACTTCTACAAACGCACCAAAATCAACGATGCGCATAACTTTACCGTTATAAACGGTACCGACTTCTATCTCAGCTGTAACTTGCTTGATTTTGTCTATCGCAATATCAGCTTTGGCTTTTTCAGTGGCAAAAATCTTGATTGTACCGTCATCTTCAATTTCGATGTTAGTATCAGACGCCTCTGTAATAGAGCGGATCATTGCACCGCCTTTACCAATGACATCACGGATCTTGTCCTGATCAACTTTTAATGTATAGATACGTGGTGCGTACTCAGACATCTCTTCACGATGACCAACAATCGCTTGATCCATAACGCTAAGTATATGCAAACGCGCTTCTTTAGCTTGCTTAAGCGCTAGTTGCATAATTTCTTGAGTAATACCTTCGATCTTTATGTCCATTTGCAAAGCAGTGATACCTTTGGTGGTACCTGCTACTTTGAAGTCCATGTCGCCTAAGTGATCTTCATCACCTAGAATGTCAGACAGTACTACGAAGTTGTCATCCGACTTAACTAAGCCCATTGCAATCCCAGCAACCGATGCTTTGATTGGCACTCCAGCATCCATTAGCGCAAGAGACGTACCGCATACTGAAGCCATTGACGACGAACCGTTTGATTCAGTGATTTCAGACACCACACGAACCACGTATGGGAATTCTTCTGCAGACGGCATGACTGCCTGTATACCACGTTTGGCTAAGCGACCATGACCAATTTCGCGGCGCTTTGGCGAGCCGACAAAACCTGTTTCACCCACACAGTATGGAGGAAAGTTATAATGCAACATGAAGCGACTGCTAGCCATGCCGCCTAATTCATCGATCATTTGAGCATCACGTTCTGTACCCAAAGTAGCAGCAACGATTGCTTGGGTTTCACCACGCGTAAACAATGATGAACCATGTGCTCTTGGCAACAGACCTGTCGCGACATTTAACGCGCGAATCGTTTCTGGATCACGACCGTCGATACGCTTTTCGCCGGCAAGAATGCGAGAGCGGACAACGTCACTTTCAAGTGCGTGTAATACTTCGCTAGCTTCTTTTTTATCTTGCTCAGGGTTTTCTTCAAGAATGGTTGCTATTGCTTTTTCGTTAACAGCAGTGATTGCGTCTTTACGCTCCATCTTGTCTGAAATTTGATATGCCTGCGTCATACCTTCTTCCGCAAGCGCTTTGACTTTGTTTTTTAGTTCTGTATTTTCTGCAGCGGCAACCCAATTCCATGAATCGGTAGCAACTTCAGCCGCAAATTCCGTAATTGCGTTTATCACCGTCTGAGACTGCTCGTGACCATACATTACCGCGCCTAACATTACGTCTTCAGGTAAAATGTCAGCTTCGGATTCAACCATTAATACTGCGCTTTGCGTACCTGCAACAACTAAATCTAGCTGGCTGCTGTCACGCTCAGAGGTGCGCGTATTCAACATATAGCTGCCGTCTTTATAACCAACTCGCGCTGCACCAACCGGACCATTAAAAGGCATACCGGAGATCGCTAATGCGGCCGATGTTCCGATCAATGAGATAATGTCCGTTGGAATTTCTGGGTTTGCTGAAACCACAGTAATAATAATTTGAACTTCGTTTTTGAAACCATTTGGAAACAAAGGGCGAATTGGTCGATCAATTAGACGAGCGATCAGTGTTTCGCTCTCTGATGGACGGCCTTCACGCTTAAAAAAGCCGCCCGGGATTTTGCCCGCAGCATATGCTTTTTCTTGATAGTTGACTGTTAGTGGAAAAAAGTCTTGATCAGACTTAGCTTCTTTTTTGCCCACGACAGAGACTAAAACAGACGTATCGTCCATGCTTGCCATCACTGCTGCCGTTGCTTGTCTTGCAATTACACCCGTTTCTAGGGTGACTGTATGTTGTCCATACTGAAATGTTTTTGTAATAGGAGTCACGCTCTATCCTTTAATTTTATCTATATTTTATGCTTTTAAATGCGCGTATAGTATAGCGATGAACGGCAGTGAATACCAACATAACTGATTAAATACAGTGAATATTTTTGATTATTTAAAGATAACGTCGCGCGCTGAGTTGCAAACAGCGGCTACCGCTGGGTGTGTTACTTTCCTCTCTGCGGAAATTGCATAGAATTTTTGCTTGATGTCGCTCATTCTGCCGACAATGTTAACTTTAAAGGACTCGCATACTTCCTGTTCAATGATAGTGGGCATAAAAAACACGCCAAAACCGCGTTCACCAAACGACTTCATCAGGGCGCTATCATCGTATTGACCGCGAATAGTTGGAAATATATTGTGCTCATTCGACCATTTATCAAACAATTGCCGAATCGCATACTGTTTTGTTGGTAGCAGAATGGGCGCTTGATGCAAACAGTGGGGAAAATCACCAGACAAGGTTTTTTTCAATGCAGGCGCGGCAAAAAATGTAATCCCAGATTGTCCAAGATAATGATTGTAAGCCCGAACACTAAATATTCCACTAAGGGGAGTATCAGTGAGCACCATGTCGACTTCATGCACGGCTAGCTCGCCCAATATTGTTTCGATAGGCCCTTCTTTACAAACCAGACTAACATCCGAGGCAATGTTTATAGCCGGTTCAATTATCTTGTAAACGATGGTTTTTGGCAATGCACTGGCAGCGCTGATAATGAATTCGGACGTACCAGTAACGGGCGCTCCGCGCAACACATCACTAAGTTCTTTGCCTAACTCGAATATTTCATCTGCGTAGCGCAGTACTAACCTGCCCGTCTCTGTTAACCTTAATCTACGGCCGACTCTATCAAACAGCGGTTGTCCAATTCTTTCTTCTAACATGCTCAACTGACCGCTAATAGTCTGCGGCGTTATAAACAATTTTTCTGCTGCCCTGGCGATACTGCCTTCACTCGCGACAACCCAAAAATAATGCAAGTGTTTATAATTTAAATTTTCAGACATCTGTGACGAATTCCTTACAGTGGTCGTCATTCATTTTTTTCGATGTAATTAAATACATTTAAACGAATATATTCGTTCATTTCTAATTGATAATATTTAACTTAAGGCAGAAAAAACTGATGCGATTATGTTTATGCAAATTAAAATTATTGACCATGATGGTGCGTTGAATGATTCAACTAAGCTTTTTATCGATGATCAAATCAAGTTTGGATTATCTAGATTTGCACAGTTGATTCAAAGCGTTGTGTTTCAAGTCCGCAAACAAGATGACAATTTTGGATCACCACAATCACACTGTAGTTTGACCTTGAGCCTGCCGACAGGAGACAATGTTGAGATCAATACACAAAGCGATGAGCTTAGCGTTGGCATCAATAGCGTTATAAATCGCAGTAAACGTACGATGGACCGAAGGCGGAAAAATGCTCAACTGGACCATCACAACCCATCGTTACATACGCACAAGTAATTGTTAGTATTATTTTCCAATGATGCTGCCAACCTCTAACACTGGCGCTGCATCCACATTCTCAGCCCCCATCATGCTCGCCAAACGCTGCAATGTTGCCACCATTTGACTTTGTTCCCACTGTTCAAGGCCAGAAAATCTCTCTCTAAAATGTTCTTGCAAAGGCAAAGGCGCTGACGCTAGTGAGGTTGTGCCGTGCTCTGTCAAAAAAACGCCTACTCTTCTCTTATCTTTTGTGCTTCTAATTCTAGTGACCAGGTCCCTCGTCTCCATTCTATCTAGGATGCTCGTCACGGTTGCAGCGCTGAGTGTTATATCTTCCGCAATTTCTCTGACCATCACACCGGGTTGCTTGCCTACTTTTTGCAAAATGAGTAATTGTGGACCTGTCAGACCCACCTGCTTATTGAGTTCTCGTGATCGCATATCAATGGCACGAATTATTTTTCTTAACGCGATTAACAGTTCTTCATCTTTTGTCATATTGAATAATATCTAGTTTCTAACAGCCAATTCTCCATTCAAAATGTACAGTAACTAAGTACATTTTCAAACAAATTCTTACTGTTCTTGGTTTAGTTATTTTGTTTAGTTATTTTGTTTAGTTATTTTGCTTACTTAAAGCACCATGTGTATCGTTTTGATTCGCCTTGCGTATTTAACGTTGCGCCCTCATTAATTTATCAACTCAATCACTTACCTCATAAGGTGAAGAAAATATAAGTGTTTGTGATACTGGTCAACTACATCATTGATTAAAGCCAACTTAGACCACCCCATCACACAGTAGTCCTGTCCACCCTCGCCTAAATGCACCTCAGCCCTGTAATAAACCTGTTCTTCGCTATCACCATCGCTGTGCATGTGCTCATCGGTATCATTCGCATAATCTGGCTGAACATGACTTTTTGGATAGATAGAATATACGAAAGGAGAGTTTTGCTCTTGTTCAATTGTTAATATCAGCCCGTTGTTGTCCCTGTTAATTTGTACCTTTATGTTAGCTTCTTTCAATTCACTTTGAACCGCCTCGAAAGATGACATGGCGGTTGTTTCAATAAAACTAATCACTCTGCTTTTGTTGGGAAAATCAACAATGCTTTTTAGGCGCTCTCGCCAACTCTCGTTACTTAGAGTTTGCACTGGTGTCTGTGCATAAGACATGCTGTCTTGCTTATATGCCTCCACTCGCAAGGCTTTGATCAAGCCGACCACCGTTAGCAACAACAAAGCGGCAAACGGAAGCGCACTAGCGATTGTCATCGTTTGCAGGGCGCTCAGACCATTGGACAACAGCAGAACGGCCGCAATAACGCCCACTAGACTGGTCCAATAAATTCGCTGCCAAAGCGGCGTTTGGTTGTTTCCATAGCTGCAAAGCATATCAACGACCATAGCACCTGAATCGCAAGATGTGACAAAAAACACGACGATCATTATTACCGCTAAACCGGATAAGAAGCTTGACCATGGAAACTGTTCTAAGAACAAGAATAAAGCAGCAGGCGTGTTATCATTTGCTAATTGGCCAAGCACTTCGTTGCCCTGGATAAGCACCATTTCTATGGCGCTATTACCAAACACGGTCATCCAGAACAAGGTAAATGCTGTGGGCACCAGCATCACGCCCAAAATAAACTCTCTGATAGTCCGTCCGCGAGATATTCTAGCAATAAACACACCGACGAAAGGTGCCCACGCAATCCACCAACCCCAATAAAAAATTGTCCAACCGCCTATCCAATCGGTTTTTTGGTATGCAAATAAATTAAATGTATTTCTGACAATATCAGACAAGTAATCACCCGTATTTTGCATTAGCGCTTTTAATAAAAACACTGTCGGGCCCAATATTAGGACTAATAATACCAAGCAAATTGCGAGAATCATGTTGAGTTCTGAGAGACGTTTTATGCCTTTATCCAGTCCTGTCATAACGGAACACAGTGCGATGCACGTAATACCAATAATCAGCACAACTTGGGTGGTGCTAGATTGCTCGAATCCAAAGAGGTATTCCAATCCGGCATTAATTTGTAATACGCCGAGGCCCAACGAAGTAGCGACACCAAACAAGGTTCCTGTCGCGGCAAACACATCAACAACATCGCCTCTCCAACCATAGATTTTTTCGCCAATTAATGGATACAGTGCAGACCTGAGGGTTAGAGGAAGATTATGCCGAAAACTAAAATAGGCGAGTATAAGTGCCACTATTGTATAAATTGCCCAAGCATGCAGGCCCCAATGAAAGTACGTTGTTTTCATCGCTTCTCGCGCCGCTTCTATTGTTCCGGTTTGTGCTGTAGGCGGCGCTAAATAATGCATCAAGGGTTCTGCTACCCCATAAAACATAAGGCCAATTCCCATGCCGGCGGCAAAGAGCATTGACAACCAGCTTAGGTAAGAATAGTCAGGTGAGGAATGATCGGGACCGAGTTTGATATCACTATAACGCGAAAAAGCAAGATATACCGTGGTGACGAGTATGATCGCTACTGTCAATACATAAAACCAACTTCCATTGTCCACGATTACCGTTTGCATCTTGGTAAAAACACTGCCGGCAACATCAGGAAAGAAAAACGAGAAACTTAAAAGAACCGCGATAATAGCTGACGCGGGGAAAAATACGGCGGCGTTAAGCTTGTTATTATTGATTTGACTCATACTAAAAACTTTTATTATTAACTGAAGTTATATCATACATGCAATTAAATATTATTCATCAAAAACCTATCGCTCAAAGATGACAAGAAGCCTATTTCAATAGGGCTTAATCGATTAAAGCGACACAAAAGTTGTGTTTTGGCTTGATATCTCTATAATTTAACCGCTATAAGGCTAATATTTATAACACTAACTGTTAATTTAACATTTTCAGGGGACCATTTTGAAAAGCAAAAAAATAAGTAAACTAAGTTATGCAATTATAGCGGCGCTAGGCACGAGTAGTTTTGCGTTTGCGCAGACGTCAGACGTGAGTGCTAAACCGAAGAGAAAGATAGAAACTATTGAAGTAACCGCTACCAAACGCACAGAATCTATCCAAGATGTGCCGGTTACTGTCAGTGCGCTGAGCGGCGAAGCGCTTGAAAATCTCGGCGTAGACAATTTTAATGACTACGTTGAGTTCTTACCCAATGTCGTTTTCCAAGGCACTGGCCCTGGTCAAAACGAAATCTATATTCGCGGCGCGGCAACCTCTCAAACGTCCATATCGGTATCAACCGTACAAGCCTTACAGCCATCTGTTGCCTTTTATTTGGACGAGCAACCCGTTTCAATGCAGGGTAGAAACCTCGATGTTTATGCAGCAGACATGCAGCGTGTAGAAGTATTGCCAGGCCCACAAGGCACGCTGTTTGGTGCCTCCTCGCAGTCAGGAACGGTTAGAATGATCACCAAAAAACCTGATTTTACCGGGTTTTCTGGGGGCGTAGATATAGGAGCAAGCTTTACTAAAGGCGGGGAAATGAGCAACTCCGTTGAAGCTTTTCTAAACTTTGTTTTGAGAGATGACCTAGCGGTAAGAATTACGGCATATAATGATAGGCAAGGTGGTTGGATAGACAATATATTAAATGAACCTGGCCAAGGTGGTTATATCGGCAGCGCGGTTGTGATTGACAGAATATCAAATGGTCCGCTGACTGATCCACAAAACACCCCCGTGGTATCCCCCAAAAACGACTCTCTTGTCGAAGAAGACCAGAATGATGCTATTTACTCAGGTTTCAGAATCGGGATTGCGCACGAAATTAACGATGATTGGGATTTGTTGATTCAACACACCCAACAGCAATTAGATACTGAAGGTGTTTTTGCTTACGATCCTAACCTAGCTGGTGAAAGCTCAACTAACCGATTTATTCCAGACCAAAACAAAGACGTATTTGGTTTGACGACTTGGACACTGACAGGAAGATTAGAACAGTTAGAATTGGTATACACAGGTGGCTTTTTGGACCGTGATATCGATTCAACGATAGATTACACAGGCTATACAAACGGCGGTTTATTTTCCGCATATTACGTATGTAATTATGCAGACGTCACACCAGAAAACGAAGCGTGTTTAGATCCAACCAAATTTTATAAAGAAGATACGCAAACAAGTAGGATCACACACGAGCTTAGAATAAACACGGACGCACAAAAAGACTGGCGTGTGACCGCCGGTGTGTTTTACGATTCTCAAGAACTCAACACAGTCGGGTTGTTTAACATTGCTAATACTGACGTAACGGCTTGGGGATTTGACAACTTACAACGAACTACTGTCGGTCAAGAAGGTATCAATTCAAACGGCGGTCCATTCTCATCAGAGATTAGCTTCGTAAATGATGTATCCCACGAAATTAACCAAATTGCTTTGTTTGGCCAAGCTGAATATGACATTAGCGAAGACGTAACGTTAAGCTTGGGCGCACGATGGTACGAAATAGAGGATATATATCGCGGTTCAACGACTACAAGAGATGTAACTAGACGCTTGCGAGCCTTTGGAACACTTGATCCAAACGAACTTGCTGCAATTCGTGGCATCGATCCAGATGCGGCACTAGCGGCGATAGCAAGCGGTCAATTAGACGTATCTTTACTTGATGATGATGGCGTGCTGACGGTGGATGATGTTATCTACAAAGCAACGATTGATTGGCGTGCTAGTGATGACGTACTTTTCTTTGCTACATACAGCGAAGGCTTTAGACCACCAGTAACAAACCGCGTTGGGGGTGGTTTAGCCACCAGTCAAACCGGTGCATTTGAAGGCTTTAGGATCCCGGTGTACTCCACCACCGATACGCTTAAAAACTACGAAGTCGGTATGAAAGGCGATTTCTTTGACGGTATATTACGCTTTAACGCAACGGCGTATATGTCAGACATCACTGATTTACAGACATCTAGATTTGACCCCACTAATATTAGTTTCTTAGTGTTTACGGATAATGTAGGTGACGCCGAGATTCGCGGAGTAGATGGTGACTTTACATGGTTAGCAACTGATAACTTAGTCATTAATGCAGCGTTTAGTATATTAGACACTGAACTCACCCGCGTTAACGCAGAGCTCAATGGCATTGCTCCTCCTGTAGGCTCAGCCTTGCCCTATTCAGCAGATTTTTCGGGTAACATCCGAGCACGATACTTTATGGAATTGGACAACGGCCTCACAAGTTACATCAATGGATCATTGACGTATACAGGTGATCGTTTAGCTAGCATGACGATGGATGCTTTTGTGCTTGAAGAAACCACTAATCTTGTATATGGAACAGGCAGTGGCTTGGACATTGAAAGAGAAGCCGCTACTTATGCTGGTGTTAACTATTCAGATATAAACGGTAATGCTTTTGCAGGTGGTCGTTATATTCAAGATAGTTATGTACTGGCTAATGTTAGCGTTGGAGTGACGAACAATGAGTGGAAAGCAGAGCTTTATATTGATAATTTATTCGACGAAAGCGCTATTTTACACATTGATAATCAGCAGTTTACGCCAAAAGTCGTTACTAACCGACCACGCACTGTCGGCTTTAGGTTCTCGTACGACTTCTTTTAAGTCTTACCAATAGCTCAATGGCATCAAAGGCTGATTTGTAATACTAGAGACAGTTAGTCAGATTACAAAAAGCGATTGCCTAAAACGTAAGTCAACAAACAACGGCTCTTTTATAAGGGCCGTTATTTTTTCTTGTCTAGGATCACGTTATACTAATCTCATGCAATCAATACAGTCAGACCTCATCAATATTCAAGCTCTTATCCAAAAAGCGGCAATAAAAGAAGCACTGTCTAACATTAATGTGTTATTTGAGAGTGCAACGATAAATAATGATTTGAACCAAAAGTCATCCTTACTTTATTCCAAATCAGTTTGTTTACGACTGCTTCACGAACACAACTCAGCGATATCTTGTTTGGACGAACTGATCAAGATAAACCCCGAAGCGGCACGTTATCATCAAGAACAAGCCTATAACCATCGCGCGAACGGCGATTTAAAACGCGCTGCGATTGGCTTTTACAAGGCAACTCGACTAAATCCTGCGTTGCTATCAGCTTGGCAAGCGTTGTTGCCGATATATCACCAGCAGGGGCAAGTAGACGCTGAACGCATAGCGGCTAAGCAAATAAAGGAATTGAGCGCGCTGCCCAAACCTTTGTTAGCGGCAAAGGACTTGCTGTACGACGGTAACGTTGACGCTGCGGACAAACTTTGCAGGCAGTATTTGCAAGCTAACAAGCATTCTATCGATGGCTTATTGTTATTAGCTGAGTTAGCCACTCAGCTAAAGGTGATTTCCGAAGCTGAGTTTATTTTAGAAACCTGCGTTGAACTATCGCCTAACAATCCTGAATGCCTCTACCCGCTATTTAAAATATACAACAAACTGGGCAAATTTGACAAAGCTCTCAAAACCGCCGAGTCGTTGTTAACAATCTCTCCCAACAACGTTTTTTATATGACAGCAAAAGCAACATCGATGGTGGGTGTTGGGCAAATAAATGAGGCTATTGATGCCTATGAGGCTTTAACCATAAGGCATCATAATAAGGCTACCTTAATGATTTTATTGGGACATGCGTACAAAGCTCAAGGCGATATACAAAAAGCAGTTGCTGCATACAAACAAGCGTATAGAGCAGAGTTTGACTGCGCAGATGCATATTGGAGCCTTGCAAATACGAAAACTTATAATTTTGACGATCTAGAGATTTCTCAGATGACCGCTTTATTAGGCCACCCGGATGTCAGTCTTGATAACAAGGTTCACGCCGAATTTGCCTTAGGTAAGGCTTACGAGGATCGAAAAATGTTTGCACAGTCATTTGCCCACTATGAGTCCGGTAATGCGATAAAACGTCAGCAAACGAGGTACTCTTCGACTAAGCAACATCAGTTTGTGGATCATCAGATAACAACGTTTTCGAAAGAATTTTCCGAAAAGCTAGCTGAGCAAGGACACCCCGACCCTGCACCAATTTTTATTGTTGGATTACCGCGTGCTGGCTCGACTCTGTTAGAACAAATTCTTGCTTCTCACTCAATGGTGGATGGCACAATGGAACTGCACGAAATTCTGTCGCTTGCAGCCCAGTTAAGCCGTTCTAAAGACCCAAACCACAGTTACCCTGGTAATATTGCTAGTTTGCCAAAAGGAGCCCTGCGTGACTTGGGCGAGCGATTTATCAGCAACACGCAAGTCTATCGACAGCAAGCTGCATTTTTTATAGACAAAATGCCTAATAACTTTTTACATATTGGCTTAATTAAAGCAATTTTGCCTAATGCTAAAATAATTGACGCACGCAGAGATCCAATGGCTTGTTGTTTTAGCGGTTTTAAGCAACTTTTTGGCGAAGGACAGGAGTTTAGCTATAGTTTGCGCGATATGGCGCTGTATTATCAATACTATGTGAAATTAATGGATCACTGGCAGCAAATATATCCCAACCAAATCCTCTTGGTACAACACGAAGATGTTGTGAATAATACTGAGCAAGCCGTTGTGCGCATGTTGGAGTATTGCGGCCTACCCTTCGAACAGTCGTGTTTGGATTTTCACAAGAACAAACGAGCTGTTAAAACACCAAGTTCAGAGCAGGTACGCCAACCCATATACAAAACAGCACTTCATCAATGGAAGCATTATGAGCCTTATCTTGGTGAACTAACTAAACGTTTTCGATAAAAAAAGGCTTTCCACTGGAAAGCCTTTTTTGTTTTGGTGCGGATAGAGAGACTCGAACTCTCACAGCCTAAGCCACAGCCCCCTCAAGGCTGCGTGTCTACCAATTCCACCATATCCGCGATAATCGTAACGACCTATTCTTAGTTAGGTGTCTGCTCTTGAGCAGGCACTTCTTTGTTTACTGCCGGAGCAGATGGTATTGACTCTTGTTGAGTCGATACTGGTACTTGTAAATTCTCGAACTCATCTACCTGCTTCTCTTGATTGGCTGACATACTGCCAAGTAGCAAACTAATAACAAAGAAACAAGTTGCCAATATAGCCGTCGTCCGTGTCATGAAATTACCGGAACCAGAAGAGCCAAACACTGTGTTTGAGCTGCCTGCTCCAAAAGAAGCGCCCATATCTGCACCTTTACCCTGTTGAATCAACACAAAGCCGATCAACATCAAGGCTATAATTAGATATGAAACCATTAGTACTTCGTAAATCATTTTTTCCTCACTAACCTGCCGCTTGGCAAATTGTTTTAAAATCGTCTATTTTCAAACTAGCGCCACCAATCAGGCCACCGTCGATATCTTCTTGCGCGAATAATGTCTTAGCATTCTCTGCATTAACACTGCCGCCGTATAATAAACGAACGCCTGTCGCTAAATTAGCGTCCCATTTAATTAATTCACTGCGTATATACGCATGTACTTCCTGCGCCTGTTCCGGACTCGCTGTTTTACCGGTACCGATTGCCCAAATCGGCTCATATGCTATCACACATGAGCTTAAAAATGCGGTTCCGCAACTGTCTACAACTGCCGCTAGTTGTGATTTAACGAAATCAAACACGCCACCGGCTTCTCGTACGTCTAGCGGCTCACCAACACACAAAATTGGCACCAAACCAGCTTCAACACATGCTTTGACTTTTTGGCCTACTAACTCATTAGACTCGCCGTGATTTTCTCGCCTTTCGGAGTGTCCAACAATAACATGCGTCACACCTAACTGCTTAAACATCGAGACAGACAAGTCACCTGTATGCGCACCTTTTTCGTGTTCGCTGACAGATTGAGCACCAAGCTTAAAAGACGGCTGGGTAAATGCGTTTATAAAGCATGCAGGAGGGCAAATAACCGTATCAATGTTTGGTGTTTCACTCAACATCTTTGAAAACTCTGTTACCAACTCAAGTGTGCCGTTCATTTTCCAATTTCCAGCAACCATTGGTCTTCTATGTTGATTTGTCACTTGGCGCTCCTGTGCCTTGTTTCAAGCGGCGGTGATATTAACCAACCGCCGTATATTATACAAGTGATTAGCGTGTAAAAGCCGCATCAAATTCAATCTTATGATTGTTTTTTAACCACTTCAGCTATATTTTCAGCCCATTTACTACTCATAGCCTCATCTTCAGCTTCGACCATCACTCGTATAAGAGGCTCAGTTCCACTTTTTCTTAATAACACGCGGCCACTGTCCGCCATCGCTTTTTCGGCTTTTAGCACAATTTGTTTAACATCTTCGTTGTCTAAAGGATTTTTGTCGCTTTTCTTATATTTAACATTAATCAGCTTTTGCGGAAAGCGCTCAAATCCAGAGCAAAGCGCTTGCATGCCCATATTTGCGCGCAGCATAGCCGCAATCACTTGCAAACCAGCGACAATGCCATCACCTGTTGATGCCAAGTTCAGGTTTAAAACGTGTCCAGAGTTTTCTCCCCCTATCTTCCAACCTTTTTCGAGTAACTTTTCCATCACATATCGATCGCCTACATCTGATCTCAAAAATGGAATACCTAATTTTTCTAGTCCTTGTTCCATGCCCAAGTTACTCATGGTTGTGCCTACTACTCCACCATTTAAATTACCTGAACGCAGCGCATCTCTGGCAATGATGTAAATAATTTGGTCACCGTCAATGACGTTCCCTTTTTCATCGACCATCATGATGCGGTCGCCATCGCCGTCTAGTGCAAAACCCAGGTCAGCTTTGTGTTCTTTGACTGCTTTTACAGTGGCTCGCATTGATGTCGCCCCCACCTGATGATTGATATTAAGACCGTCAGGTTTGGTGCCTATCTCGATGACATGAGCGCCCAATTCAGAAAGCACGTTAGGGGCGATGTGATACGTTGCGCCATGAGCACAATCAACCACTATTTTCAAACCTTTCAAAGACAACTCTGACGGAAATGTACCCTTACAGTATTCAATATATCGGCCTGCGGCATCATTGATTCGCACGGCTTTACCAAGCTTGTCTGACTCGACACATGTCATTGGTTGCTTCATTTGTTCTTCGATCTCTAACTCGATACTATCGTCAAGTTTGTGGCCATTTGAAGAAAAGAATTTAATCCCATTATCGTAATAAGGATTGTGTGAAGCGCTAATTACGATACCAGCTTCGGAACGAAAGGTTTTGGTTAAGTAAGCAATCGCCGGCGTCGGCATAGGCCCTAAAAGCCCTATGTTAATGCCAGCTGCTGATAGTCCTGCTTCGAGCGCAGACTCTAGCATGTAACCCGAGATGCGCGTATCTTTGCCAATCAATACTTTGTTGGTACCTTTACCCGCCAACACTTTTCCCGCCGCCCAACCTAATTTAGTTACAAACTCTGGATTGATATGGCTTTCGCCGACTTTTCCGCGAATGCCATCAGTACCAAAATACTGTCGATTTACCATTTTTTCGCCTTTTCAAATCTATAATGAGGTATTAATTTAGCCGATTTTGTTGCTAGTTAATGCTGCCAATCTTGTTGACAATCGTTACCGCATCCATTGTTTCTTGAACGTCGTGGACGCGTATTATACTCGCACCCGCCATCGCGGCAAGGGTCGCAGTTGCGATATTCCCGGCTAATCTGTTATCAACCGACCGTCCTAACAAGTCGCCAATCATTGATTTGCGTGACATACCCACAAGCATCGGTAAATCAAATTGTGATAAGTCCGACAAATGTTTTAATAAACGGTAATTATGATCGAGTGATTTACCAAACCCAAATCCGGGGTCGATCATAAGTTGATTGTATTTAATGCCCGCCGCAACACAGATATCGATACGCTGCTCAAAAAAATGCATAACGTCTGCGAGAATATCGTCGTACTGTGGCGCATCTTGCATATCAGATGGAGTGCCTTGCATATGCATGATACATGACGGTACATTGTATGCTTGTGCAGCGTATGACGCCGCCTCTAATGCACCTGGCATTCTCAAGGCCCTGACGTCATTTATTAGCGACGCGCCATTGTTGACTGCTTCACGGATAACATCGGGTTTGCTGGTATCTACAGAAACTATGACATCAAAAGACGCGCTTATTTTGTTTATAACGGGGATGACTCTCGATAACTCTTCATCGGTACTGACTTCTTTTGCGCCTGGTCGAGTTGACTCACCGCCTACGTCGATAAAAGTAGCGCCTGCTGCAATCATTAACTGAGTTTGTCGTAACGCATTATCTAATGTTGAATATTGCCCGCCGTCTGAAAAAGAATCGGGCGTAACGTTTAGAATCCCCATAACTTTGGGCCCGTCAAATATTACTTTTTTGTCTCTAAACAGCATCATATTGTTGATGACCTTTGGATAGAATCTCTATTAGTTTACCTTATGCGCAAGGTAATATTGTGCACTTAGCGCTGCGCTTGAACGCTGAGTGAGTCACGTTCAATGAGTATAGCAAAAAAAAAGCCGATACTAATATCGGCGATTTTTATGTTTAGCGCATTAGCTTAATGCGTTATATCACTTGGATCAGCGTCGGGCGCTGATTTTGGCTCTGGACCCGCATCGACCGACGCGCCACCTGAAGGCGTATCTGAATCGACTTTACCGTCTCTGACCCAATCAGCCGGTGGACGTACCTCTACCCGGTCCAACAAATCATCGATTTGCTTCGCATCAATTGTTTCATACTTCATCAACGCATCTTTCATGGTGTGCAAAACGTCGATATTGTCGTGCAATATTTTTTCTGCGCGTTTGTAGTTCCGATCCAAGAATATCTTAATTTCTGTGTCGATGGCACGGGCTGTTTCATCAGACATGCTGGATGCCTTGCTCATCGAACGCCCCAAAAACATCTCTCCCTCTTCTTCTACAAAAAGCTGTGGACCCATTTTGCTTGACAAGCCCCACTGCGTAACCATTTTTTTGGCGATATCAGTTGCCCGTTCGATGTCATTCGATGCACCTGTTGTAACCATGTCGTCGCCGTAAATGATTTGTTCAGCCAAGCGACCACCATACAAGCTAGAGATCATGCTTTCTAGATGCTGTTTTGTATAACTTACACGGTCTTGCTCAGGTAAATACATGGTGACACCTAACGCCCGTCCGCGAGGAATTATCGACACTTTATAAACGGGATCGTGCTCAGGCACTAACCTACCAACGATAGCGTGACCCGCCTCGTGGTAAGCGGTCATGGTTTTTTCCTTCTCAGACATCACCATCGACTTTCTTTCTGAACCCATCATTATCTTGTCTTTTGCCTTATCAAACTCGTCCATGCTGACAACGCGCTTGTTAGTTCTGGCAGCAAATAATGCAGCTTCATTAACTAAATTGGCTAAATCTGCGCCAGAAAAACCGGGCGTACCACGAGCGATAACGGATGCCTCGACATCGTCGCCCAGTGGAACTTTGCGCATGTGCACTTTTAAAATCTGCGACCTACCTCTAATGTCCGGCAAACCAACCGTTACCTGGCGGTCAAATCTACCAGGACGTAACAACGCTGGATCAAGCACATCGGGTCTGTTAGTGGCAGCAATTACAATAATGCCCTCGTGCCCCTCAAAACCGTCCATCTCCACCAACATTTGGTTTAGTGTTTGTTCACGTTCATCATGGCCACCGCCCATGCCTGAGCCACGTTTGCGACCAACGGCATCGATCTCATCAATGAAAATAATGCACGGTGCGGATTTTTTTGCTTGTTCAAACATGTCTCTTACGCGTGAGGCGCCCACACCAACGAACATTTCCACAAAATCAGAACCTGAGATAGTGAAAAACGGTACTTTTGCTTCCCCAGCGATTGCTTTTGCAAGCAATGTCTTACCCGTTCCTGGAGGACCTACCATCAGCACGCCTTTCGGGATCTTGCCACCGAGTTTCTGGAATTTGCTAGGATCTCGTAAGAAATCCACTAACTCAGATACATCTTCTTTTGCTTCGTCACAACCGGCAACATCAGCAAATGTTGTTTTTATTTGGTCTTCACCCAGCAATCTTGCTTTGCTCTTACCAAAAGACATTGCTCCTTTGCCGCCGCCGCCCTGCATTTGGCGCATAAAGAATATCCATACCCCAATTAGTAGCAACATCGGAAACCACGAAATAAAAATAGAGGCCAAAAACGATTGTGACTCTGCAGGCTTGCCATCAACGATCGCTACCTTGTTGCCTTCTAACAACTCATCCATCAGCTTCATATCAAGATAAGGAATATAAGTTACAAATGCCTCACCATTTCGACGTTCACCTCGAATTTCGTTTTTCGAGTCATCAATCACCGCTTTTCGAATCTCGCCGCTATCAACTTGCTGCAAAAATGTTGAATAAGGCATGTTTGTACTTTGGGTGTTGCCGCCCGATATATTTTGAAAAACCATCATTAGCACTACTGCAATGACGAGCCATAATATAAGATTCTTTGCCATGTCGCTCAACGCTGCTTACCTCTATATATGTTAAAAGCGTTTCTGTTAAAAACAATCTTTTGACTGTTTCATTTTGTGCTTTGGGATAACATTCTTCATGTATCTTAAAGCGTACTACAAATTGTTATTCTTAGCCACAAACACGCAGTGTCAGTACCGATTTTCAGGCTTTCCTACTCGAATATTTGTCCAATTAACTTGTCACTGCCTCTAACATTGCCTTGTTGGCCTTGCAAACTTGCTCTGGTTCTTCGAGTGCCAATTTATGTATTTGTTTCGTCCATAACAAAAAAAATATGTAAACACTGGGTTTTTCCATCAAATCCTTTTCAAACCCCGATTGTAAACACTGTATGTCCGAATTGCGTGCGGGTTTAACCCCTTTTGGTAGCCAATAAAGTCTACCGATTTTCGAACTCTTGTTAAGCATACGTTTCAACGAATAATCTTGTTCATTATAAAATGCAACAAAACGTAAATTAGCACCGAGTTAAAAGCTCAGCAAATATGAACCTGCATATCGAACAACTGTGTCGCTGTATTATCTTACAATCGCATTATGCAAGACATGTATATATAGAGTAGAATATCGTTTTTCAAGGTGTAAACCACAAACTAATCGTTACAAAAGATAACAAATGAACCTATCAAACAAACAGAAACAGTATTTAAAAGGCCTCGCGCATCCTCTTAAACCAGTTGTCCAACTGGGCGGAAACGGGTTAACCGAGGGGGTATTAGCAGAAATAGAAAACGCTTTGACGCATCACGAATTGATCAAAGTAAAAATTCCGACCGACGATAGACGGGAGAAAGAATTAATAATGAATGCAATCGTCGGCGAAACCAATTCGATTAAGGTGCAAACCATCGGCCATGTTTTGGTAATTTTTAGACCGAGCGAAGAAAAAAAAATATCAATACCAAGAAACTAATGTGGCCTATTAGCAGTAACTTAGTATTTTAATTTAGGACATTAATAGGTGCAGCAGTTAATGAAACATCAAATAACAACAATAGTAACGGGTGGCAGTTCTGGCTTAGGATACGCGACCACCAGACAACTAATTGAAGCTGGTTTTCATGTCACCATCTTTGACATTAACGAAGAGACAGGAAACCAACGAATTGTTGAGTTTGGTTCTGAACACTGCGGTTTTTATAAGGTTGATGTGGTTAATGCCGCCAGCGTCGAAACAGCGGTGCAAACACTTTGTGAAAATGGATTCGAAATAAGAATATTAGTCAATTGTGCAGGAATTGCACCCGCAAAACGAATTTTAGATCGAGATGCGAATCCAACACCGTTAGCCGATTTTCAACGCGTCATTGATATTAATTTAGTCGGCACATTTAATGTGTGTCGTGTTGTTGCATCCGCTATGGCAAAAAACCTATTGGACGATATACACACTGAACGCGGTTTGATTGTTAACACCGCATCTGTGGCAGGATATGAAGGTCAGATAGGCCAGACAGCTTATGCGGCAAGCAAAGGCGGCATTATTGCTTTGTGTCTGCCGATGGCTCGAGATTTGGCCCCATTGGGGATTCGCGTCAATACTATTGCGCCGGGCGTGATGGGCACTCCCATGCTGTTGGCAATGCCAGAAAAAGTTCAAGAGGCGTTGGTGCACAATGTACAATTCCCGAAACGATTGGGTTTGCCAGAAGAATTTGGCAAGCTTGTTGTTCACATGTACCACAATGCCTACCTAAACGGAGAGACTATTCGTTTAGATGGCGCACTTAGAATGCCAGCAAAGTAGTCCGATCAAATCATAAATGGGTAGGCGAAGACTGACCAGTCAGTCTTCTGCAGTTCCATTAACGATATTCGATATGTTGTACAATCGTTTTACAGCTTGATAATGAACACTGTTTTTAGGATACCTACCAAGAGAATTTAGCGAACCCGCGGGTTTATTGGTTAACAAGCTCAGTGCTTGGTCAACGGTTTTAACCGTATATACGTTAAAATCACCTGACGCTACAGCATCAATAATAGATGCATCTAACATCAAATTTAACCGGTTTGAATGAGGAATAATAACACCTTGCTTGCCATTCAAGCCTCGGGTTTTGCAGACGCCAAAAAAACCTTCGATCTTCTCGTTTACGCCACCTACCGCTTGAACCTCACCATACTGATTAATTGAGCCGGTTATTGCCAGCCCTTGGTCAATTTCGATATCAGTCAACGCAGAAATAAGTGCAATGAGTTCACCAAGTGAAGCACTGTCTCCATCAATATAGCCATAAGACTGCTCCAACGCGATATTGGCGGAAAGTGTCAATGGAAATGATTGTGCGTACTTGTAACCTAAATAGCCCGTTAATAACATTACCCCCTTAGAGTGAATTGATTGTCCAAGTTCGACCTCGCGTTCAATATCTACCACGCCATTAGAACCAGCATATACCGTTGCTGTTATTCTAGCGGGCGTACCAAATGCAGTATCACCCACTTCTAATACGGTTAGGCCATTCACTTTACCGACGGCTTTACCTTGGGTGTCAATAAGCACATGTCCTTCATTTATCTCTTGTAAAAGGCTTTCACTGGCGCGACCAGTTCGCTGTTTTTTAGCATTTAGGGCAGCTTCAATGTGCTTCGTTTGTAAGCGTGTATCCAACATCTGTAGACAAAAATAATGCGCCTCGTTGAGTAACTCAATTACATCCGAAAACCGAGCCGACAACTTGCTTTGATGTTCAGCAGAACGCAGGCTGTATTCCAAGGTTCTGAGCATTGCGTCATTGTCGATACTAAATAAACCGAGCTTATTGACATGTCGCTTAACAGAAGCAACAAAATCGTTGGTATTTTGTTGATTCAGGTCGATTTCTGTCTCAAAATCTACCAGTACTCTAACCAACTCGTTAAACTCATCATCATAGTCTTGAAGCGCGTAATAGAGTTGCCGAGAGCCCAGCAAAATCACTTTGACGTTAAGTGGGATAGGCTGTGGCATTTGTGTTATTGAATTCGCCATACCGACTTCTTGTTGCGGCAATTCCATCTTCAATTGCCCTGACTTCAAGGCTAGTTTTAATGATTCCCACACAAAAGGCTGATCAAGAAGTTTGTCTGCATCTAATAATAAATAGCCCCCATTTGCCCGATGCATAGCGCCTGCAATAATCATTCTAAAATTTGTATAAACACTTCCTTGTACGCTCGTATACTCGATCTTACCAAACAAGTTTTGATGCGTTGGGTTAGGCTCATATATGATGGGTGCGCCCGCATCTACTTTGTGCGAAACCAAAATATTAGGCAGGTAGGTGTCCACTAAAATCGCACGTTTGTCGTATTCGTCTTGTTTTTCTTCTTTTGAACTATCTTCAGCAAGCAGTTCAACAACGGTGTCAATAAGATGCGTTTTTAACTGTTTTAGGTGACGTAAGATGGCAATATCCGCAGCGTGTTTGTGCTCTAACTCTTTTAGCAGAGGCCTAATTCCCTGCTCTGCTGTATCACGCTTTAGCTCACGCAATTTTTCAGCGGTCTGGCGTTGCCATAAGGGTACTTCAATCAACGCTTCGTTTAATCGGTCTTCCAAACTATCAATTAATTTGTAATAAGACTGTCTTTGTTCTTCACTGAGTTGCGAAAATTCGGCATCGCTGATAGGTTTACCGTTAATAATTGGTGAGAAGCTAATCGTTCCGCCTTCCTCGACCATGGCAATATTTTGTTTGAGTGCGAGTGATTCCACTTCATCAATCGCTTTGTCATAACGCTGTTCATTCGCCCTGACGATTGCTGCTTTTTTTCGCTGAAAACTCGGGTTCTCATAAACCGCCGGAAAAGTATCCAGCAATTCATCCAGCAAACCATCAATGTCTTTTACCAAAGACTTACTTTGGCCACTTGGTAACTTCAACGCGATAGGCTGTCTTTCATCATCAAAATTATTAAGGTAACAATAATCATCTGGCGTTGATTTGTTCATAGCCGTTTTGCTGATGGAATCTTGTACTAAAGTAAAACGGCCAGTAGCTTGCTCGCCCATAACGTACAAATTGTAACCGTTTGCTTGAATCCCCAAACCGAAAGTCAGCGCTTCTTTTGCTCTGGCTTGGCCAATTAAGCTAGTTTCCGTTGGGTTGTAAGCCAAAGCCTTAGCCAACATTTCTGTTTCGACACGCGCATTCAACGCAGTCACTGGAAGAGGTTTGGGTGGATCAGTAAGGTATTTTTGGTCTTTCATTAATCTTTCTTTTTTACCGCTTTAAATTTTATGCTTCATTTATGGTAGCAAAGCTTACGTCATTGCGCGGAACAATAGCTAGGTTTTTAAAGAATTTGAAGTTCTTAGTAGCGCTTAACAATACCCTTGCCCATAATTTTTAAAATCTTTGTAGGTTATTCACTGCTATCTATTGTTCAATCTACGCCAAGCAAGGTATTCTATATAGCTATATAAACGTTAATCGAATAGAGAAATTTAGTTACATGGCGCATACCGACATTTCAGAAACGCAATACGATCCCCAGACTATTGAAAAATCCGCTCAAGCGTTATGGGCAGATTCGCAAATATTTAAAGCGACAGTTGATAGTGACAAAGAGAAGTTCTATTGCTTATGTATGTTTCCGTATCCCTCTGGTCGATTGCATATGGGCCATGTCAGAAACTATACGATCGGCGATGTGGTCAGTCGCTTCCAACGCATGCAAGGCAAAAATGTGTTACAACCGATGGGTTGGGATGCATTTGGTTTACCTGCTGAAAACGCTGCCATTGATAACAAAACTGCACCAGCAGCGTGGACGTATCAAAACATTGAATACATGAAGAACCAGTTAAAGTCTCTGGGCTTTGGTTATGATTGGGAGCGCGAACTTGCGACGTGTAAACCTGATTACTACCGTTGGGAACAATGGTTTTTTACGCGACTGTTTGAAAAAGGACTCGTCTACAAAAAACACGCGACGGTTAATTGGGATCCCATTGACCAAACGGTATTAGCCAATGAGCAAGTTATCGATGGCAAAGGTTGGCGATCGGGTGCCTTGGTAGAGCAAAAGGAAATCCCACAGTGGTTCATCAAAATCACTGATTATGCGGAACAATTACTGAATGATCTTGACCAATTGGATGATTGGCCTCATCAAGTAAAGTTAGCCCAAAAAAATTGGATCGGCAGATCGGAAGGTGTGGATATCAAATTTGATTTAAAGACACCGATTGAAGATTTGAGCCAGTTGGAGGTTTATACCACTCGTCCTGACACTCTTTATGGCGCAACTTATCTCGCGGTGGCAGCACAGCATCCGATTGCAATAGAAGCAGCGAAGAACAACAGTGCCGTTGCTACCTTTATTGAAGAAAACAAAAATACCAAAACGGCAGAAGCTGAATTAGCCACAATGGAGAAAAAGGGACTTGCCACAGGTTTTTTTGCAATCCATCCCTTGAGCGGTCAAGAGATGCCTATTTGGATAGCTAACTTTGTGTTGATGGGCTACGGTTCTGGCGCAGTGATGTCAGTACCAGCACATGACCAGCGAGATTGGGAGTTTGCTACCAAGTATAACTTGCCGATCATACAAGTAGTCGATGTTAAGCCAGAACACGCTGATAGCATCGATATTAGCGTCGCTGCGTACACTGAAAAACACACGCTAATTAATTCCGCAGAATTTTCGGGTATGTCATACGAGCAAGGTTTTGAAGCAATTGCTAGTAAGTTAAAAGCCGACAATAAAGGGAAAAAAACAGTCAACTATAGGTTGCGTGACTGGGGTGTCTCTCGTCAGCGGTATTGGGGCGCTCCGATTCCAATCGTCAATGATGAAACCGGTAAATCGTTCGCCGTTAACGAGGCTGATTTACCTGTCATTTTGCCAGAAGATGTGGTCATGGATGGCGTTACTTCACCCATCAAAGCTAATCCGCATTGGTCAAAAACAACTCATAATGGCCAACCAGTGACGCGAGAAACAGATACTTTCGATACTTTTATGGAGTCATCGTGGTATTACGCACGTTATGCTTCATCTCCTAATGACGCTATGCTTGACCCTAGTGAAGCTAACTATTGGTTGCCGGTTGATCAATACATCGGCGGTATCGAACATGCAATACTGCATTTACTATATGCAAGGTTCTTCCATAAACTGTTGAGAGACGAAGATTTAGTCGAAAGTGACGAACCTTTTAAACGGCTTCTATGCCAAGGTATGGTGTTGGCAGATGCTTATTTTACCAAAGCTGATAACGGCAAAGAAATTTGGCATAAGCCAAGTGACGTCGATGTAGAGAAAGACACCAAAGGCAAGCCAATTGGGGCAAAATTGAAGGCTACCGGGGAGCCTGTCACGCACGCTGGTATGATCAAGATGTCAAAGTCAAAAAATAACGGTATTGATCCACAAGCGGTCATTGATATTTATGGTGCTGATACGATTAGACTATTTACCATGTTTGCAGCGCCACCAGAACAGACACTTGAGTGGACTGAATCGGGAGTAGAAGGCGCTAACAGATTTTTACGACGTTTTTGGCGCTTAACGCAAGATTATATTGAGGCTGCGCGCGACAAACACATAATACTCAACAAAAGTAGCCTGACAAAGGCTCAGAAAGATTTGCGCAGAGAAATCCATCAGGCTATCGAAAAAGTGTCTGATGATTTGGCCAGAAGACAAACGTTCAATACCGCTGTTGCAAAAGTAATGGAATTGCTGAACAGCTTGCAAAAAGCTGAAATCAATGATGAACAAGACCTTGCTATACGCCAAGAGGGTGTGACTGCAATGATTAAGATGTTAAATCCAATAACGCCACACATATGTGAATCGTTATGGTCTGACATTGGTCAAACAACAAGCTTACAAATAGCCGAATGGCCGTTAGTGGATGCGGCTGCTCTAATTGAAGAGGAAAAAACCATCGTTGTGCAGGTTAATGGCAAAGTCAGAGCAAAGCTGACTGTCCCAGCTGATATAGACAAGGCCGCGATTGAAGAGATGGCTGTAAATCAAGAAAATGTGCAGCAATTTACTGAAGGCAAAACCGTTAGAAAGGTAATTTACGTGCCTGGTAAACTTGTCAACATTGTGGCTAACTAATGGCAAAACTATTTTTGCTGCTAGGCATAATGACGCTGTTGCAATCTTGCGGTTTTAAATTAAGAGGTTCTCAAGCGTTGCCAGACGACATAACAAGCGTCATTCTTGTTGCCAACTTCAATTACTCGCCTTTACAACGAGCACTCGACAGACGTCTGCCAGTGTACCAATTGCAAAGCCGCGTGGTCGAAAGGAAGGCTTTAAATACGATAACTGACCTAAATTCGGTGGCCATTATACTGCAGCCAGAATCGTTAGAACGGCGTTTGTTATCCGTGTTTTCAACCGGACAAGTGGCTGAGTATGAGCTTATATTTTCGGTCAACTATCAGGTCATTTTCCCCAACTCGGAGCCGATTAAAGCAAGTATGACGGTTGCTAGAGAGTATCAAGATGACCCTGACGAAGTGCTCGCAAAGTCACGAGAATTGGATTTGGTGTTAGATGAGATGAGAAATGAAACCGCTGATAGAATGATACGGCTGTTGTCTAGTCAGTACACGTCTGCTGTTAAACTGTCTGCTAATAAAACGCCGTATTCACAAAGTCCGGCAGTAGAGTAAACGTATGCAGTTATACGCGAATAAGTTTTTGACGCATCTTGATAAAAATGGTTTGCCTGCCTTTGTTTTAGTGTTTGGCGACGAGCCGCAACAAAAGCTAGAAATAATCGATGCCGTTCGTCAGTGGGGGAAGCAAAACGGGTTTGATGAGCGTCAAACCTTGGTTGCTGACAGCGATTTTTCTTGGGCGCAGCTTATCGATGCTACGCAGACGATGTCACTATTTTCTGACAAACAGTATATTGAGCTAACGCTACCGACAGGAAAACCAGGCACCGAGGGTAGTAAAGTGCTGTCGAGTATTGCTGAAGCGCCGTCTGCCGACACCCTGGTATTAATTCAAGGGCCAAAAATTGCTAAAGATGTACAAAAGGCCAAATGGTTTAAAGCCTTAGATTCAGTTGGTCTGTTTATCCATACGTATCCGCTAGAAGGAAATGCTTTACTTCAATGGATCAAAGCAGAATGCCAACAAAAACAAATTCAACTCAGCAGCAACGGCATAAATATTCTTGCCGATAGCAGTGAAGGTAATTTGATGGCCGCTAAACAAGAGATTGAAAAGCTGAGTTTGCTAGCAGATTCACCAAATCAAATGATAGATGATAAAGCGCTCACTGCTGCCATTGTAAATCAGTCTCGCTTTACAGCCTTTCAACTGACTGATGATTTGTTGGCTGGCAATATGCAAAAAGCCATTAAGATACTGCAAAGACTCGAGTCTGAAGGTACTGAACCGAATATCATTTTATGGGCTTTAGTAAAGGAAGCGCAAACTTTACAAGCTTGTCAAGAAATGCAAATAATGACTGGAAATATAAACTTTAACCAATTGAGAATTTGGGCCAATAAGCAGAGTCTGTATCGTAATGCTCTAGGGCGCTTATCTGCACACCACATCAGTATAATGTTAGAGGACTTACAACAGGCAGATTTGATCCTCAAAAGTCAGCAACTTCCTAAACCATATGTCTTGCTGAGTCATTTAGCGTTGCTTTTTGTTCCCGCTACTTTACCGCGGTTAGCATAGCTCAATGAGAGTGCAATTTATTTTTGGTGGTACATTTGACCCACCCCATTTTGGTCACATTATTCCGCTTCGCTCAGCCGCCAGTATTTTGAAACTGCCTAATATTGAGTTAATGCCAAGTAAAATACCCGCGCACAAAACTCAGCCAATAGCGTCAGTTCAACAGCGCTTAAAGATGCTTGAACTTGTACAAAAGCAATATCCTGAATTTGTAGTACAAGCATTCGAATTGAAGCTCGAGCATGAAGCAACTTATACGGTAGATACATTGACTGCATTGAAGCAACACTCAGCCAATACTAATATCGTATTTATTATGGGTAGCGATTCATGGATTAATTTCAAAACATGGCATCGCTACAGCGAGATCCTAAACTTATGCCATATCATTGTCCTATCTAGACCTGTCAAGCGCATAATCTTGCCAACGCAATCAAGCGCCACCTCGGATAATATAGATGACAACCAGCATTTATCTTTATCAAAACAGCTCGCGTTAGCAAAAAGCCTAGGTTTGAGGTGTTATATGAGTTCATCAAGCGAGCAAGATCAGGTATCCTTGTGCCATGAAACGTGGTGCCAACAAAGTCATGGCAGTATTACGTTTGTAGAAACCCAAGAAATGGACATTTCATCAAGTGAGCTACGGGCTTTTTTCCAACATGGTAAGAAGCTTGCATCAAAAACGTACAATAACGCAGACAAACAGCGAGACAGGATTTCTTGCGATGCGATTAGACAAATAAACAGCATCGGCGAATTTGTTCCACACGCTATTCTCGAATATATCAATAAACATGGTTTATATGGTAGTAACGTGTCAGGCACTGTTCGTCACACTAAGTAAAGAATTAGGAAATAAAATTGAATTCATCTGAATTAATAAAATTTGTAACTGACAAAATAGACGATATGAAAGCTCGAGACGTAGTCGAAATTGATGTTTCTGGGCGCTCCACAATCACGGATACTCTGGTGATATGTTCAGGAAACTCCAAGCGTCATGTTTCTTCCATAGCCGAAAACCTAGTGGTAGAAGCCAAACAAGCTGGCCACGCTCCTTTGAGCGTCGAAGGTAAAGCTGACGGTGAGTGGGTGCTCGTTGATATGGGCGAAATTGTCGTACACGTAATGCAAGACGAAACACGCGACTTTTACCAACTCGAAAAGCTCTGGCAATAGAATCAGTAATGCGTATCCAAGTCATTGCTGTCGGGAACAAAATGCCCAACTGGGTAGTCGAAGGCACTAATGAATATATTCGGCGTTTCCCAAGTGACTGTCAGGTATTTTTTACAGAGATACCTGCGGGCAAAAGAGGTAAAAACGCCGATGTTAAACGGATATTAGAAGAAGAAGGTAATCGGTGCTTGCAAGCAGTTCCCAAAGGCAATCGAATTGTTACTCTAGAAGTGTTGGGACAAAGCTGGGACACACCTACATTAGCTGAGCAACTCGAACGTTGGAAAATGGACGGTCGCGACGTTAGTTTGATCATAGGCGGACCAGAGGGCATGTCATCTAAGTGTTTAGCGCAATCTGAGCAACGTTGGTCTTTGTCAAAATTGACACTTCCCCACCCGATGGTGAGAGTAATTGTAGCAGAAAGCCTTTACCGCGCTTGGTCGCTTACTCAAAACCACCCCTATCACAGAGAATAATAAATGCCTGCAAAGCGCCAAATGATCCGAGACCACTCTGCTGAATCCAACTTATTTGCGCGCAGAGCATTTGTATCTATTGTCGTTGTTTTAAGTTTGATGTTTG
>Ga0115565_10000700_pt1 | contig 28642 bp, 18 predicted proteins | sample COGITO_mtgs_1105_FD_87199 | JGI IMG/M metagenome (GOLD analysis project Ga0115565, IMG submission 87199) | Pelagic marine microbial communities from North Sea - COGITO_mtgs_110530 | ecosystem: Environmental > Aquatic > Marine > Epipelagic | place: Germany:Helgoland, sampling site Kabeltonne... | reverse complement strand
CCTTTTTGAATTTCTATAGTACTATAAAATATACCAGTATTACTTTCTGCTTTAAATCTTGGTATATTTTTAACAGATATATATGCTGTTGTAAAAAAAGATAATTTTCTATTCTCTTTTGCAAGCTTGTTTAAGAAGGTAAATACAGCTGGAGCTGCATCTGTATTTGTATTTCCTGCAGCTTTACAGGTTCCACAGGTGCAAACGATATCGTTATCATTTGGTAAAATCATGTATTTGTTAAGAGCATGATCACTATCATACGTAAATTTTACTTTGTCATTTACATATTTAAATAAACTATCGCTAGTAAAACAATATTGGTCTTTAACTCTTTTATTACCAACTCTTGCATAAATAGATTCTGGAACATCAATGTCTTTTACAACTTTATTTAAATTATGTCCCCAAATTCCCCATTCTAATTCTAAAAAATTTGTTTTATTCCAGGATCTAAAATTTGGATCGAAGTTCGATGAATAATAAGGTTCTCTATATTCAAAAGTAGGAGAAGAACACTCGCTAAATTCTTTAGGAATTTCTATAGTATCCACAATTGAGTCTTGTTCTTTATTTTGATTTAAATCTTCGAAATTAAGTGTTGTATAACGTTTAAAAAAGTCTTCAATGGCATACTCCAAATTTTGAGATGTGGTTCCTTGAATTGTTATGTTTTCATCTTTTTTATAAATACAAAAATCTTCTTTTTGGGTAGGGTTTACTCGTAGAAGAATATAATTATAATTTTTATTTAAACTATTGCTTCTCTCAATATCTAAAGTTTCTCCAGTAACAATTTTAAAATTAGCATTAAATTTATTTGCAGCATTGCTTACTAAAATATCAGCACTAAATGGAATGCTTATTTTGGGAGCTACTTTATTTTTTTTTGAGAACAAGGTTATTTTATTTTGAGCACAAGATGTTAGGCTGAAAAAAAATATTATTAGATAAATGTTTTTTTTAAACATAATTATAAGGGCTGATATGTTTAGAATTTTGTTACTATAGTAAGAGATACATTATAAACATTAATAAAAGCTAATGAACTACTATCGGTTATAGGACTCTGAAAATTAATCCAAGATCCGTTAAATATTAATGCCGTTTTTGGCGAAATATTATATCCATAACCAGCACCAACAAGTACGTTAGAAAAGTTTAAAAATGCAGCTTCAGCTTCAGGTAATTGTTCGTTAAATGGAGCACTACCAAAAGAAACAATAAAGCTTACGTAATCTTTTCTTGGGTTTACATTAATTCTTGTTTGCGTTGCAAAATTAAAGTAAGTAAATTGGTCATCTCTCATTAAAGTCAACTTGGCACTCAATAATATATCCTCCCATTCTTTAGAAGCACCTCCATGAATACTGAAAAAGTTGATATCATTTTGTAATCTTAAAAAACGAACACCAGCTTGAACTTCATAGCCATTGTCTAAACCTTTATAGGCATTACCATATAAAACAAATTTAGGGAAAAATAAATTTCCAACTAAAACACCAACATCTGCGTATAAAGTAGGACTAAAAATTCTTGAATAATTTACACCACCTTGAATACCAACACCAGATCTTCTGGCAGCGTAATTTAAATCCGCTCCAAAAGTGTTTTTTTCATCATATCTATGGCTGTATCCTAAACTCGCCAATGATGTACTAAAAGCAGTAGAGTCTGAAGAAGCTTGAGAGTATGTTGCTGCTAATTTATTTTTAAGGTTTGCCGCTCTTAAAACTTCTAAAGTTAAACCCCATTGTTGTTTTTCGTAAGGATTATCTATCTCTCTAAATTTTTGATAATAGTAAGCAGAATCATATTGTTCTAATAATTCAAAAACAACACCTTTTTTGTACTTTAAAAAATTATCTTCGGGTGTTTTATCCAATCTTTCATTTATAAATTCTAAAGATTCATCATTTGGTTTTTGATTGATGTGCAAGTTTACCATTCTCATTAAAGAACCTCTATCAGCTGGGTTTAAAGCAACTGCAGAATCGTAATTTACTAATGCCTCTTCAACCAAACCTTCTTCCTCTTGGTTTCTAGCTCTGTAAAATAGTACTTCTGCAAGAGCATTTTTAACATTTCGATCATAAACATATACAGTTCTTAAAGAGTCTAAAACACCTTTAGCTTCATCATATTGTTTATTTTGAGAATATAAGTTTGCTAACTTTAATTTAAAATTTTTGTTATTAGGATAAAAACTTAATGCACTTTTTCCGTAATTTATACCTCTTGGATAATCTGGAATCGCAGATGACGCATTAATTGCAATATCCAATAATCTTTTATTGTTATTTTCTCTGGTTAAACCATCCTCTACAATTGGCAATACAGCTTTATATCGTTGTTCTTTCATCAAATACGTAGCATACGCTTCTATTTGACTTACATATAAAGTTGGGTATCTTTGGTTTAATGGATAATTTTGCTCTAAAGATCTTGTTATTTCTAAAGCATCATCAAATAATTCCATTTTTTGATAAAGGGTAGATTTTTTTTCTAAATAATCTTCGTTGTCAGGAGCTAAACCTATTAATTTATCGATTTGATCTGTAGCTTCATCATATCTTTCTTGTAGAAGATAGATACCAAAAATTTGGCTTTCAGATTCTTCTGTAAAATCTGGAAAGTTTATTAATTCATTAAAAACTTCTAAAGCTTCACTATATTGTTTATTAATAACTAATTCTTTAGCCCTGTTGTACATTACCAAATTATAATCTGAGGTAATGTCAGTATCATTAGGAAATTTTTCATGAAGTTCAATTACTTCTTTTTCAAACCTTTCTTTATCTTTTATAGGTCTATAAAGTTCTTTTAATTGAACTAAAAGTTTTTTATTATTTGGGTTTCTTTTAATTCCTTTTTTTAAGAAATACTCAGCATCAATATCATATCCTTTTCCAAGAGCATTGTTAATTACATAAGTAGTAGATTCTGAGTTTCCATTTAATTCAGCTAATTTTTTATTAACTTCGTAAGAATCGTTATAATCATTAAAACTAGCAGATTGTTGCATTAAATAGGGTAAAGTTTTAGAATGTAATTCTGGAAACTTATCTTTACTAACATCTGGATCTGTTCTTATATATACAATAGCTTCTGCATGTCTACCTAATTGCTCTAACAAACCTACTTTCTTTTCAACAAGTTCTTTATCAGAAGGTAATTCTAAAAGAGATCTATTTGTATATTGTAGCGCAACTTCTGGATTTCCTTTTAAAATTTCATTTCGAATAAGCCCTAAATAAGCATCTCTGTTAGAAGGGTTATTATCGATAATCGTTTTATAAATTACGTTAGCATCATCGTAATTTTTGTTTTTTAAAGCATCATTTCCATCACCAATCATAATGTAGTTATACCTACTTTCTATTTCTGTATCATTAGGATAAATTTGGTAGATTCTTTTTAAAGCTCTTTCAGCTTCTTCAAAATTACCCATTTCTTTGTAGATTTCTATTTTACGTAAATGCCAACCTCTACTATATGGCGTAATTTCTAATAATTCATTTACATAACAAATAGCATCAGAGTATCTTTGAGTTGTTTGCTCTATGGTAACTAAATATTGTAATACATCAATATCTTTTCTTCTTTTATCGTAAACTTGTCTTAATACATATCTTGCAGTATCGTATTTACCTAATTGAAGATTTGCTTTTCCTAAAAGAACTTTTAAATCTAAGTCGTTTCTAGATATTTGTAATCCTCTCCAGCTCATTTTTGCAGCTTTCGTAAAATTTTGTTCTGCAATATCTTTTTTGGCTTCTTCGAAATATAAATCGGAAGAATCGAATACTTGAGAATAAATATTTAATTGTGAAAGTAAGATCACAATAAAAATAAAAATTGATTTATTTATTTTCATAACTAATCATTGGTAATTTATGTTTTTATAGGCTCAAAATCTGAATTTGAGTTTTTATCTTTTTTTAATCGATCAAAAATACTAGGTTTCTTTTCATTAGAACCTCCAGAATTATTGTTCTGATCATTGTTGCTGTCATTATTACTGTCAGATTTTTTCTTCTTTTCATCTTCATTGTCAAATCCTTTTCTTGTCATAGTACCCCAAGCTAATTCTTGAGAAGTAATGTAACTGAAATATCCTTTTAAAGAGAAGAACATAATCATAGGGTGATATATAAATGGTTCTATAAATGCCGTTAAAAATAGTGTTAGTACTTCTCTAGTTGTGTTATAGTACTTAAACGTCATTTGATCCCAAATAATTACAATTGATGAAATCATAATTGCGAATGTATAGGAATACAGAAGGATTAATGGTGCGAAATTCCAGTTTACATATCCGTAAAAAAGTAGGAAAATAGAAAATAGAATACCAAAAGCTTCAATAATTGGCGCTAAAAACTCATAGATAAATATATATGGGAATGTAATTAAACCCAATCTTTTGTATGTTGGATTAAATAATATTTTTCTATGTTCACTAAACATTTGAAATAATCCACTGGCCCATCTTGTACGTTGTCTTCCTAGAATTTGAATGTTTGGTGGACCTTCTGTCCAACAACAAGAAAGAGGAATATATCCAATCTTATAATCTAGTCTGTTGTTCATCATGTGTGCAGCCATTCGTGTCATCATATCCATGTCTTCTGCATGAGAGTCTGCTCCATAACCACCTGCTTTAATGGCTATATCTTTATCGAACATTCCTAATCCTCCAGATACGTTTGGTACAGAGTTTATGAGCTCCCAGCCCATTTTTCCTAAAAGATAAGATCTAATATATTCTAATTCTTGAAAACGAGGAATTAATGCTTTTGGAGGCCTTACTCTTGTAATAACACCTTCTTCTATTTCACAGTTATTAGACATTCTTAAAGTTGCACCAACTGCAATTACGGTTACTTTAGAACTCAAAATAGGTTTAATCATTTTGGTTAGTGTGTTCCTAGCCAAAATACAATCTACATCTGTATTTAAATAATATGGAAATACGGATGCATTTAAGCCTGCATTAAAGGCATCAGCTTTGGTACCTCCGTTTTCTTTATCAATAATTGTTAAAATCTCATATTTTGGATTTTGAGATTTAAAGGTTCTTTTGTAAGGTTTTGTTTTAATTTTTTCTACGTAAGCAAAAGGTGCTTCAACTAAATCAAATTCTTCAATTAGTAAATCTAACGTTTTATCTTTACTACCATCATTCACAATAATTACCTCAAAAAGTGGGTAGTTTAATGTTAATAAAGACTTTACATTAATAATAATCGTTTTTTCTTCATTATAAGCTGGCGCAATTACAGATATACCTGGAGCAAGAGGCGAACTTAATAATTCTTCATCATCTATATCAGTATTATAACTTTTATATCTATTAATTGCTATAAAAGAAAATATAGCTAAAACTATGTAACTTAAAATTAAAGAAGTTGCATAGAAAAATATAAAATACTCATAAATTTTTACAAAAATTTCAAACATCTATTTGTATTTAATTAAAGGAGTTTCAATATGCTGTAAAATGATAAGATCAAAACCTTTCAAAGAATTTTTTAAATTCTGAAAAGCAATTTTTCCTTCGTAACTATAATTTAAAATAGCCTCAGCAATAATTTTTTTAGTATCTGTATTATTTGTTTCATTAAAAATTTCTTGTAAAAAATTCAATGATTTTCCCGAATTAAATTTTCGAATAGTTTTTACAATTGCAACTTGACATATTTCAGGTTCTGTAAAGTATCTATCAATTAATTCTTGTTCTGTTTCAGAGATGTTTAATTCTCCTAGCGTTAAAATTGCTTCGGCTCTAACCAATTCGTTATCGTCTTCTAATTTTTCTATTAAAATTTCGTTGATACCTTTTTGTTTAAAATATCCAACCATTTTAATAAGAAATACAACTAAAGATTCGTTTTTAGAATAGTTAATCCATTTTCCTAAACCTTCTAAATTACCTCTTTCTTTTTGAAGTTCCAAATACTGCATTAATTCAATTTCATCCCATTTACTTAAATCTCGATCAAATTCGTCGAAAAATCGGTAAGGATCATTGGTGCTTAAAGCAAGGTAAGAGTTTCTTGCTTCACTTCGAATCATTTTGTTTTTACTGTAGGCGTATCTTAAAACTTTTGAATCAAATTTATTTAAATCTAATACAAAGGCTTCTTGGAAAGCGTCAATTTTTTCACTGTTAGATCGTGAATCAAATTTTCTTTCTAAATGCTCTACAATACCCAAAGCGCTAATAATTAGTGGGTATTTTTCGGATTCTTTGTGTTCGTTTTTAAAATCGACTAAAACTCCAACACCAATATCCAAAGATTCTCTATTAACTTCATCTACGATATCTTCATATTTTGTAAAAATTTCTTGTTCAGAGTAATTTTTATCTGTAAAAAGAATATCTGCAAATAATTTAACAATTTCAGGAACACTATTTTCTAATGTTTTCTGTAATCTATTATGTCTTCTTCTAATTGTATAAATTGTTATCATAAGAGCTAAAGTTGCTACTATGAAAACCATTGTTAATACAATGGTAATTTGTATAATTAGAGGAAACGTTTTTATCTTATAGATAAAAGAAAGGAACCACTCAACGAAATTCATTTACTTTGTTTGTTTTAGTTTAATCGTTTAAGTGAGGGATGTAAATGTATTGTAACTGATACAAATGTAACTAAATATATATTTAATAAATTTTTTTTTCTTTGAATTAACTTTTTTTATAGGTGAATCACTTCATCATAAGCATCAGCAACAGCTTCCATTACAGCTTCACTCATTGTTGGGTGAGGATGTATTGTTTTTAAAACTTCATGACCAGTTGTTTCTAACTTTCGGCCAAGAACAGCTTCAGCAATCATATCTGTAACGCCTGCACCTATCATGTGGCATCCTAACCACTCACCATATTTTGCATCAAAAATTACTTTTACAAAACCATCTGGAGTTCCAGCAGCTTTTGCTTTTCCTGACGCTGAAAAAGGAAATTTACCAATTTTTAATTCATAACCAGCTTCTTTTGCTTTTGCTTCAGTCAAACCAACAGAGGCAATTTCTGGAGTTGCATACGTACAACCAGGAACGTTTCCATAATCAATAGGCTCTGTGTGCAAGCCCGCTAGTTTTTCTACACAAGTGATTCCTTCAGCAGAAGCAACATGTGCTAAAGCTTGTCCTGGAACAACATCTCCAATAGCATAATAACCAGGTATATTTGTTTGATAATATTTATCAACTAAAATTTTATCTCTATCAACAATAATTCCAACATCTTCTAAACCAATGTTTTCTATGTTTGATTTTATTCCTACAGCCGATAATAAAATGTCAGCTTTTAAAGTTTCTTCGCCTTCTTTAGTTTTTACAGTAGCAACAACACCTTCACCAGAAGTATCTACAGATAAAACCTCTGAACTTGTCATTACATTTATCCCTGCTTTCTTTATAGAACGTTCAAATTGTTTTGAAATATCAATATCTTCTACAGGAACTAAATTTGGTTGAAATTCTACAATCGTAACTTCTGTACCCATTGTATTGTAGAAATGAGCAAACTCAACACCAATTGCTCCAGAACCTACAACTATCATAGATTTTGGTTGACTTGGCAACGTCATTGCTTTTCTGTATTCAATTACTTTTACACCATCTTGGGGTAAATTTGGTAATTCTCTAGATCTAGAACCAGTTGCAATAATTATATTGTCTGCACTATATTCTGTTACTGTTCCATCTTCAGCAGTAACATCAACTTTTTTACCAGTTTTTATTTTACCAAAACCGTCAATAATATCAATTTTATTTTTCTTCATTAAAAAAGCAACACCTTTGCTCATGCCATCTGCAACTCCTCGACTTCTTTTAATTACAGCATCAAAATCCTTATCAATTGATTCTGCTTTTAAACCATATTGATCAACATGCTTTAAATAATCATAAACTTGCGCAGATTTTAATAAAGCTTTTGTTGGGATACAGCCCCAGTTTAAGCAAATTCCTCCTAAAGATTCTTTCTCTACAATAGCAACTTTAAAGCCCAATTGTGATGCTCTAATTCCAGTTACATATCCTCCAGGTCCTGATCCAATAATAATGATGTCGTATTTCATATTGATTTTTTATTTCAAATTTTAATATGCAGAGGTCAAAAGTAATAACATTTTTTTAACTTTCTGTTTGATTTTTATGTTCTTAATGCAAATTTATTAATATTTGATGAATTGATAATCTAACATATCTGTTTTTATCAAATTCATTATAATCATTTTTTATTTTACATTCTTTCAGGAACTTGAATTCCTAACAAAGAAAATGCTGATTTTATGGTATCAGCAACTTTAGCTGCTAATTGTGCTCTAAATATTTTTTTATCTTGATGATCTTCCCCTAAAATTGATACATTTTGATAAAAAGAATTAAATTCCTTTACCAAATCATACGTGTAATTTGCAATAATTGCTGGTGAATAATTGGTGGCAGCTAATTGAATAGTTTCAGGAAATAAAGTTAGTTGTTTTAATAATTCTTTCTCTTTTTCGTGCAATTCTATAGATACAGGATTCGAATACTCAAAATCTGCTTTTCTGATAATCGATTGAATTCTAGCATACGTATATTGTATAAAAGGCCCAGTATTTCCTTGAAAATCTACAGAAGATTTTGGGTCGAACAAAATTCTTTTTTTAGGATCTACTTTTAAAACAAAATATTTTAAAGCACCTAAACCAATAGTTTTATAAAGTTCCTCTTTTTCTGCATCAGAATAACCATCTAATTTCCCTAATTCCTCAGAAATTTCTTTGGCTGTAGTTGTCATTTCTACCATTAAATCATCAGCATCAACCACTGTTCCTTCTCTAGATTTCATTTTGCCAGAAGGTAAATCTACCATTCCATAACTTAAATGATGCAATTGTTTTGCCCAATCAAAACCTAATTTTTTTAATATCAGAAATAAAACTTGAAAATGATAATCTTGCTCATTACCAACAGTATACACCATTCCACCAACATCAGGAAAATCTTTTACACGTTGAATTGCAGTTCCAATATCTTGGGTCATGTAAACAGCTGTTCCATCTGAACGTAAAACGATTTTTTCGTCTAAACCATCGTCAGTTAAATCGCACCAAACTGAGCCATCTTCTTTTTTATAGAAAACGCCTTTTTCTAAGCCTTGTGCAACCACATCTTTCCCTAATAAATAGGTGTTACTTTCATAGTATAAATTGTCAAAATTTACACCCATATTTTTATAAGTGATGTCGAAACCAGTATATACCCAAGAGTTCATTTCTTTCCAAAGAGATACCACTTCTTTATCTCCTGCTTCCCATTTTAAAAGCATTTCTTGTGCTTCTAAAATAATTGGCGCTTGTTTTTTAGCCTCTTCTTCTGTTTTTCCTTCGGATATTAATTGCGCAATTTCCTTTTTATATTCTTGATCGAATTTTACATAGTAATTTCCAACTAATTTATCGCCTTTCAAATTTGTAGATTCTGGAGTTTCTCCAGCTCCAAATTTTTGCCAAGCTAACATCGATTTACAAATATGAATTCCTCTGTCGTTTATAATTTGAGTTTTATAAACTTTTTTACCAGATGCTTTTATAATTTCAGCAACAGAATACCCTAAAAGATTATTTCTGACGTGTCCTAAATGAAGTGGTTTATTAGTGTTTGGTGATGAATATTCAACCATCATCGCTTTTTCATCGGCCTTTGGCGAAACAAAACCAAAATTGGAATCGTTGTAAATTGAATTAAAAAAGTTGAGATAAAATGCATCATCAACAACCAAATTTAAAAAACCTTTTACAACATTATAATTGGTAATTTCTTCAATATTTTCGACTAAATACTTCCCTAGATCTTTACCAATTGCAACAGGATTCCCTTTTTTGTATCGTAATAAAGGAAAAACAACGACAGTAATATCGCCTTCAAATTCTTTGCGAGTTGGTTGAAAATCTACGGTAGGAATTTCTATATTATATAAAGCTAAAAAACCTTCTTTTACTTTGGTTTCTATAGTGTTTTGAATGTTCATTGAAGTCTCGAAAAATTGAAATGCGAATTTACATAATTTTATTTGTTTTTCAGAATCAATTAGAATCAAATATCTAATCAAAATATTTGCAATAAAAGTTAATCTTTAAGGAGCTTAGATTATTTTAAAGTTTGTAATTAAGATAAATATTTATTTTTTTTTAAGTGATAAAATCCAAATAATTATCTTTACTAATTACCTCAAAATTTGCATTTTTATAAGCTTTGCCAAATGCAGTTGGTTTTTTTATTTTTTTTCTGGAAGACCATTTAAATTCGTATGCAAATAATTCGTCTGCTTTTTCTTCCAACCAATCTAATTCTTGTTGATCGTAAGTTCGCCAAAAATAATTATTTCTTGAAATTCTTTGATATTCCTGTTTTTTCATGCGTTCTACAATTAAGTAGTTTTCCCAAAGTTGGCCAACATCATTTCTATTTTGGAGCAAATTAAAGTTTTTAATAAGTGCATTTCGAATTCCCACATCATAAAAATACCATTTGCTAGATTTTGTTACTTCTTTTCGTAAATTTTTACTAAAACCTTCCACCTTAAAAACCACAAATACTTTGGTTAATAAATCCAAATAATTTTCAACCGTATTTTTAGAAATTTGAAGTTGATTTCCTAATTCATTTAAGGAAACTTCATTACCAATTTGAAAAGCTAATAATCTTAACAAATTATAAATTTTATCTGCTTTTTTAATATTCTGAAAAATTAGAATATCTTTTAATAAATAATCATTAATAATTTCTTGAAGATATTCTTGCTTGTCTTTCCAATCGTTTATATGAATCAGTTCAGGATAGCCTCCAAATAATAAACGTTCTTCTAGTTTTTCTGTAGTTATTTTATAATTTTCGTATTTATTAAATTCAATTTGGCTTACTGGATACATGTAAATTGTATATTTTCTACCCACCAAAGGTTCTCCTAATTGATTGTTTAAATCGAACATGGAACTCCCAGTAACTATTATTTTTATACCCTCAATTTCATCGATAATTAATTTTAAAATCAAGCCAATTTTTGGTATGTGTTGTGCTTCGTCAATAGCTAATAACACAATTCCATTTAGCAAACGTTTATAGTTGGCAACACTTCTTTTGGTTAGCAAAGTTGCATCCTCTATATCTTCGCCATTTAGTTTTAAGACTTTATCCGAAGAAAAATTACTTACATATTTTTTGATAAATTTTGTTTTCCCTACACGTCTTGCTCCTACCAATAAAATTACTTTATTAGGTTGCGATTTTCTGTTAACAACATTAATTACAGCTCTTTCTATTTCTGGTTTCATGCTTCAAATATAGTTAAATTTATTTTCAATTGACTGTATTTGCATTAATTTAGTCAATTAACTGACTGTATTTACATTAATATAGTCAGTTTGTTGACTGTATTTGCATTAATTTAGTCAATTTTATTTTTTTATCAACTTTATAAAAGCATAAATGTTGTAGATAATAGCATGTATAAAATCTCCCTTTCAAGGATTAAATTGTATTTTTGCATAATGGAAAAACGTTTAGAGCAATTACCAAAATTAGCTGCGGAAGCCTTAAAAGAAAATAAAAAATATTTTGCTAATTTAAAGAAGAGAACACCTAAAAATTTGGATTATGTAATGCAAGGGTTGCATGATGCAGAATTCAAAAAAACGGATTGTTTAGACTGTGGAAACTGCTGTAAAACAACTAGTCCCATTTTTACGGATAAAGATATAGAGCGCATTTCTCAGCATTTTAAAATGAAAGTTATCGATTTTACAAATACTTATTTGCAAAGAGATGAAGATAATTTTATGGTTTTAAAAAGTTCGCCTTGTTTTTTTTTAGATGAGTCTGATAATACGTGTTCTATTTATGATGTTCGTCCAAAAGCTTGTGCAGAATATCCGCATACAAATCGTAGAAAATTTATAGGAATAACAGATTTAACGATTGAAAATACATTTATTTGTCCTGCAACCTACACAATAGTAGAAAACTTAAAAAAAGTACTGCCTTTAGTTTCTAAAGTAAAAAAGACAAGAAGTTAATTGTTTAGCGAATCTTTTTTTCTAAGATTTTTATTGCACTATAATTCATTAATTTTCATTAATTTTAGAGTCTAAAAATTAGCGAACTTGCTTACACAATTATCCATAAATAACTATGCTTTAATCAATCAATTAGCTATTGATTTTTCTTCTGGTTTATCAATAATTACTGGTGAAACTGGTGCAGGAAAATCTATTTTATTAGGTGCACTAGGATTGGTTTTAGGAAACAGAGCAGATTTATCTTCCTTAAAAGACACGTCTAAAAAATGTGTTGTAGAAGCCAAAGTTGCCATCAAAAATTATAATTTAAAAGATTTTTTTGAAGAAGTTGATTTAGATTACGAAGAAATCACAATTATTAGAAGAGAAATTTTACCATCTGGAAAATCGAGAGCTTTTGTAAACGATACTCCTGTTAAATTATCCGTTTTAAATGAATTGAGAGAAAAATTAATTGATGTACATTCTCAGCATCAAACCATGGAATTGTCAGACAATAGTTTTCAATTTTCCATTGTAGATGCTTTAGCTAAAAATCAAGATAAAATAGATTCTTATAAAAGAGGATTCGTAAAACTGAATCAGCTTAAAAAGGAATTGCAAGGTTTAGAGACAATTCAAAAAGAAGCAAATCAGCAATATGATTACAATTTGCATCTTTTTAATGAATTGGAAGAAGCAAAAATAAAAGTTGATGAGCAAGAAGAATTAGAAGATAAATTAGAGAAATTAAACAATATTGAGGATATAAAACTCAATTTATCTGAAGCGTTAGAAATTTCTGCAAATGATGAAATTGGCGTTCAGAATTTATTGAATTCTTTGGAAAATCGTTTGTCTAAAATCGCTTCATTCTCTAAAGAATATCAAGAAATTTCAGATAGAATTACATCTGTTAAAATAGAGATTGATGATATTGTTACAGAGTTAGAAGACGCGAATGAAAACGTGGAATTCAACCCTAATGAGATTGAAGAAATCAACGATAGATTGCAATTGCTTTACAATTTGCAAAAAAAACATTATGCTTCTAATAATGAAGATTTATTAAAAGTTTTCGAAGAATTATCAGAAAAAGTAAGTCAAGTAGAAAATGCAGAAGAAACCATCAATAATAAGAAAAAAGAGATTGATGAGGTTGCTGTTAAATTAAATAAAGTTGCAACGTTAATTACAAAAAGTAGAACAGATGCAATACCTGGTTTGAAAAAAGAATTAGAGTTTTTATTATCAGATTTAGGTATGGAAAACGCTCGTTTTTCAATCAAAATAAAACCAACCAAAAACTACTTTGCAAACGGAAAAGACGAATTAGAATTTTTGTTTTCTGCAAACAAAGGTGGTAATTTTGGCGAACTGAAAAAAGTAGCTTCAGGTGGAGAATTATCTAGAATAATGCTTTCTGTAAAAACAGTTTTATCTGCAAACACACAATTACCAACCATCATTTTTGATGAAATTGATACAGGAGTTTCTGGAGAAGTTTCCAACAAAATTGCTGCAATTATGCAACAAATGAGTAAGAATATGCAAGTAATTGCCATTACACATTTACCACAAATAGCATCGAAAGGAAAAAACCATTACAAGGTTTATAAAGAGGAAATAAAAGGAGTAACCACAACTAATTTAAAGCAATTGTCTGCTGATGAAAGAATCAAAGAAATTGCAGAAATGCTAAGTGGAAAAGATATTTCAGAGTCTGCTTTAACACATGCAAAAGAGCTTCTAAATTAAAAACAGCCCCTAAATCCCCAAAGGGGACTTTTTAGTTTCTTGTAAAAGAATAAAGACCAAAGAAAATAAAGAATAGACAAAGAAGAAAATAGAATTAAAATTAACACTCGTCTTTGCGAAGTTTGCTTTTTTGCAAACTGAAGCAATCTGCTAGTCAAAAAAGAAAATACTTAATTTTAAATCACGAAATACGAATCACGAAACACGAAACACGAATCACGAATCACGAAACACGAATCACGAAACACGAAACACGAAACTATGTTTTCTATGTGCCTATGTGTTAGTTTTAAAAAACAAGAAACAAGAAACAAGAGAAACTAAATAGACAGTAAGACTAAAAACCAAAAACTAATAATTAGAGAATATGTACAACTTACTAAAAGGAAAAAAAGGAATCATTTTTGGCGCATTAAACTCACAATCAATTGCTTGGAAGGTTGCAGAAAGAGCGCATGAAGAAGGAGCAGAGTTTGTTTTAACAAACGCACCAATTGCATTAAGAATGGGCGAATTAAACGAGTTAGCAGCAAAAACAGGTTCGCAAGTTATAGCAGCAGATGCAACTTCAATAGAAGATTTAACCAATTTGGTTGAAAAATCTATGGAGATTTTAGGAGGTAAAATCGATTTCGTTTTGCATTCCATTGGCATGTCCGTAAATGTTAGAAAAGGCAAACATTACACAGATCCTAATTACGATTTCACCACAAAAGGTTGGGATATTTCAGCAGTTTCGTTTCATAAAACTATGAATGTTTTATATAACAAAAAAGCAATGTCAGAATGGGGTTCCATAGTTGCTTTAACCTATATGGCTGCACAAAGAGTGTTTCCAGATTACAATGATATGGCTGATAATAAAGCATATTTAGAAAGTATTGCCCGTAGTTTTGGCTACTTTTTCGGGAGAGATTACAAGGTTCGTGTCAATACAATTTCGCAATCGCCAACACCAACAACAGCAGGAAGTGGTGTAAAAGGTTTTGATGGTTTTATTGAATATGCAGAAAAAATGAGTCCTTTAGGAAATGCAACAGCTTTAGAGTGTGCAGATTATACCATTACACTATTTTCAGATTTAACAAAGAAAGTTACTTTACAAAACCTTTTTCATGATGGTGGTTTTTCAAATATGGGTGTTAGTGATCCTGTAATGGAAAAATTCGAGTAGTTTTTTTTTGGAGCCATTTCCAGCTTTCACTACTCGCTTTTTTTGCTTGAAAAAAGCAAAAAAGAGCTCAAACAGGTCGTTCAATCTGAGCTATACTTGTTTGCTGATTTTAGGTAATAAACAAAAGATTTACTGAATTTAAATAATTACAACAAAGACCTGACAGGTTTTAAAAACCTGTCAGGTCTAAAAATAAAAACTATTCCAAAATATAAAATGCAAATCTCTTTAGGTTTGCATTTTTTGTTTAAGCTTGTTTTTGTAGTTTCGTGTAAATTAATTTATATGGGTTTTTTTAAAAAGATTAAAAAAGCATTCGAATCATCAGAAAGTTTTAATGTGATGGAAAGAACGGATGTAGATCTTCAAATTGAAGAGAATATAAAAACTGTTGGCATTGATAAATATGCAACATCAAAATATGGAGACTTATATGTAAGAGTGAATGAATTAGGTGGTTTTTTAATATTGGAAACAATAATTGTAAGTGCTACAGCCTTGAAAAGCAAAAAAGGAAGTTTACTAACTTTTAGCAACGAAAATGAGGTTTTAAAATTAGCATCTGACGAACATAAAATCGAATCTGATTTTTCTAAATCTGTCAATAAATCCATCACTAAAATTGATTATAATATTACTTCAAAAGAAGCTGAATATTTTAAAGAACCTAATTACAACGAAGTTCGTTTTACAATCAATGGAAATGAGATTATATCTTCTGTAATAACTCTATAACTATTGAAACTCAACTTCTCCATCATAATCCCAGTTTATAATCGTCCAAAAGAAATAGACGAATTATTAGAAAGTCTTACAAAACAAGATTTTTCTGATGATTTTGAGGTTTTAGTTATTGAAGATGGTTCCATAAATAAAAGTGATAAAATTGTTGAGAAATATAAAAATGAACTCGATTTAAAATATTTATTTAAAGAAAATAGTGGAGCAGGAGAAAGCAGAAATTTCGGAATGCAAAATGCTTCAGGAAACTATTTTATCATATTAGATTCAGATGTTATTGTGCCTTCAGAATATGTATCCGAAGTAAAAAAAGCATTAGAAAACAATTTCACAGATGCTTTTGGTGGACCAGATGCCGCTCATAAAAGTTTTACAGCTTTACAAAAAGCCATTAATTATTCTATGACCTCAGTTTTAACAACTGGCGGAATTCGTGGAAAAAAGCAAGCCGTTGGTAAATTTCAACCAAGAAGTTTTAATTTAGGAATCTCAAAAAAAGCTTTCGAAAAAACACAAGGTTTTTCAGAGATGAAAAACGGAGAAGATATCGATTTAACTTTCCGACTTTGGGAAAATAGTTTCGAAACCCAATTGATAGAAAATGCTTTTGTGTATCATAAAAGAAGAAGCACATTAAAACAATTTTTTACACAGACTTTTGGTTTTGGAACAGCAAGACCGATTTTAAACCGAAAATATCCGCAAACTTCAAAACTTACGTATTGGTTTCCTAGTTTGTTTATTTTGGGTTTAGGTTTAGCAATTTTAATTTCTATACTCGGTTTTCCTTTCTTACTAGATTTTTATGGATTATATTTTATTTTAATTTTTATTGATTCTTTAATTCAAAATAAAAATTTACAAGTAGCTTTTTATAGTATATTAACTACTCTTATTCAGTTTTTAGGCTATGGATTAGGGTTTTTGAAATCGCATTTTTTTAAAAAATAGTTTACTTCAATATATTTCATTATTTTAGTTCGCAATTCAGATTTTTTAAAATATATGAGACTTTCAGATGTAATTTTTTACCTTATTTTAATTTTCTTCATCTCTTGTAAAAAAGTCAAAATTGTAAATGCTCAAAAAGATAAAAACCTTATTTCTTATGTAAATCCATTTATTGGTACTGGTGGTCATGGACATACGTATCCTGGAGCAACAATGCCTTTTGGTATGATGCAACTCTCTCCAGATACAAGACTTGATGGTTGGGATGGCTGTTCTGGTTATCATTATTCTGATGATGAAATTTACGGTTTTTCGCACACACATTTAAGTGGAACAGGCGTTTCTGAGTATGGTGATATTTTATTAATGCCAACCAATAAACAGGTTTTTAATAATGGAGCTGGTTCTTCGTCAAGCTCAGAAGAAGGCTATAAATCTAAATTTTCTCATGAAAACGAAGTTGCAGAACCTGGTTTCTATAAAGTGCATTTAGACGATACCAATATTGATGTTGAATTAACTGTTTCCAAAAGAAGTGGAATTCATAAATACAGTTTTCCAGAAACAAAAAATCAGTTTGTAATTTTAGATTTGCTGCATAGAGATAAAGTTTTAGATGCAGAAATTAATGTAGTTTCTAATAAAGAACTTTCTGGTTATCGTTTTTCTGAAGCTTGGGCAAAAGATCAGCGTTTGTTTTTTAATATACAAACCTCTCATCCTTTTACAGATGTTTTGCAATCACCAGAAAAAGAAGGAATGGCTGGAGCTCAAAAGATTGCACTGACTTTTATCCATCCCAACAACGAACCTGTTTACATCAAAATAGGAATTTCTGCAGTTGATATTGAAGGTGCAAAAAAGAATTTAGAAGCAGAAATAGGAAATCAAACTTTTGAGCAAGTTAAAAAAACAGCGCAAGACTTTTGGGAAAAGCAATTGGAAAAAATTGTTATAGAAGACTCAAATGAAGACAATAAAATCAATTTTTATACTTCTATGTATCATGTTGCTTTAGCACCAAATTTGTATCAAGATGTAGATGGAAGATACAGAGGAATGGATTTAAAAATTCACGAAACTAAAGATTTCGATTATTATACAGTTTTCTCTCTTTGGGACACGTACAGAGCTACTCATCCTTTATACACCATTATTGAGCAAGAAAAAACCAACGATTTTATCAATACTTTTTTAGCAAAATACGATGAAGGTGGTATTATGCCAATCTGGGATTTGGCAGCAAATTACACAGGTTGTATGATTAGCTATCATGCAGTGCCAGTAATTGCTGATGCTTATTTAAAAGGCATCAGAAAATATGATGTTGAGAAGGCTTTTACAGCGATGAAACATTCTGCAACACGTGATAAATTAGGATTAGATTCTTATAAAAAATTCGGTTTTATTCCTGTAGAAAAAGAAAGTGAATCCGTTTCTAAAACTTTAGAATATGCTTATGATGATTGGACTATTGCACAAATGGCAAAAGATTTAGATAAACAAGAAGATTACAAAACATATTCAGAAAGAGCACAATATTATAAAAATGTATTTGACCCTGAAACTAAATTTATGCGAGGTAGATTCAGAAATACTTGGTTTGCACCTTTTGATCCTTATGAAGTAAATTTTAATTATACAGAAGCCAATGCTTGGCAATACAGTTTTTATGTTCCTCAAGATATTGCTGGTTTTACAAAATTGTTAGGAGGAAAACAGCAATTAGAAAATCAGTTAGATAAATTGTTTACTGCAAACGATAAAACCTCAGGAAGTCATCAAGTGGATATTACTGGTTTAATTGGGCAATATGCACATGGAAATGAACCAAGTCATCACATGGCGTATTTGTATAATTTTGTAAATAAACCATTCAAAACACAAGAGAAAGTTCGTCAGATTTTAACGGAATTATATGCAAATTCTCCAGATGGAATTTCAGGTAATGAAGATTGTGGACAAATGAGTGCTTGGTATATTTTCTCTTCTTTAGGATTTTATCCTGTAACTCCAGGATCCAATCAATATATTATTGGAAGTCCTTTATTTAACAAAGCTACTATTAATTTAGAATCAGGAAAATCATTTACTGTAGATGTTGTTTACAAGTCTGAAAATCATAAATATATACAATCTGTAAAATTGAATGGAGAGAATTATGAGTATTCTTATATCAATCATCAAGATATTATGAATGGTGGAAGCCTGATTTTTGAAATGACAGACAAACCTTCCAATTGGGGAACAAAAGATGAATTTATTCCCTCAACAAAAATTGATGAACATGTAATTGTGGCATCACCATTTATGGCAAAAGGCGACATTGCTTTTAAAGGAAGTACAGAAATTGAATTAAAATCTGTGGATAAAGATGCTATAATCTATTATTCTTTAGGTGATGATTTTCAGGAATATAAAAGACCTTTTACAATTTCTGAAAAACAAACTTTAAAAGTTTACGCAGCAAAAGACAATATAAAAAGTAGAGTAATTACAACTGATTTTTATAAAATTGATCCGAATCTAAAAATTGAACTCCAAAGCGAATTTGCAAACCAATATAATGCAGGTGGAAATAATGCTTTAATTGATGGAATTGTTGGTACAGAAGATTTTAGAACAGGAACTTGGCAAGGTTATTTTGATACAGATTTGGTTGCTATTGTTGATTTGGGTAAAGAAGATAATAAAGAAGGTAGATTAGAAATTAATTTTTTAGACGACCAACGTTCTTGGATTTTCTTACCTTCAGAAATTGAGATTTTAGTTTCTTCTGATGGGAAAAATTATAATTCTTTGGGGAGTTTTAATGTTGATAATAAAAAGAAGAATGAGAATGTGAAAATTCAGGAATTTATATTTAAATATCCTCCAAATGCTGAAGTAAGATACCTTAAAATCATCGCTAAGAAACTAGGCAAACTTCCAGAATGGCATTTAGGTTACAAACACGATGGAAGAAGTTGGTTGTTTGTAGATGAAATTCAAATTAAATAGATACTGAAATAAATTCAGCATACAATGAAACGTAGAAATTTTATAAAAAAAGCATCAGCTACTGGTTTAGGATTGGTAGCTGTTTCATCAACATTAATAAGTTGTAATACTGATGAAAAATCATCAGCAAAAAAAGCAGTTGTTGCATCAACTTTAAAAACCATAAAACCATTGGTAATTGCAACTTGGAAAACAGATTTAGCTGTAGAAACTGCAGCAGCAGTTTTAGAAAAAGGAGGTTCTGCGTTAGATGCAGTTGAGCAAGGTTGCAGAATTGAAGAGGCCAATGAAAAAGGACAATCTGTAGGAAAAGGTGGTTTGCCTGATAGAGATGGAAACGTAACTTTGGATGCTTGTATTATGGATGAAAAAGGAAATTATGGCGCAGTTTTAGGTGTGAAAAACATCAAACATGTAATTTCTGTTGCTAGAAAAGTAATGGAAGATACACCTCATGTAATGTTGGTTGGTGAAGGAGCTGAAAAATTTGCGGTTGAAAAAGGTTTTGAAAGAGAAGATTTACTTACAGAAGCTTCCAAAAAAGCATGGGAAAACTGGAAAATAACATCAGAATACAAACCGATTATCAATATTGAAAATCACGATACAATTGGTATGTTGGCAATAGACAAAGCAGGCAATATTTCTGGTGCTTGTACTACAAGTGGTTTGGCGTATAAAATGGCTGGTAGAGTAGGAGATTCCCCAATTATTGGTGGAGGTTTATTTGTTGATAATGAAATTGGTGGTGCTTCTGCAACTGGTTTAGGTGAAGAAGTTTTAAAAACAGTTGGCAGTTTTTTAATTGTGGAATTAATGCGTCAAGGAAAAACACCACAAGAAGCTTGCGAAGAAGCTATTGGTAGAATTGTAAATAAACCAGAAAAAGATTTTAAAAACTTTCAAGTTGGTTATATTGCAGTCAATAAAAAAGGAGAAACAGGAGCGTATTCCATTCATCAATGGTTTAGCTATAATATTTACAAAAACAAAGAAAATAAAAATATTCAATCAGATTTTTTCAATAAGAGTTAATTTTTTTTAATAAACTGATATAATTACTTAATTAGAAACTCATAACTCATAACTTATAACGCAATCAATGTCATCAACAACCAACAAATCCTACAAAAGTGCTTTTATATTTTTAACAACCTTATTTTTCCTTTGGGGATTTATTACTGTTTTAGTGGATAGTTTAGTGCCAAGATTAAAGGAAGTTTTCGAAATGTCGTATGCAAAAACAGTTTTAGTGCAATTCGCATTTTTTGTACCATTCTTCGTGTTTTCTCTTCCAGCTGGTTTTATGTTGTCTAAAATCGGTTATAAAAAAGGAATCGTTTTAGGATTGTTAACAATGGCTTTAGGTTGTTTATTATTTTATCCAGCAGCAGAATACAGAACATTTTCAGTCTTTTTAATTGGTTATTTTACACTTGCTGGTGGAATTACAATTTTGCAAGTAGCTGCAAACCCTTATGTGGCTTTATTAGGAACTGAAGATGGTGCAAGTAGTCGTTTAAATTTATCGCAAGCTTTTAACTCTTTTGGAGCTACAATTGGTCCTGTTGTTGGAGCATTATTTTTATTAAGCGATTCTGTAAAAACATCCGAAGAAATAAACTTGCTAAGTGAACTTGATAAAACAAATTATTATGTAGCAGAAGCAGCTACAGTACAAACGCCTTTTTTATGGATTGCTTTTTCAATTGCAATTTTAGCAATCATTTTTGCATTTATCAATTTACCTACAGTTATGGAGAAAGTTCCAAAAGATGGTTATGGCAAATTATTAAAAAACAAAGCAATGTTAATGGGAGCTTTAGGGATTTTTGTTTATGTAGGTGCAGAGGTTTCTATTGGTAGTTTTTTGGTAAATTATTTTGCTGATATGAATTTAGGAGCAGTCGTGGTTCAAAACGAAACCATGATGAATATTGCCAACACTATTGCAAATACTTTTAACAAAACGTTTACAGATTCCGATCCAAAATCTTTGTTGGGTATTTTTGTGATTTTTTATTGGGGAGGAGCTATGATTGGTCGATTTATAGGTTCTTACTTAACTAAAATTATGGCACCAGGAAAAGTGTTAGCAATTTTTGCAACCTTGGCAATTCTTATGATTGTAATTTCTATAAACACAGGTGGCTTGCTTTCTATGTGGTCTATTTTGGCAGTTGGTTTGTTTAATTCTATTATGTTTCCAACCATTTTTACATTAAGTTTAGAAGGTTTGGGCGATTTAAAAGCACAAGCTTCTGGTTTACTTTGTATGGCAATTGTTGGTGGAGCTGTAATTCCGTTTATTTTCGGAAGTTTAATTGATGGTTTTGGCTTTAAAACAGCTTTTATTTTAGCAATTATCTGTTATGGCTATATTTTATTTTTTGGTAGATTTAAGGCAAAGAAAATATAGTTGATAAAATAACTTCAATTTTAAAAGATTATAAAGATTGTTGTTTTACGATTTTCTTTCTTTCTTTAATATATAATTCTTGCACAAGCACTATTACAATAACTGTAATTGGAGTTGCTAATATCAATCCCCAACCACCAGTTAAAATTCCCATAATTAATTGAGCGATAATTATAAGTGCTGGTGGCATATTAATAAGTTTTTTCTGAACAAATGTTGTTATAAAATTACTTTCTATAAATTGAATTAAAGCATAAAGACCAATCACTAAAGCAGCCATAGTCGGGCTTTGTAAAAGCGCTACTAATACAGCTGGTATTAAGGCGATTAGTGGGCCAAAATTTGGAATAAAACTTATTAAGCCTGCTAAAAGAGCTAGAACCAACCAAAGAGGCATTCCTATAATCGCTAAACCAATGGCTGTTAAGATAAAAACAACAACCATCGAAAATAACTTTCCTTTTAACCATTTGCGTAATTGCTCGTTTAATTTTTCTAAAACTTGCTTTCCTTTTTCTTGTCTTTTAATAGGTAGTACTTGAATAAATCCATCTGTGTATATTTTGGGTGATATTGTAAAAAATATTCCTATAAACAAAACAACATAGATATCTCCAAAGATTCCAAAGGTTGACTCAAAAAACTTGCCAACAAAAGATTGTGCTTTGTTTATGGAGCTGTTTGAAGTTAGCCTATTCATAACATTTTCACCAAGAGCACTGCTGTTAATTTCATTCTTTAAATAATCGATAGTTTTCGGTAAAGTTTCTGTTAGTTCAGTAATTTGAGTTTGTACTTTAGCTCCAATAAGCCAAAACAGTCCTGCAACTATTAATAAACTTGTAATAATAGAAATGCCAACGCAAACACCTTCCTTAAATTTTGTTAAACGCTTAATAACATTACTGATACTTCTAAAAAAAATAGCGATTAATGAACCTGCTAACACCAATAAAAAAATGCGAAAAGTACTTTGAAATATTAATAAAACAGCGATTGTTAAGACAACTATTTTAACGGTAATCCATACTTTTTTTTCAAAAGGTATATTTTTATTTGATTCTACTTGAGGTGAGCTCATTAGTTTCGTTTTTAAATTAAACCACGATATTTCAAAAATACAGTATTGAAATAAAAATTTATACGAAACTAAACAATTTTAAAAACGAAAAAGGTAAAATGGTAAGAATTAAAGCCTTAAATTTTGATGTTAGTTTTTTGGATGATTTGTCAAAAGTATTTTAATCGATAAATAATCACTGTTTTAAGTGCATTTAAATTGAATGATTTTATTCTTTTTAAATTCGATTGTTTTAAATTTTATTTGTTATTCACATTTTGTTCTTTTAAAAAAAAACTCATAGTTGAGAAGAGAAATTAAGTAGTAATATTTTAAACTATTCTTAGCTTAGAATTTATTTTGAGCGAAGCCGAAATACTTTATTTTTTAATTTTGTCTTTACGAATAAAGCTTTTGCAGCTTGATGAAGTAAATTATTTTATTGATTCTTTATTTTAAAGAATTCTACAAGTAAATATTTCAAATTCTATTTGTTTTATAAGGATGTTAGCATTTGTTGTTTCCTTCTAAATACATTATTCAATAGTTTTAAGCATTATTCAGTCCTGTTTTTCAGCTCTGAAATTATTTTGCTTTCCTTTTCTGTTTGAGTTGGGGCATTATATGATTTCCAAAAATCTGCATTAAATTCCTTTGCCTGATTTTCAATACTCGTACCAATATCCATATTTCTTTTAAAGGGATAACTCTCTATGCAATCAACGATAATTTTATTGATAAATAATTCTTTTTTAGGATATTTCGTAAAAACTATTTTGTTTGATTCTAAACCTTTAAAAATTCGCCAACTATCCTCTTCTTTTTGATATTTGAGATACATTTTACCCTCGTACTCTTGATACTCCAAAACTAAATTATAATATACTTGAAGAGCACCATTTGTAAATCTTCTTGCCCAAGATTTATTGTTTTTGGTCTCTCTTGTTAATTCAATTTTCACGAATGCAAAAGTTTTAGTATCTATAAATAGGGTAGAAGTTTGAAATGGTTTGTCAAAACCATTTATTTTATAAACCAGACCTTTTCCATATGGTAATACACTCTCTAGTTCGTATTTCCATCCATTTTTACCTTTTATTGGTCCGTAATCAAAGCGAATTAAATCATCTTCAACTAAATCAATAATCGAATTTTTTCGTTCTGAATTTATATTCCAAGGGTGCTTTTTAGCTAAATGACTTGTTTTCACTTCTAAAAGTTCAACCTTAGGTTCTCTTTTAATTTTATAGCTTTGGTATAAAAGTTTGGTAGCACATTCTAGGTATTCAACATACTTATCGTCCTCTTTTTGAAGGTCTCTTACGTAACCCTCTAAAATATAAGCTTGTCTAGGATAGTTATTTTCGATTTCCTTATATGCTTTTCTAACAATTTCTTTACCTGTTAGTTCTTTCTTTTTGGTTGCTATTATAACAACTTCGTCAAGATCGGTAGCTTTTGTCGAAAGGAATATTTTTTGATTCTCATTGAAAGTATTTGCTTTTTTTAATAGTGATGTATAACCAATTATTGAAATTATGACAAAACTTTCTTTATTTGCAGTAGGGATATGGAAAATAAAATTTCCATCTTCATTTGTTGTTGTTCCTATGGATTCTGATTTAATATATATCGAAGCAAAAGGTATTGGTTCCGATGTTTCTAAGTCTAAAATTTGACCTGAAACTGTAATTGTATTGTTTTGTGAAAAGCTTGTTTGAAAAGCTAAAAGAAAAATAATTCCGATGTAGTATTTTAAAAATTTGTTCATAATCTTTATGACGATTCGCTTAGAATATTGTTACGTCATTTAATCTCTTATATGCTTTTTTTGTTTTTTTATGTTGAAACTCTTAATCCAGTTTTATTGACTCCCGAGAGTTTTTTCAATAAATGCTAACGTGTTTGTGTAAGAAAAGTTGCAGATTTTAAGCACTAAAGTTAGTAAATAAAAACAAACCAAGAAAATTCGAGAGGATTTTCTCAAGTAAGCTAAAACAAGCAATTTTTTTACACGACTTAAGTTTGTTTTTTATTCAGTTGATTTATTATTCGTCTTAATTCCGTTTTCCGATTTTCCAGCGTTTGAGTAAATTCGGTCAGCGATTTATTCCGCAAATTTTTTCAATTCCGATTGATGAGCATTTCCTTAACTTGCTATATTTCTCATTCAATTCAAATTTTGGTTTTCAATTCAGTTTCCGGTTTCGAAAACTAGCTACAAGTCAGATTTCTTGTTTTTAATCATTCTTTTTCCATTAAAGTTTTTTTAGATTTAAAAAAGGAAATAATACTTATAAATAAAAATATTATTCCAATTAAAAAAAGTAAAAAAGCAATTTTAGGTATACAACCATGTGGACACGCATATGAATTAACAATATAATTAAAACGCAAGATTGAACTAACAATAAATAATATTGAAATTATTAAATAAACAAGATGTTTTTTCATAGATAATATAATTATTTCAATATTATTTATCAGACTTCGATTTTTTCCTCAATGAATGCCAACTCCTTATATAGTAACTTTTATTGCATATACCCTATAAAATTAACAGGATATAGTAATTTTTATAGTATTGTTACTTTGTAAATATAATTTATTTACAGAAGTATGAAAAGGCTTTTTTCAAAGGAAATCTTATTCAAAGCTTTTATTATTTATAAATATGTTGTTGTTTATTCCTTAAAGTTATTCTTTTTTGTAAATTGAGAAAATGTAAAATTTATACAAGAAGCATTAATAATCAGTTAATTAACATAAAGTGTAAACGGAATACTGTATTTTACAGGAACAACTTTTCCATTTTGCATGGCAGGCGATTTCATAGCAGGAATTAAACTTACAACTCTTTTTACCTCAATTTCTAAAGCTTTGCTTGGCTTGCTCAATTTTGTTGTGATTTTTGAAACATTTCCTTTTTTATCAACTTTAAAACTAATAAATATTTTAAGTTTCCCTGAGGGTAAACCCAATCTGTTTGGTAAATCTGCATCGAATTTTTTAGCAAAATGCATTTGAACATTTTTACTAAAACAGTACAAAGCATCCTTTCTATCTTTAGAATTTTCACAGCCTATAAAAACAGGAATTCTCTCATAGCCAACAATACTACTTGTTTTTATACTATTTTTTGAATTCTCAAAAGATAAAATTTGAATGATATATTCATTAAAATCACTTTTGTCTGCAAAATTTAAATTCTCAATATTATATTCTTTAAAGTCAGCAATAATTTTTTCATCTAAAAAAATAGATCTTGAGTTTGTTTTTATATTGAAAGGTTTGTTGTTTTTGTCTAATTCAAAAGAAATTGTTAGTCTATTATGAAACCTATTTAGGTTTGCTTTTTGAATTAAATCTTCGTTCAGTTTGTCTTTAAAATAGAGAGATAATTGATTTTCTGAATCTGGTTTTGTAAAATTAGTAAATTCTTGTTTTAAATCTTTATAAACAGTTTCTTCTCCTTTTTTATACTGAATTGTAAAGGAATGTAAAGGATAGTGAGGTTGTTTAAAAAAGGTAGAAGGATTTTTAATTTTAGGAAACGAGCTTAATGCCTTTTCGATTTCATTATTTAAAAAACTAGGTACTTTTGTTTTTTTATTAATGAGTTTTCCATTTTTATCCACAGTAAATTGAATAAATAAATCAACTTCTTTGTTGAAAAATAATTCCAAATCTTTTTCATCTTTTAAATTGATTTGATTTTCAGAATTGATATTTTTTAAGAGTTCAAAATTTATATTCTTGTACAAATGTTTTTCTACTTCAATATTTAAACACAATTTTAGATCTTCAAAATAAGTTAAATCCTGACAAGGTTCGCAAACTGGTGGAGTTTCAATAATAATTTTTGAGCTACAGTTTATGTAGGCTTTTTTTCGTTTTCTTGAAGCAATCTGTAAATAATACCTGTTTTTACTATCAAAATTATTTAAATTTAGTTTTTCTAGAGGATATTTTTTAAACGTTTCAGTAACTACTTTTTTAAATTCATCACCATTAAAACTAGAAAATTGAATCCTATAAGGTTTATTTTCCTTGTTGATGCTAAAGGACAAAACTATATTCTGATTATCATCAGTAAAACCTATCTTTTTAATAAATTTTTTAGGAATTTCTTTCTTAAAATATAAGGACAACGCATTTTCTGTACTTGGATTTGAGTATCTATCATAATCAAAATCCTTCTTAACTTGAGAAAAAGAACTCAATGTACATAAGAACAAAATGACAACTAGATTTTTCATGCTTTATTTTTTTTGAATGGGTACAACAAAACTATTGCAACCAATTTTTTAATATTTCTGTTATTTTAGGGTTGCTCAACAAATCTGAATGATTCGTTTCATACACAGTAAAGGTGTTTTCTTTTTTAAAATCTAAGTTTTTATCAGGGTTTTTATGTGTTCCTAAGGCACTTTTTACACTCACTAAACCATCGCCAAAAAATCTGTTTTTTATATAACTTTTCTCTTTGCCAGTAACAGCAGCTATGCTATAATAGGCTATGTTTTCTGATAAAGGAATATGTTTTTTTTGTTCTTTTTTTAATTCGAATCGATTTTTGTTTTCCCAATCTTCATCAACCAAATTACCATATCTTAAATCGGTTACACCAGCACTTCTTATTTTACCCAATTTTGCAAACGGTTTTGCATAAGGAACCGATTCAAGAATCAAATCTAAATAATTTCCTTTTCTTTCAATATGAGAACCATGATGTGGCGTTCCTAAAAAAACAACTTTCTTTGTATGATTTGTCCAGCGTTTTTGCGCTTGTTCTCCAGAATATAAAGCGCTTCTGGTGATTAAACCACCCATACTATGGTTTATAAATGTAATTTCTTCAACAGGAACAGGCCAATTTTTGGTAAGTTTTTCTAATAATTCATTGAATTCTTTACCATTGGTAGAAACATGTTTACCACTATTATAATTTAAATAAATAAGTGTTTCGTTGGTTTCTTTGGATAAAATTTCTCCATGATTATGGTTTTTTCGGGTCCAAAGATTTGCGTTCATACAAGAACCATGTACCATAAAAACAATCTTTCCAGTTATATTTGGAGGGTGGATTTCTAAATTTTCATCATCAATAATAACTTTTTTCGATTGATGTACAAAGTGCATTTCAATCGCTAAAGGATTTTCTTTTTCAGCTAAATAATCGCCAATGACCCCATTTAAAATGGAAAGAATTAGGTCTTTTTTATCTGAAGACTTTACGTTGCCAATTGCAGGGTTTAGGTATCCTAAAGTTGTATCTAAAGTTTTGCCAACAAATAAAGTGCTCCATCTAATATTTTTAAAAGTGATTTTTGCAATTTTAGTAATTAGTTTTTGAATACTTGTAGAAGGCAAAAAAGGCGGATGTACAATCTGCTTGTGCAGGTCTTCCACCAAATCTGTAACTCCAATTGTGGCATCAACTATAATATGATTAATGCCTTGCAGTTCTGACGCTTTTT